>Ga0114946_10000197_pt1 | contig 37005 bp, 26 predicted proteins | sample WalLakDeSediment_FD_88676 | JGI IMG/M metagenome (GOLD analysis project Ga0114946, IMG submission 88676) | Lake sediment microbial communities from Walker lake, Nevada to study Microbial Dark Matter (Phase II) - Walker Lake 11/02/13 Deep Sediment | ecosystem: Environmental > Aquatic >... | reverse complement strand
TTCGAGCGGCTCCCGCGGGGCACGCACGTGTTTGAGTATTCCCTGCGGGCGGCCCACCGGGGCACCGCCTCGAGCGGCTTCGCGGCAATCCAGAGCCGCTACGCCCCCGAGTTCTCCGCCCACTCCACGAGCGTGTCACTGGAGGTGCGCTAGCGTGGAAGAAAGAAAATTTTCACTGAGCGATGAACTGGCCCGCGAGCGGAACCGCGAGGCGGCCGACCGGACGTTGCTGGCCTGGATTCGCACGAGCCTGGCGATGATCAGTCTCGGTTTCGGTATCGAGCGGCTGGGGCAGGTGGCCGTCGACTTCGATGGCCAGCTCACCGGCTTCTCCCCGCTCAAGACCCGGCTCTTCGGCGCGGCGCTCATCCTCCTCGGCATGGCGGCCACGCTCGCCGGCATGTGGGAGCATCGCGCGGTGCTCCACGCGGTCGCGCGGCCCGACTACCGCTATGCCGAGCGTCCGGCCATCGCCCGCACGATGGGAGCTGCGATCGTGGCCGTAGGGCTGGCGGCGTTGGCCGCGATCCTCGTCGGCTTCTGAGTTTCGCCGGCCGCCGGCTGCGACACGACCTCGTAGCGATACGATCCTTCCCGCGGGTCGCCCTCCCGCAGGTCGATGGTCGTGAGCGACCGCGGTGGCGGAAGAAACAAGAGCGCCCTCTCTTGGACGGCAGACACGGGGATGTCGCGGGCGAGGGCGGCCTGCAGGACGGCACTGCGGGTGCCCCACGGCCCCCAGCGGCGTTGATCAATGTCGCCGGCGAGCTTCACGACCGGTGTTCCGACCGATGCCGCCACATGCACCGGCCCGGTATCGACGCCGATACAGAGCTGCATGCACGCCAGCAACGGCCGCAGTTCCTCGAGCGGCACAGCCGCCGACAGATCGTGGAGATGCCGCGCCGTCGCCGGATCCAGACTGTCACGCAAGAGCCCGTGGAGCCGTTGATCGGCCGGGCCGCCGCAGAGCACCACCTCGCAGCCGCGCTGCGTGACGAGCCACTCGATGAGCGCGGCCCAGTTCGCCGCGGTCCACTGCCGGGTGTCGGCCGCCGGTTTCCGCACGAGACTCCACGGCCACGGCCGCCGGGGTTTCGTGGCCTGCATGGCCAGAAAGACGCGGGCACGACCGGCCGGCAGCGGAGCGAGGGCGGCCGCCACGCGGGGGGCGGCCGATGCCAGCTCCCAGGTTTCGTTGTGGGCGTCGTCGACGGGCAGTCCGTCGGCCCGCAGCAGATCGAGGTAGAGCTCGACCTGATGGCGACCCGCGCGGAGCGGCACGGCCCGCGTGTGGTACAGCCGGCCGAATTCCCGGTCGTAGCCGATCCGGTGCGGGATGCCAGCCCGCACGGCGAGGAGCGTGGCCGAGAGCGAATGCTTGAGCAGGTAGGCCCGCGTGTAGCCACGGAGCCGCAGAGCCCGGGCCGCCGCGTCGATGCCGGCTGCCACCGCGCCGCTGCCACGTCGCCGCCGACCGCCCGGCGGCCGCCGTGTCCAGGGAATGATCTCGTCGATGTGCGGACAGCCAGTGAGCACCGCGCCCCCCTTGCCCTCGACGCACACGTCGATCCGAGCCGCCGGAAACGCCCTCCGCAGGTTGCGGAGAAACGGAATCGCGAGCACGGTGTCGCCGATGTACGGCTTCGTGATCACGAGGATCCGTTCCTCGGCGGCGGCGACGGGTGCGACCACGGTGGACATGACGTGCTCAGCGGGCGAAGCCGACGAAGAAGCTGAAGATCTGCTCGTCGTCGAAGGGGGCCTTGGCGACCGGGAAGGCGAAGTCGAGGGCGATCGGCGCCGGCCCCATCGCCGGCAGCGTGATCCGCAGGCCGAACCCCGGGGCCACGCGCATGTTCTCGATCGACACGTTCGATTCGACGGTGCCGAAGTCGGTGAACGCGACGCCGCGGAGCGTGTCGTCGGCCGTGATCGGAAACATATATTCGATCGTGTTGATCCACTGGAACGGACCGCCGACGGTCGCCAGCCGGCCGTCGGGACCGGCCTGCTTCGGGCTCGCGCCCCGGAAGGCGAAGCCGCGAATCGTGTTGAAGCCGCCCGCGAAGAAGTTGTCGTAGGCCGGCGTGTTCGGCCCCGTCATGCCGAGGACCGAGCCGATCGCCAGCACGTGCCGGCCCGAGCCGTCGGGACGCTCGTTCATCAGGAAATACTGCCGCCCCTCGAGGATGCCGCGGGGATAGACGTAGGTGCCGATCACCTGCTCGAACTCGAACGACGCCAGATGCCCCTGCGTGGGCAGGAACGGACTGTCGCGGGTGTCGTGGATGATGCCCGCGCTGAAGCCGTAGACACCGTTGGTACCGAGCATCTTCTCCACGTCGGGGGCGAGCACCCGGGGATTGAAGATGTCGACGCTCTCACCGCGGAAACCGGCGTTCACGGAGAGGTCGGGCGCGAACGCGAACTGGTAACCGAAGCCGATCCGGCCGCCCGTCCGCGCCTCCGCCCAGTCGAAGAAGAACCGGGTGAAATACGACGCCGACAGCGACATGCCGATCCGCGTGTCGAAGAGATACGGCTCCTGGAAGGTCGCCATGTAGCGCTGCAGCTCGGTGCCGGGCGAGGCCTCGAGCCGGAGCCGCTGGCCGGCACCGCGGAAGGCGGTGCCGTTGCGGATGTCGTCCCAGCTGCTCGGCAGGCGGAGAATGTCGAAGTTCTGCTCGTCGACCACGATGTTGCCCACGAGGCCGGCGTTGGAGTTGACGCCGGCGCCGATCATGAGCCGGCCGGTCTGCGTTTCGGCCACGTCCACGTCGACGACGACGTAGGGATCGGTGCCGGGAAAAACTTGGAGCGGACCGGCGAAGTCGGGCAGACCGCCCGGTTGCTGGAACGCGCCGGGCTGATTCGGATCACCCTGACCAAAGAACGGCGCGCCGGCCTGTGGTCCACCGAAGCCGGGCGCGACCGGCTGCTGCGCGACGTAGGGCTGCTGGCCGGGGAAGCCCTGCGGGGCGTAGGGCTGCTGCACGGGCACCATCCCCGCCGGCTGCTGTCCCGGCAGCAGGGCCGCCGGAGCCGCAGGCGGAGGTGGAGCCTGCATCCGGGCATAGTCGACCGCCTCGGGACCGGTCGGCGCGAGCACGGCGCCGCCCCACTGCGGCTGCGGGCTCTGGCCCCGCCAGACCGGCGCGACCGCCGTCGGCGACGCGGGCTCGGATTCAGGCAGCTCCCCTTCGATCACGAGATCGATCACGGCATCGGCATCGGCGTCGTCCGGGCTCTGGCCGCGGAAGCCCGGGCGATCAGGATCGCGGGCCAGACGGGCGTTTTCCTCCTCGGCCTTGGAGAATGCGATTCGGGGCCCCTCCCCCTTCGCCGCGTCGGCCTGGAAGAGCATGCTCGACTTCAGCCGGCGCTCGTCTTCCCGCAGCTTGCGGAGGTCGAGGATGTCGCCGGGTCGCAGCGAGAGCCGGTTGAGGACGGTGCTGTGGCGGGTATGCGGGTGCTCGCCGTTGATCCGCACGTTGATCTTGCCGACGCGATACCGCTGTCCTTCCGCGACGTTGTAGACGAGGTCGAGCTGGCCCGGCGTCTCCAGGAACCGCGGATCGGCCCGGATGTCGGCGAACACGAATCCCCGCCCGCCGTAGACGTCGCGGATCAGATTCAGGTCGGCGTCCATCTTCGCCTGATTGAACGGCTCGCCGCTCCTGAGCTTGAGATCCCGTTCGAGAAACTCCGACTTGAACTTGCTGTTGCCGACGAACGACACGTTGCGGATGGAATACCGCGGGCCCTCGTTGATGACGAACGTGAGATAGGTCCAATCGCGGGTGCCCTCGTGCACCACCTGCACCTCGCGGCTCACGCGGGCCTGAAAGAAACCCAGACTGCGGTAGTAGGCCGTGAGCTGTTCCACATCCCGGTCGACCACGTCGCGGTCGATGTCGCCGCCGAGGAGCCAGAAGACGCCGGGCTTCGACTTGATCTGGGTGAGCAGCCGGGCGTCGCTCGCGATCGTGTTGCCGACGAAGGTGGTCCAGAGCGCCTTCCGGCGCCGCCCCTCGTCGATGAGGAACACCGCCCCCTTGTCCTCGGACTTGTTGCCTTCGATCGTCGTCACGCGGGCCGCGTCGTAGCCCTTCTCGTGGTAATACGACTCAATACGGCGGCGGGCCTCCTCGACGACATAGGGATCCATCGAATCCCCGACGTCGATCTCGCCCTTCTTGCGGAGCGTGCGGGTGGTGACCCGCTGGTTGCCGACGTATTTCACATAGCGGAGCATCGGCCGCTCCACGACCTGAAAGATGACGACGATGCCGTCCGGCACCCGTACGTATTTGGGGTGCACGTCGACGAATTTCTTGGAGCGGTGCAGTGTGCGCACGTCTTCCTCGATCGCCCGCGGATCGAAGATCTGGCCGGCTCGGGTGACGAGCTTGGGGAGCTTCGAGACGTCGGTGGCGTGATTGCCCTCGATCCGCACCTCGATGATCCGATCGGTGGCGGGGGCGGCGTCGTCCGCCGCCAGCGGCGTCACGGCGCAGGCCAGAACCGCGGCGCAGGCCAGCGGCAGCCAGACACGAAGGGTCGACACGAAGAGAGCGGGCAGGGCCATCAAGGATGCCGATACGAGGACAGGGCCGGCGGAGCGAGGGGAGGAATAGCCGGCGGCCGCGGGCCGTTACAAGCCGAAAAGGTGTCCGCAGCGAAGGCGGGTTCCACCGTCTTGCCCAGTTTCCGATTCTTGACTGGCCCATGGGCGCAGGAGTAGCGTTTCTGGCTCGGCCCGCAGGCCTGTTCGACCCGGCGGAGGGCCGGCCCCTTTGCCGCCGGCCCACACGGAACCGGCTCATCCATGCCGCCCACGGTCATCGATCTGCGTCGCACCGAGGATCCCCGCGACGTGGTGCACCGGGCCGTGCAGGCGCTGGCCGAGGGCCGGATCGTCGCGTTTCCCACCGAAACCGACTACGTGATCGCCGCCAGCGTCCGGCACGCCGCGGCGACCTCCCGGCTGCGGCACGTCGCCCTGTCCCGGGTCGATGAGCCCGACCTCACGCTTGTGCTCAAGAGCGCCGACGAGGTGCTCGACTGGGCGCCGGCCCTGACGCCGATCGGCCGCAGAATCGCCCGCCGCTGCTGGCCCGGGCCGGTCGCGATGATCGCGGCCGACGACCATCCGGAGAGCCTGCTGCATCGACTGCCGGCCGAGTCGCGTGCCGGGATCGTGACGGCCGGCCGCCTCCGGCTGCGGATTCCCGGCCATCCCCTCCTCGCCGACTGTCTCCGCATGCTGGCCGGGCCGATCGCCCTGGCAGAGCCGTGCAGCCCCGATGACGAGCCGCCCGTCACGGTGGAGGAGGTGATAGCGCGGGTGCACGAAAGTGTCGCGCTCGCCATCGACGACGGCCGGGCCCGCTACGCCCAGCGGGTCTCGACGATCGCGCTGGAAGGCAACGGCTTTCGCGTCGTCCGTCCGGGAGTCGTCGCCGAAGACACCCTCCGCCGTTTAGCGAGCCTCATGGTGCTCTTCGTCTGCACCGGCAACACCTGCCGCAGCCCCATGGCGGAGGCGCTCTTCCGCACGCTCGCCGCCGAGCGACTCGGATGCCGGCCCGACGAACTCGAACAGCATGGGGTGGTAGTCGCCAGCGCCGGCCTCGCAGCCTGGGGGGGCGGCCCGGCCAGCGAGCATGCCGTGGAGGTGGTGGCCGCATCCAACGCTGATCTCTCCGCCCACGAAAGCCAGCCGGTGACCGAGGCGCTCGTGCGGCAGGCCGACGTGATCCTCACAATGACGGCCACCCACCGCAACGCGCTGCTCGCGCAATTTCCAGAGGCGGGTGGCCGGGTGACGATGCTCGCCCCCGACCGTCGGGATATCATCGATCCGATCGGGGGCACCCTCGAAACCTATCGAAAATGTGCCCGCCAGATCGAGGCCCACCTGGCGGCCAGAATGGATACACTATCTCGGGAGTTTCCCCCGGCCCTCGGCCACACGAAGGAGTGAATCGTCGATGCGGATAGCGATTGGCAGCGACCATCGGGGCGTGGCGGCGCGGCAGCGATTGATCGGGTTGTTGGAGCGCCTCGGACACGAACCGGTCGACTGTGGCTCGCACGGCGAGGAGGCCGTCGATTACCCCGACATCGCCGCCGACGTTGCCCGCCGGGTGAGCGAGGGCAGCGTCGACCGCGGCATCCTCCTCTGCTGCACGGGCGTGGGCATGGCCATTGCCGCCAACAAGCTTCCCGGCGTCCGGGCCGCGACCTGCCACGACGAGGTCACGGCCGAGATGAGCCGCCGGCACAACGACCTCAACGTGCTCTGCCTGTCGGCGGAAATGCTGGGCCAGGAACTGCAAGACAAAATGCTCCAGACCTGGCTCGACACGCCCTTCGAGGGGGGGCGGCACGCCCGCCGCGTGGCCAAGATCGCCGCGCTGGAGCCGGTTTGTCCTGAAGCGAAACCCTGACTGAGGGTTGCCCGGAGGCCAGACCCTCGTCCAGGGCCCGACGCCGCAGAATCCGGGGGCGGGGAAAACCAGGGCCTTCCGGCAGGCCGCGGCGACTCGCCACGTCGTAGCGGTCGTATCGCCCGGAGCCCGAAAAAACCGCCTGCGGAGGCCGGCCGCCGCGTTGAACGGGCGTTGTCCGGAGGTATCGTCGATCCCGTGATGCCTGGTCGTGCCGCACGCTGTGAGGCCCGCAGGCATCGGGAATCCCAGCCTCACGGAATCCTTCTGGCATGCCTCTCGCGCACCATCCTGATTCGGAAGAAGTCGACTGCCTCATCCGCAACGGCGAGCTTCGCGACGCGATCGAGCCCTACCTCGACGAAGCGGTCTGGGAGATCGACTTCCGCTCCCTGCCCACCGACGTGGAGAACCGCTTTCTCGAGTCGATGCTCGCCTGGGAACAAGCGCCGCTCGTGCCGATCGCCCGCTGGTTCGATCCGCCGCTCGCCCTGCAGCCGGCCTGCACGCTCGATGACGAGCAGCTCCGCGAGCGGCTCCGGGAGACGATCGAGCGGCTCTACTCCCGGCGGATCGTGCTCGACTTCACCGACCATCTCGCCGACCGCGAGCTCTACTCGCTCATCCGCCGCGACATCCTCCCGGCAGTCGTGAAGCAGGTCGACCTGCCCGACAACTTCACCCACTGGGACTGTAGCGCCGGCCACGACGAGGATCAGTCCATCTGGCTGACCTACTACGCCAGTGACGAGGAGCGGGACATCTGGGCGTTGGAGGAGGGCCGGGAGCCGCCGCCGCGGCGTGTTCCACCGTACCCCCGGGCCTTGCCGGTCGCCCCGGCCTGAGCCGGCGCGTATCCTTGGTGGCGGGTGTTCGTCATCCTTCCACCACGGTGCCCCATGCTGGTCACGTCACGGCTCATCCGGTCACGGCTCGCCCTCGCTCTCCTCCTGCCCGCTCTCGCTCCGGCAGCCGCCGACGCCGCCGAGACCAGCGCCATCCGAGAGGCGATCGCCAAGGGATCGGCGCACCTCGTCAACGAGGTGCAGGCCGCCGACGGCAGCTTCGCCGGGGAACTGGGGCCCGCCGTGACGGCGCTCGGCGTGACGGCGCTTGTCCGCTCGGGCACGCCCGCCGATGATCCGGCCGTCACGAAGGGCATCGCCCACCTGCTCTCTTTCCGTCAGCCCGACGGCGGCATTCATGTGGTCGGCTCGCCGGTGGCCAACTATGAGACGTGCATCGCGCTCCTCGCCCTCGTGGCCTGCAATGCCGACGGCCGCCATACGGAGGCGATCAAGGGAGCCGAGGCGTTCGTGAGGGGCATCCAGTGGAAGGGCCGGGACGCCGACGACCTCGTCGGCGACGACCATGTGGCCGGTGGCGCCGGCTACGGCAGCAAGTCGCGGCCCGACCTGTCGAACACGCAGTTTTTGATCGAGGCCCTGCGTGCCGCCGGCGCGAGTGCCGACGATCCGGCGATCCAGCGGGCGCTGGCCTTCGTCTCCCGCACCCAGAACCTGCCAGGCCCGCACAATCCGCTCCCCGTCGCCGCCAAGAATCCCGACGGCGGTTTCTACTACACCCCGTATCGCGACGGAGAGAGCCAGGCCGGCTCGACGCCCGAGGGCGGCCTGCGAAGCTACGCCTCGATGACCTACGCCGGCCTCAAGAGTTTCATCTTCGCCGGACTCGACCGCGACGATCCCCGGGTCAAGGCGGCGGTCGACTGGCTGCGGAAGCACTATTCGTTCGCGGAGAATCCGGGCATGGGAGCGGCCGGGCTCTTCTACTACTTCCACACGGCGGCCAAGGCACTCGACGCGCTCGGCGACGACACGTTCACCGACGCGGAAGGCCGCATCCATGACTGGCGGACCGAACTGGCCGACGCGATCATCGCCCGGCAGCGGCCCGACGGCTCGTGGGTCAACGCCAACGAGCGCTGGCTGGAAGGGGAACCGGCCCTCGTGACGAGCTACGCGCTCTTGGCACTGTCCTACTGCCTGCCCCAAGGCCCGTGATCGCAGGGTTCTGACCGCAGGCTGGCTGCCGCGGTCAATCCTGGAGATCGAAGAGCCGCTTGAGGGCGTCGAGGAGGCCGTGCGGTGGTCCGGAGCGGCTCTCGTTCCGCAGTGACGCCAGCGGCGGATGCAGGAGTTTCGCCGCGTAACGCTCGAAGGCCTGCCTGATCTCGGCTTGCTCGGCGGCCTCGAGCTCCGGCAGCCGGCGGAAGAGGCGGGTCAGTTCCGCCTCACCCGTTTCGCTCCAGCCCGCCTTGAGCTGCTCGATGACCGGCGCCGTCGAGCGGTGATGAAGGTCACCCATGAACCGCCGCGTCTCCTCGTCCACGATCGCCAGCGCCGCCGGCATCTCCCGCTGCCGGCGCGTGCGATTGGCCGCGCAGGCCGCGGCGAGGTCATCGATGGCGTAGAGCCAGACGCCGGGAAGGGAGCCGATGCGGGGATCGAAGTCGCGGGGCACGGCGAGGTCGAGCACGACGAGGGGCCGCCCCTCCCGCGCCGGCTCCACCTGGCGAAACAGGTCGAGCGTGACGAGCGGCTCCGTGGCACCGGTCGTGCTGATGACCAGGTCGGCGATCGCCAGCTCGCCTGAGAGTTCCTCGAACCGACCCGGCCGCGCCCCCAGGCGGGCGGCGAGCTCCACGGCCCGGCCCGCCGTGCGGTTGAGCACGGTCACGTCGCGGGCGCCGGCGGCCCGGAGATACCGCAGGGTCTCGGCGGCCATCTTGCCGGCACCCAGCAGCACCACCCGCTTGTCGTCGAACCGCTCGAACACCCCGCTGGCGAAGTCGGCCACGGCGACACTGGGGATCGAAATCCGCTCGCGGCCGAGCGCCGTCTCCGTCGTCACCCGCTTGGCGGTCCGCAGCGCCGCCTGGAACATCTCGCCGGTGAGCGGACCGCCCGTGCGACTCTCCTGTGCGAGCGCCCAGGCCTGCTTCACCTGCGCGAGGATCTGCGGTTCGCCGAGCACCATGCTGTCGAGGCCGGAAGTGACGCTGAACAGGTGCCGCACGACCGCTTCGTCGTGCTCCCGGGAGAGCACCGGCACGAGCAGGCTGGCGTCGATGCCGCGACACTCGGCGAGGAAGCAGACGATCTGTTCCGCCGGCGGCGGCGCGGCATCGACGGCCGCGGCATAAAACTCCACGCGGTTGCAGGTGGAGAGGAGCACGCCCTCGCTGCCGGGAAACCGGTCGCGGAAGCGGGTCAATGCCTCCGCCGCCTGCTCGGCGGAAAAGGCGAGCCGCTCGCGAAGATCGAGGGGTACCGTGCGGTGCGTTCCGCCCACCAGCGCCAGCGTCATGCGGCCGCCTCGTCGATCGCGGCGGGAGCGGGGCGCGTCGGCGGCACACCATGCCGCGTGGCGCCGAAGAGCCCCCAGAGGATCGAGGCCGTGAGCACGCCGAGGCTCACGAGCGCCAGCCAGGCGGTGAGCCGCCCGCCGTCGGGTCGGCGGCGGACGGCGTGCGCGAGGGCGTCGGCGACGATAAGCCAGACGACGAGCGCCCCCATCCGCAGCACGACGGGGTCGGTCCAGGGCACGGTCTCGAGCAGGCCGCGCTGCTTGTTGACCGCGTTGAGCACCATGCCGGAGGCGAAGCCGGCCGCGGCCGTCCAGGCGGCGATGCCCGGCGAGCGGGCCGTGATCGCAGCGAGTCGCTCGAGGCTCGGCATGCGGAATCCCTGGAGCGGCGCCCGCTTCCGCGCGAGGCGGCCCGCCTGGATGAGCCACATGAGCCCCGCGACGGCGCCCAACGCCACGCTCACACTGGCAGCCAAATTGAATATCCCGTGAATCACCCCCCAGGCCTGGGTCGCCGGGTTCTGTGGAAATGGCGCGCGGCTCGAGAGCTGGGCGGCACCGACGAGCAGCAGGATCACTGGCAGCAGAAACAGGCCCACGGGTGTCCGTGGATTGGCGAGCGTGAGCCAAAGGTAGCCCGCCGCGAGCAGCCAGGCGGCCAGCAGGTACCAGTCGAAAGGGCTCGAAAGCGGCACGGCCGGCTCGGTGACGGCCCGCCAGCCGAGAAACAGGCTGTGGGCGAGCAGGCCCGCGGCCGCGAAGCCGACCAAGAGCATGCTGCGTACGGCGGAGCGGAACAGCGGCCGCGATGCCTCGAGCGCCAGCGCCACCGCATAACTCGCGACGAAGCAGACCAGCGAGATACCGGAGAGGAAGGCGTGCATGCGATGTCCGGGCGGGTCTTCAGGCCGACTTCTGCATTGTAGTTCGTGGCGGCTCTACGACACCATCCACCGGACACGTATACTCACGGGACGATGCCCTTCCCCTCCGAGCAGCCTGCGCCCGCGCCCCCCACCCCGGCGCGGTCCGATCGTCATTCCCACGCGCTCCTCCTCCGGGCCTGCCGGCTCGAGCCGGTAGAACGCACTCCGGTGTGGCTGATGCGGCAGGCCGGCCGCTACCTGCCCGAATACCGGGCGATCCGCGAGAAGGTGGAGTTCATGGAACTCTGCAAGACTCCCCGGCTCGCGGCCGAGGTCATGATCGCCACCGTGCAACGGCTGGGCGTCGACGCCGCGATCATCTTCAGCGATCTCCTGCCGCTCCTCGAACCGATGGGACTCGACCTCGAGTTCACCGCCGGCGAAGGGCCGGTGATCCACAACCCCGTCCGCGAGCCGGGCGACGTCGCCCGGGTGCGTGAGCTCGACGACGTCGACCGCGTGGGCTTCGTGATGGACACGGTGCGGGCCACGCGGGCAGGCCTCGACGACATGATCCCTGTGATCGGCTTTGCCGGGGCGCCATTCACGCTCGCCGGCTACTGCATCGAAGGGGGCACCAGCCGGGCCTGGCTCCACACCAAGCAGCTCATGTACCGGCACGAGTCGGCCTGGCACGACCTGATGGCCCGGATCGCCCGGGCGGTGAGCCGCTACCTCGTGGCGCAGCTCGACGCCGGCGCCCAGCTCGTGCAGGTCTTCGACAGCTGGGTCGGCTGCCTCGGCGCCGACGACTACCGCCGCTACGTGCTGCCGCACAGCCGCGCGGCGATCGCGGAAGCGGCCCGGCGGGCGCCGGTGATCCACTTCGCCACCGGCAACCCGGCGCTCCTGCCGCTGCTTCGCGAGGCGGGAGGCTCGGTGATCGGCATCGACTGGCGGGTCGATCTCGACGTCGCCTGGGAGATGGTCGGCCACGATCGGGCGGTGCAGGGCAATCTCGATCCGGCGGTGCTCTTCGCCGATCGCGACACCGTGCGGCGGCGGACCCGCGAGGTGCTCGCGCGGGCCGGCGGCCGACCGGGTCACATCTTCAATCTCGGCCATGGCGTGCTCCCACACACGCCGGTCGACAACGTTCTCGAGCTCATCGCCACCGTCCACGGAACCTGATACCGGCTTCATGAAGACCCTCGAAAAGCGACTGTTTCATCTCTTCCGGCCGGCCGACATCAAGATCGCCCGCGACCTCGTCCCCTCGTCCGTCGCCTGTCCGCGGGTCGGCACCGTGCACGCCACCGTCCTCGATCCGGCTGGCGCGGAACAGGAGGTCGTGCTCGAACTGGCCGCCCTCCGCCGCGGAGGCATGACGCTCGAATGCCGCTGCACGTCGCCCGCCGGCCGTCAGGGACGGCCCTGCCCCGTGCTCGGCGCGGTGATCCTCGAGGTCGACCGCCGCGGGCTGCTCAAGGGGATTCACGACCAGACACCGCTCGCGCTCGACATCCTCGCTGACGAACCCGGCGAGTCCGACGCGTCCGACGAATCTGCCGAGCCCGCCGATGACGACGTCGAAGCAGTCATGAACGCTGAAGACGATGCCGGCGCCGATGATTTCGACATCGGCCGCGTCGCGCACGAGCCTGCCGCCGACCGCGGCGGCGGGCGCTCGGCACCAGCCCCCCGCGGAAGCAGTGGCACGGCCACGCTCCGTAGCCCCCGGCTCCCCGCCTGGGCTGCCGAGCTCGAGGAACGCCGGCGGCTCGTCGAGCCGGCCGTCCGTACCGCGGCGCTCTCGATTCCCGATCCCCGGCGGGTCGGCGGGGCGCTCGTGTTTCTGTTGGATCTGAGCGCCTCGGCCGATGCCCGGGCCGCGGTGATCGTGCCGGCCCGGATGCAGCTCGACGTCGCCGGCAATGCCACCGGCCGACCGAAGCCCGTGGTGCTCGGCCCGGGCGAGGTGGAGTTCGACGACCTCGAACTCGAAGAGCGGCGGCTGGTCGAACGGCTCGTCGGCGCGGTCGGCATCGGCGAGACCGCGACCACCGAGCTGCCCGAACGGCGGCGGATCCAGCGGATCGTCATCAGCCCGCGGTCGGCCGTCGCGCATCTCGCGATGCTCTGTGAAATGGGCCGGCTCGTGCTCCAGCCCGAGCCCCGACGGATGCCCGACCATGTCGTGCCGCTCGTCTGGGACGGCGGCCGGGCCTGGGAATTCGCCTTCGTCATCGAGCCTGACGACGACGATGTGCGGCCGCGACGCCCGACGGCCGCGACGGATGACGACGCCCCTCCCCCGCGGCCGGCCAAGGCGTCGCTCCGCGGCATGCTCGTGCGGGGCAGCCAGCGGAAGGAACTCCGCGACCCGAAGGTGATCCTCCGCTCCGGCCTCGTCGTGTTCGCCGACCGGATCGCCCGGCTGGAGCTGCCCGGCGGCGATTCGCCCGCGCTCACTGGCTGGATCGATCAGTTCGAACGCCGTGGGCCGATCGAGTTCGCGGCCGCGCAGGCCGACGGCCTGATCGAACGGCTGGCGGCGCTCGCCGACGTGCCGCGGATCGTGCTCCCCGCCTGGACCGGCTGGCGGATTGAGTCGGGCCGGCCACAGCCGAAGCTCGTGCTCGACGACTCGCCGGCCGTCGACACCGACGACAGTGACAATGCCGCCGTCCCCGGACGCCGCCGCCGCGCCGCACCGCGGGTGCAGCTCGCCGGCCGGATTTGGTTCGACTACGGCGGCATCGCCGTCGCGGCCGACGATCCGGCGGGAGGCGTCGCCGATACGGCGCGGCGGATCTTCGTCCGCCGCGACCGCGACGCGGAGCGGGCGGCGCTCGCCGTGCTGCCCCGCCACGGAGCCACGGCCGCCCGGGCCGCCGGGCCCGACGGCGCGCCGCCGTTGCACCACGTGCAGATCGCCCGCAATCGTCTCGACGCCTCGGTTCCCCAGCTGGCGGCGGCAGGCTGGACGGTCGAGGTGGCCGGCCGCCGCTACCGTCCCGCCGGCAGCGTGGCCTGGAACGTCACGAGCGGCATCGACTGGTTCGAGCTCTCGGCGGCGATCGACTTCGGCGGCGTGACGGCCGATCTGCCGGCGCTCCTCGAGGCGCTCGCCCGCGGCAGCCGCTCGGTCGAGCTGTCCGACGGCTCGCTCGGCATCCTCCCCGACTCCTTCGCCGCGCAGCTCGAGCCGATGGCCGCGCTCGCCCAGAAGCATGACGGCCGGCTGCGGTATGGCCGCATCCAGGTCGCCCTGCTCGACGCCCTCCTCGCAGGCCAACCCCGGTCGCAGGTCGACGAGGCGTTCGAGATGCTGCGCGACCAGCTTGCCCAAGGGGAGCGGCCCGAGGCCGAGGACGAGCCGGAGGGATTCCAGGGAACGCTCCGGCATTACCAGCGGGAGGGGGTGGGCTGGCTCTCGTTCCTCGAGCGGATGGGGCTGGGGGGCTGCCTTGCCGACGACATGGGCTTGGGCAAGACGATCCAGGTGCTGGCGATGCTCCTGCGCCGCCAGCAGGTGGTGCGCGAGGCGGGGATCGCCCACCGGCCGTCGCTCGTGGTCGTGCCCAAGAGCCTCGTCTTCAACTGGATCGAGGAGGCGGGCCGGTTCGCGCCGACCTTGCGGGTACTCAACCACACCGGCCACGAGCGGACGGAGGTGGCCGGAAACCTCACCGACTGGGATATCGTCATCACCACCTACGGCACGCTCCGCCGCGATGTCATGGCGCACCGCGACGTCGAGTTCGACTACGTCGTTCTCGACGAGGCCCAGTCGATCAAAAACGCCGCCAGCCAGGCGGCGAAGGCCTGCCGGCTGCTCAAGGCCCGGCACCGGCTCGCCCTCACCGGCACGCCGGTGGAGAACCACATCGGCGAGCTGTGGAGCATCTTCGAATTTCTCAATCCCGGCCAGCTCGGCAGCGCCAGCCGGCTGCGGAAATTCCTCGCCGACGGCCGCGGCAGCGCCGAGGTCGTGGCCCGCGCGGTGCGCCCGTATCTGCTCCGGCGGACGAAGGCCCAGGTGCTCTCCGATCTGCCGGAGAAGACCGAGCAGACGCTGTTCGTCGAACTCAACGAGACGCAGCGCAAGGCCTACGACGAGCTCCGCGAGCACTACCGGCAGGAACTGGCGGGCCGCATCGGCCGGATGGGCATCGGCCGCTCGCGGATCGCGGTGCTCGAGGCGCTCCTCCGGCTCCGGCAGACGGCCTGCCATCAGGGCCTCGTCGACCCGCAACGGATCGACGAGCCGGCCGCCAAGCTCGACGTGCTCATGGAGCAGCTCGAGGAGGTGATCGACGAGGGGCACAAGGTGCTCGTGTTCAGCCAGTTCACGAGCTTCCTGGCCATCCTCCGCCGGCGGCTCGAGGCGAAGCCGATCGTCTACGAGTATCTCGACGGGCGGACGACCGACCGGCAGGCGCGGGTCACGCGGTTCCAGGAGGATCCCGACTGCCGGCTGTTCCTCGTGAGCCTGAAGGCGGGCGGCCAGGGTCTCAACCTCACCGCCGCCGACTACATCTACATCCTCGATCCCTGGTGGAATCCGGCCGTCGAAGCCCAGGCCGTCGACCGGGCCCACCGCATCGGCCAGACCCGCCGGGTGTTCGCCTATCGGCTCATCGCCCGCGACACCGTCGAGGAGAAGATCGTCGCACTCCAGGACCGCAAGCGAGAGCTCGCCGAATCGATCGTGCGGGCCGACGAGAGCATGATCGCGAGCCTCACCGCCGAGGACGTGGAATTGCTCTTTTCCTGAGGCCGCGCTCCTCACGAAAAACTCATGCACCCCGCCGCGTGACGGGCGGCCATACTCTCGCACATCATGTCGTTCGGAATCCTGATTGCGGAATCGCCGTTGAAACGGACACCCGTCAAGTCCAAGGCCGGAAACGAGGGGCCCGCCCCGCGGATTCTCGTCGTCGACGACGAGGAGGATCTCCAGGAGCTCGTCCGCTACAACCTTTCCAAGGAAGGGTATGTGGTCGAGTGCGTGGGCACGGGGGAGGATGCCCTCAAGGCGGCGCGGCGCCAGCCCCCCGATCTCATCGTGCTCGATCTCATGCTGCCGAGCGTCGACGGCCTCGAAGTCTGCCGCCGGCTCAAGGGGGATTCCAAGACTCGTGGCATCCCGATCGTGATGCTCACCGCCAAGGGCGAAGAGAGCGACATGATCGCCGGGCTCGAGCGCGGGGCGGACGACTACATCGCCAAACCGTTCAGCCCGCGGGTGCTCGCCGCGCGGGTGCGGGCGCTCCTGCGGCGGCACGAGGCGCAGCGGCAGGAGGAATTGGAGACGACGATCGACGTGCACGACCTGTCGATCCATCCCGGGCGGCACGAAGTGACGCTCGCCGGCGAGCTGCTGGAACTCACCTATACCGAGTTCGCGCTGCTACAGTTCCTGGCGAAGCGGCCCGGCTGGGCCTACACGCGGACACAGATTGTCGACGCCGTGAAGGGAGAAGATTATCCTGTCACGGAGCGGTCGGTCGACGTGCAAGTCGCCGGCCTGCGCAAGAAGCTCGGAGCCTTCGGCTCCTACATCGAGACCGTTCGCGGTGTGGGCTACCGGTTCCGGGCCTAACGATTCGGGCCTCGCGACTCGTCTTCCATCCGGGGCCGCACGGCTGCGTCGAGGTCGCGTGCCAGGCGGGCGGCGACCTCCGGAAAGCGGTCGCTCACGTCGGTGGTCTCGCCGGGATCGGCCTCGAGGTCGTAGAGGGCGGCGCGTGCGGCTGGCGGCGAGCCCTCCGGCTTCGCCTTCGTCGGCGGCGGGAGGCGGACGAGCTTCCATTTCCCTTCCCGGTAGCCGAAGCGGCCGGAGGTGCCGTTGTCCTGCTGGACGAGCGCCGTTCGGCCGCGGCTGCCGGCCATGCCGAGCAGGGTGCCCAGCACGTCGACGCTGTCGGGAAAGGTTCCCGGCTCGACCGATCGGCCGGTGAGACGGGCGAGGCTCGCGGCCAGATCGATCGTGCAGACGATCTCGTCCGACACGCCCGGCGCGACGCGGCCCGGCCCCCAGGTGATGAAGGGCGTGCGGGTGCCTCCCTCGAAGACGCTGTATTTGCCGCCGCGAAAGGGCCCCGCGGGACGGTGGTCACCGAGATTCGCGACCGCGCTGTCCTGGTAGCCGTCGTCGAGCACCGGGCCGTTGTCGCTGCAGAAGACCACAAGTGTGTCGGCGGCGATGCCCAGCCGGTCGACGGCCTCGAGCACCTGGCCCACGGTCCAGTCGAGCTGCACGATGCAGTCGCCCCGCGGCCCCAGGGGCGTCGCCCCCTGAAACTGCTCGTGGGCGACCCGCGGCACGTGGATGTCGTGGGAGGCGAGGTACAGGAAGAACGGCCGCCGGGGATCCGCTGCGACGCACGACTCGATAAACCTCACGCTCTCGGCCACCCAGGTGGCGGCGAGATCCTCGTCGCGAAACCGGGCTTGCGTGCCGCCGGTATAGAACCCAATCCGGCCGATGCCGTTGTGGATCGTTCCGTTGTGGCCGTGCGACCAATCCATGCGGAGCTGATCACGGTGGTCGATGCCGTTGAGGTGGTCGCCTGCCGGCTTCGTGTCACCGACCCAGAGTGGGTCGGCCGGATCGAGATTCCTCACGTGATGCCCCTCGACGAAGACCTGCGGCACGCGATCGTTGGTCGTGGGGAGGACGAAGCAGTGGTCGAACCCGAGTTCGAGCGGGCCGGGCGCAAGGCGGCCGTTCCACTCGGGGCCCGTGCCCGGCTCACCGAGGCCGAGATGCCACTTCCCCACGACCGCCGTCGCATATCCCGCCTGCCTGAGCATGCCGGGGAGCGTGGGCATGCCGAGCGGAATCACGCACGGCGAGTTCGGCGGCGCGATGCCGGTGCCGCGGCGCCGGAAGGCGTATTCACCGGTGAGCAGGGAGTAGCGGGTGGGCGTGCAGGTGGACGCCGAGCAGTAGCCGCTGGTGAAACGGCGCCCCTCGCGGGCGAGCCGGTCGATGTGCGGCGTCTGCACCCGGGTCGCCCCGTTGCACGACACGTCGCCATACCCCACATCGTCGGCGAGGATCACGATCACGTTGGGGCGGGATGCCGGTGTCTGCCCGGCCTCATTGCCCTCGTCGGCGAGCAGGGAGCCGACGCCAAGCCCGCCGCAGAGCGCGGCCCAGAGCGCGCCGCCGACCACGATGCCGATCGCGCTACGTGCGGGCCGTGCCGCGCAGAAGTTCCGCATGCTCTTCCTCCGGAGACTGCCGCTCACGGAAAGGATCGCCACAGGCCGGAGCCGTGTCAATGAGATCGCCGTCGAGGTCATGGTCGAGATCACCGTCACCCGAGCGCCGTCACCCGACCGGCATCATCGCTCGTCGACGATGGGTGGAAGACCGAGTATTCTTCCCATATGCCCCGCACCCGTCTCGTCTGGCACCTGTTCACGGCGTGGTGCTCCCTCGTCGTCGTCGTGCTCGCGGCATCCTCGTGGCTGGCGTCGGTGCAGATGGCCCGGCTGGCCGACGAGGGGCTGCGGCAGCGGCTGATCGACGCGGCCGAGCCCCTGGTGCCCACCGCCGCAGAGCCTGATGCCGAGGAGTTTCTGGCCCGGGCCCACGACCGCGACGCCACGGCCAGAATCGCCTTCGAACTCATCGCTGCCGACGGGAGCGTGCTCGCTTCGACCGCCACCTCCGCGACGAGCGGCCTCCCGGCGAAGGCCGCCGACAGTCGCTTCGATCCCGCGACCGGGAAGCGGTTCATCGCCGTGTCCGTGCCGCAGAACCCGCCCCGGCCGACGGTCACCGTCCGCGCGATCGCCGACACGACCGCCGCCGATCGCGACCTGACGCGGGCCCAACGGGCGCTCCTCGCGGGGCATGTGGCCTGTGCGGCCCTGGCGCTGGCCGCCGGCTACGCCGTCTCGCGCCGGGTGGCCCGGCCCGTCGAGGAACTCGCCCGCGCCGCCGCGCGGCTCGCCGACGGTGACATCGACGTGGCCATTCCCTCCACCGACCTCGCGGAGCTCACCGACCTGGCCGATGCCATCACCGTCCTCCGCGGTCAGGTCGTGGAACGTGGCCTGCTCATCGGCCGGCAGGGCACCCAGCAGGAGGCGGTGCTGGGCAGCATGATCGAGGGCGTGCTGGCGATCGACGCCCGGCAGCGGATCGTGGGGCTCAACCGGGCGGCCGCCGACCTGCTCGGGCTCGATCTCGACACGGCCCTGACCCGCTCCCTCCAGGAGGTCGTTCGCAATCCTGATCTGCGGCGATTCGCGCTCAAGGCGATCGATTGCCGCGACCCGGTGGAGGACGACCTCGTCCTCCGCGGCCTCCGCGACCGCACGATCCGGCTGCGGGGCACCGCCCTGCGTGACCTCTCCGGCGAGGGGGGGGCGGTGATCGTGCTCAACGACGTGACCGACATGCAGCGGCTGGAGAAAGTGCGGCGGGATTTCGTCGCCAACGTCTCACACGAACTGAAGACGCCGGTCGCCTCGATCAAGGGCTTCGTCGAGACGCTGCTCGAAGGGGCCGCCGACGACCCGGGCGACCGGCGCCGCTTCCTGGGCATCATCGCCAAACAGACCGACCGGCTGGCGGCGATCATCGAGGATCTGCTGGCCCTGTCGCGGATCGAGCAGAGCGAGGGAGCGGGCAACCTGCCGCTCGAACCGACGCCCATCGCCCAGCTGCTCGCGACGGCCGTCGCCGACTGCGGCACCCGCGCGGACGACAGGTCGATCCGACTCGAGACATCGTGTCCCGAGGGGCTCGTCGCCGACGTGAATCCGCCGCTCCTCGAGCAGGCGCTCATCAACCTCATCGACAATGCGATCAAGTACAGCGACCGCGGCCGCACGACGTGGGTGAATGCGGGCGTCGAACCCCTCCCCAGCTCCGAGCGGGATGCCGCCGCGGAGGGCATGCTCGTGATCCGCGTCCGCGACGAGGGCTGCGGCATCGCGACGGAACACCTGCCTCGGCTCTTCGAGCGGTTCTACCGCGTCGATCGCGCCCGCAGCCGGCAGCTCGGCGGTACGGGCCTGGGGCTGTCGATCGTCAAGCACATCGTGCAGGCCCACGGCGGCACGATCGGCGTCGAGAGCGAGCCGGACGTCGGCACGACCTTCACGATGCGGCTGCCGCTGGCCCGCGGCTGATCCTGCGCGCGCCCCCGACAGCAATGCCCCCGACAGTAATGCCAATGCCCTCAGGCGGACTGCGGACGGGCGTGGAAGTCGAGGATCTGCTGCCACGCATCTTCCGGCGTCTCGGCGTAGCTGAAGAGATCGAGGTGGTGGTCGGCGATCACGCCCACGTCGGCGAGATACTGGAAGTCGAGCACGTGATTCCAGTAGTCACGGCCGAAGAGGATGATCGGCACCGGCTGCATGCGGTGGGTCTGCCGGAGCGTCAGCGTCTCGAACATCTCGTCGAGCGTGCCGAAGCCCCCCGGAAACAGCACGACGCCTGCGGCCCGGAGGATGAAATGGAACTTCCGCAGGGCGAAATACTTGAACTGGAAGCAGAGCTCCGGCGTGATGAACTGATTCGGCTGCTGTTCGGCGGGCAGCTTGATGTTGAGGCCGATCGACTTGCAGCCCACGTCGAAGGCGCCGCGGTTGGCCGCCTCCATGAGTCCGGGGCCGCCCCCGGTGACGACCACGTAATCCCGCTGGTCGTCGCATTGGTTGTCGATGGAAACGAGCCGGGCGAACTCGCGGGCCGCGTCGTAATACCGCGACATCTCCACCAGCCGCTCGCTCCGCTCCACCTCGCGCCGGGCCTTGGCGTCGCCGGGCGCGGCGGCTGCCAGCCGGCGGGCTTCCGCAAGCCGCCGCTCCGCGGCCACCTTCTCCACGACCTGCGTGCCGCCGAAGACGATCACCGTCGAGTGGATGGCGTCGGCCTGGAAGGCGAGTTCCGGCTTCTCCAATTCAAGCAGCATCCGCACGCCGCGCATCTCCACCTTCTGCAAGAGCGCCGGGTCGTCCTGGGCCAGCTTGTAGCTGGGCGAGGAGAGGATCTGCTCCATGTTGTCGGCGACGAGGGCCACGTCATCGCCGAGCACCGTGTCGGGGAGGATGCTGCAGGCCTTCGGTTTCGGAACGGGTTTCGGACCAGGGTTCGCGGTGGGTTTCTTGCTCATGGGCGCGGTGTCTCCAGTTCGCTCGGTGCCTCGAGGTCGACGGTATCTCCGATGCGCGGCAGATGCACGTTCCAGCCGCGACGCTGCTGTAAGAACTCTGCCATGCCCCGGGCGGCGGGGGGCTCGCCGTGCACGAGGAACGTCCGCCGCGGGGGCGGCAGGGCTCCGAGCCAGCGGTCGATTTCCCCCCGGTCGGCATGCCCGGAGAGGGCATCGATCCGCCGGACCGCCGCCTTGACCGGGATGTCGCGGCCGTGGATCCGCAGCGTCTCGGCCCGATCGATGAGCTTGCGGCCGCGGGTGCCGCTCGCCTGGTAGCCGGCCACGAGCACGGTCGTCAGCGGGTCGGGCAGACGGCGGGCGAGATGATGGAGAATCCGGCCGCCGTTCATCATCCCGCTCGAGGCGATGATGATGCCCGGCCCGCGATGGGCGTTGATCGCCTTCGACTCGTTGGCCGTCTTCGACATCCGCACGAACGGGCTGTCGAGCACTTCGATCGCGCCAGCGTCGATCGCTTCGCTGAAGTCGTGCTCGTGCACGTGGCGGCGAAACACCTCCATCGCGTCGACGGCCATCGGCGAATCGACCCAGATCGGCACCTCCGGCAGCCGTCCGGAGGCCATCAGGATGCGCAGCAGGTAGATGAGCTGCTGGGCCCGCCCGATCGCGAACGAGGCCACGAGCATCATGCCGCCCCGGTCGATCGCCTCCCGCGTGACCGCTTCGAGCTCCTCGAGCGGCCGGGCGGGTGGGTGGTCGCGGTTGCCGTAGGTGCTCTCGAGCACGAGGTAGTCGCAGGGCGGAGGCGACACGGGATCCTTGTAGAGCGGCGCGCTGAACCGCCCCACGTCGCCGGAGAACACGATCCGCGTCGGCGTTCCACCATTCCCGGCGGCCACCTCGGTCTCCACGAACGAACTGCCGAGCATGTGGCCGGCCTCATGGTAGCGGCACCGGACGCCCCGCGCGGGCTCGAACCAGCGGCCACGCGGCACGGGCTCCAAGAGCCGGAGCGTGCGGTCGACATCGTGGTCGTCGTAGAGCGGCAGGGCGGGATGATGCTTGGAATATCCTTTGCGGTTGGCGTAGAGCGCATCTTCGGCCTGACACTTGGCCGAGTCGTAGAGGAGCAGGCCGAGCAGGTCGGCCGTGGCGGGCGTGAGGTAGATCGGCCCGCGAAAGCCTTCCTTGGTCAGCCGCGGCAGGAAGCCCGAATGGTCGATGTGGCCGTGGGTGAGCACGACGGAATCGATCGATTCGGGGGGCACGGCGAACCGTTCCCAGTTGCGGTCACGGAGATTCTTTTCTCCCTGGAAGAGTCCGCAATCGACCAGCACGCGGCCGCCGGGGGCGTGGAGCAGGTGCCGCGAACCCGACACGACGCCGGCCGCCCCGAGAAACTGCAGTTTTGTCATTGCGTCTTCGCCTCGCTCCCTCCGGGATCACGGCCTCGGGCCGCTCGCGTGACCGTGCCCGCCATGAGAAGTTCTCGCGCGTCGACCGCCAAGGCCTCGAGCGTCACCTGGCGGCGATCCGTGGCCGCCAGCGTGATCACGAGCGTGCTCTCGCCGTCGCGGCGCCGAATCTCGGTCGGCAACCCGAGCGGACCGAGCCGGGTGGCGATCCAGTGCAGCCAGGCGGCCCGCGGCAGCGGGATCACCCCCAGCCGGGCATCGGCCACAGTGCATTCCACGACGTTCCGCTGGCGCAGCCGCACGTCGAGCGCGAGCGAGACGATGCCGCCGAGCGGCCCCAGCACGGCCTTGCGGGCTGCCGCCCGGATGCGGCCTGATTCGAGCGCCAGTCGCGGGTCGCTCCAGCCCGCGGGCAGGAGCAGGGCGTGATTCCGGGGCAGATCGATGGCCAGCCAGCCGTTGAATTCATCCTCGGCAAGCGCCGCCTCCCATGCCCCGTCCCGATCGAGGGCCGCTTGGAGAGCAGCCACCTTGGTCACGAGTCGACGGCTCGCCTGCTCGGCAGCCACCGGAGGAGGGACGTTGGGAGACACCGTGGGCAGCGCGGCGAGCCGGTCTCGGTAGAACTCCGGGGGGATGCCGGCAGCGACCACCCCGACGACGGCCGCCGCCAGCAGGCCACCCAGACAGAGGCCACCCAGTCCGAGAGCGGCCCTGATCGGTGCCGGGCCTGAAAACGCAAGCGGCCTTCGAAGCCGCCATCCCGGCGGCGGCTTCGAAGGCGCGACTTGAACTTGCGGTTCGTGCACGGCCGCATCGTATTCCGTGAACCGCGGAGCGGCCAACCGTGAATTGAACGCTCGCTAGCCGACGAACCCGAACAGCCGTGGAATCGGCAGGTCGGCCGCGGCATCGAGCATCACGGTGCGCAGGCCCGGCCCGTCCGCGATCGCCTCGAGTTCGTCCCGCAACACGCGGACATCTGGCGGCGCCTCGATGCCGATCCGCACCTTGTCGCCGCTCACTCTGACCACGGTCACGACCACGGAATCCCCCACTCGAATCCGTTCGTTCTGCTTGCGGGAAAGTACCAGCATGAAGAGCCTCCGTTCTGCCTTCGGGAATGAATGTTCGAAATGAATATAGCGGGATGAGTGTACGGATGTCAACGTTGCCGCCGCAGCCCGATCCGCGAGCGTGTTCCCGTCGATCCCGCCGCCCCGCACGGCAGGTTCCCCGATCCGGCACCGCCCCCTCGACCGCGTCGTGCCGCGAGTCGCCGGACTGGGAAAGATGTGACCCACAGGAAGCATCGTCCGGTCGGGCAGACTTTCTTGCCTGGGGGCGAAAGTGCGCCGGAGAAACGTGTTGTGCCAGCGGCGCCCGCTGGCATGGGTCATGACGGCCCGGGGAAGGCCGACTCATGTCGACCATGGAGCGCGGCCTACGGCGCTGCCGGAGGTTCGGCGCCGGTCGCATCCTTGCGGTTGACGAACACGGCCAGATCGGTCGGCGTCGCCGCCGCCACGTGGCCTTCGGCCTCCTCGATCCGCTCGATGTCGGCCGCGAGCAGTCGGGGATGCATCTTGTGGACGGAGGTGAGCTTCTGACCGCGGCCGGGCAGGGGAGAGAATTTCGGTTCGATGTCGAGCGTGACCTCGGTGGGAATGCCGCGGGCGGCTTCGATGCGTCGATTGAGCGCGAGCCGCGGGAAGGGAGGCAGTCCGCCGGGGTGCAGCAGCGCCCGCAGCAAGACGGCGGTATCGGCGAACCGGCGATACGCCTCCGCAGCCTCATCGGACGGGGCGGGGGCATGGTCGATCGCATAGCGGACCCGCGGGCCGACGAGTTCGATGTGGCCGTCCTTCTCGGTTACGCCACCATCGAAGTCGGGGCCGCCGGCCCAGCGAACCAGCGTGTCGTCGGTGTTGCGGGCCCACGCAGCCAGCGACACCCCCAGACGGTCGAGCTTGATCTGCTCGACCTGTGTCTTCACGTTGCGGATCGGATCGACGATGACGAGCCGCTCTCGCGCCGGGTCATGAAGCACGATCTCGACGAGCGTCATCCGCGTCGCCTCCGGCTTGCCTCCCGGCACGGGCTGGGGCAGTTCGAGAAAGTCCCAGGCCACGCCGTCGCGAAACAGCGTGAGGCTCTTCGCCTCCGGTTCGCCCCCCGAGCTGGCATAGAGCCGACTTTCGACCCGCATGGTCCATTCGGGCGGAGGGAGTTGCCCGGGCTCGTCGGCCACGACCTGCGGGGACAGCAGGGCGGCCGCCAAGACGACGCTCGCTGGAATCGACAGCCGCAAAAAAAAGACATGCATGGGCCGGGAAGCTCCGTCTTCCGAGAGTCTGCGAGACTAGCAGGCCCGGCGCCGGGCCGGAAGGTCAGGTCGGCACGCCTACTCAGGCGGGAGCGTCGCACGTGCCGGCAGGCCGTCTGGCTCGGCGCGGATGATCAGGCGGCGGTCTCGATCGATGCCCACGAGGCCGCCGGTGACCGGGTCGGGGGCGAACCCCTGGCCGGGAAACGGGCTCTCCAGAAACTCGACCAGTTCGAGCCGCGTGCCCTCCGTCGGTAACCGGAGGCGGTAGAGCACCCGGTCGTGGTGATGTGAGACGAGCAGCGTGTCGTCTTCCCAGATGCCACCAGAGGCGCTCATGCCGTCCCAGGTGGCGACGACCTCCGGAGGGAACGTGAAGCGGCAACGCTCCCGGTCGAATCCGCCGGGCGCGTATTCAACGAGCATCGTCTCGGCGTTCTCGAGGCCATAGTGGGCGAAACAGCACCACCAGCGGTCGTCCCGCACCACGCACCAGACAAGGCTCCCGGGCGGATCCGGGAAGCGGTGGAACAGTTCCAGGCGGTCGGTCGTCGGGTCGTAGACGCGAATGTCCGACTCGTGCGGCGTCTGCGGATAGTTGGAATGGGCGCAATACATCCGACCGTCGTGGAAGAAACCGCTGTTGAGGTGCTCGGTGCCCGGAGCCGTCGCCGTGGCCACGAGGCGGCCGGTGCCGCGGTCGTAGCGGGCGACGGTGGTGTTGGAGATCGCATAGAGATGCTCCTCATCGGCGGCGGCCGCCTGTGTCGCATACGGCGACACGATGGAGCCGGGAGCGATGATCCAGCCGGTCGTAGTGTCGAGCGGCGCGACGGGGCTCGCAACCGATCGCTCCCGATCCCATGGTCGTTCGTGCAGGCACGTCCAGGCGAACTGTGCGAGGCAGAGCAGGGCGACGAAGAGCAGGGTGATCCGCCTGCCGACGATGCCCACGGCCCACGCCCCCAAGGGGGCTCCGAGCGCCACGACCGGGGCGGCCGCCAGCCAGTTGGGGTACACACCCGGATCGATGCCGGTGACGAGCGCCTTGATGGCGAGCCCGAGCACCGAATTGAAGGCCATGGCCACGACCGACGACGGGATCGCGATCTTGGGGTCGGTTCGGTATCCGAGCACGAGGAGCGCATAGAGCAGCATGTCGACGCCCACGCCCGTGACGGCGACGATCGTGGTGCCGGCCACGAATCCCGTCAGCAGCCCTGCGGCGAAGCGACCCCGGCCGAAACCGGCCAGCGGCCTGGCGACGGCGATGTCGTCGAGCCTAAGCAGATGCATGATCCCGAACAGGGCCACGAACCCGGCGAAGATGAGCTTCACCGCCGCTGCCGGCACGGCGGGTGCCACGAGGAGAATCCCGAGGGGAAGGCCGATGGCCGAGCCGACGAGTGTGCCGGCCAGGGCATCCCATGCCAGCCGCTGTCCCCGGCCGAGAATGAATAGTGACGCGCTCGTCATGCCGATCGATTGCACGGCAAAACTGAAATCGCGGCCCAGCGTGGCGGGGAGACCGAAGAGGAGCACGAGCACGGGGAAGGCGACCGTGCCGCCCCCCATGGGCGTCGATCCGGCCACGTAACTGCCGAAGAGCATGGTGACGGCCATCGGCCAGTGCTCGATCGCCAGCGCCGCATTGCCGGGCCGGAGCATGAGCGCAGCCCAGACCGTGTAGAACGCGGCGAGCCAGGCCCACCAGATCCAGGGACGCGTGATCGCGGAAGTGGTGGTCATGGCACGGGATAAGCGGCTCGGGAACTGGCGTCGGACTTCGATCATGAAGTATGGTAAGTGGCGGTTCATTTGCATTTCATCCGCTGCCACGTAGAGTTGATACTGTCTTACCCGCCCGGCCCACGACCCACCCGCCCTGCATGGATGCCCCTCACTCCCCTGGAGTCGTCGCGCCGTTCGCTACGCTCAATCTGTCGCCGGCGCTCATGAAGGCGGTCGAACGACTCGGATTCACCGGCATGTCGCCGATCCAGGCGGCGGCGATTCCACTCATCCTCGCCGGCCACGATGTCGTCGGCCAATCCCAAACGGGCTCGGGGAAGACCGCCGCGTTCTGCATCCCGGCGCTCGAGCGTGTCGATCCCGACGTGCCGGCCACCCAGGTTCTCATCCTGGCTCCGACGCGGGAATTGGCGACGCAGATCACCGACGAGGTCCGCAAGCTCGCCGCGTTCCGCAAGACGCTGCGGGCAGTGGCGATCTACGGGGGAGCCGCCTACGAACGGCAGTTCGCCGAACTGAAGCGGGGCGCGCATGTCGTGGTGGGCACGCCGGGACGGCTGACCGACCACCTGGCCCGTGGCACGCTCGATCTGTCCGCGGTCACGATGCTGATTCTCGACGAGGCCGACCGCATGCTCGACATGGGCTTTCGCGAGGACGTGGAGAAGGTGCTCGCCGCCGCCCCCGCCGACCGCCAGACGGTGTTCTTCTCGGCGACGATCTCGCCCGCCGTCCAGAAGCTCGTGCGGCAGCATTCCCGCGAGCCCCGCACGGTGACGATCGCGAAGACGGCCGTCGTCGGCGATGCCCGGGTCGAGCAGATCTGCTACGAGGTGCGGCACCACGAGAAGTTTGCCGCCCTGTCACGACTGATCGACTTCCACGATGTTCGCAGCGGGCTGATCTTCTGCAACACGCAGCGCATGGTCGAGGAACTGGCCGATGGGCTCGCGGCCCGGGGCTGCTCCGCGGAACGACTCCACGGCGGCCTGTCGCAGGCCCAGCGCACCCGCGTGATGGACGGTTTCAAGAAGGCGGCGTTTCGGCTGCTGGTCGCGACGGACGTCGCCGGCCGCGGCATCGACGTGAACGACCTCGAGCTCGTCGTGAATTACGACCTACCCGCCGACGCGGACGACTACGTGCATCGCATCGGCCGCACGGGCCGAGCGGGCCGCGGCGGCATGGCCCTGACGCTCGTGTCGGGCAGAAGCATCCATGCGGTGCGCACGATCGAGCGGTTCACGAACACGACCATTCGGCGCGAGCGGCTGCCGAGCGCCGAAGCCGTGGCGCTCCGCCGTGCCGAGGCACTCGCCGTCCGACTGCGAGATACCCTCGCTGCCGGACCGTTTCCGGCCGAGGCGGCGGTCGTCGCGCGACTCGTCGCGGAGGGACAAAGTGCGCATGACGTGGCGGCCGCGATCCTCCACCACTTCGCCCCGGCTCCCCAGGATCGGGATGGTGGCGACATCGCCGAGTTCCCCGCTCCGCACCGGGATCACACGCCGCGCCGGCCGCGGCACCCGGCGGCCCGCCGGCCCGCTCACGCCGGGGCCCAGGCGGCCACGCGGCCGGGCACGCGGCGAACCGTCGGCCCGCGGCCCCGGAAACCGACGCGAAAGTAGCGCGATCCGGGATTTCCGGCCGCGAAATCGATCTGCCGGCGGCGGCGGCGTTCTGGTACTTCTCTCCGGCACGAGGCCCCCAGCCGGTCGGCAGGTCCTGCCGACATGGGGGCCACTCGGCACCGCACGGAATCCTCTTTATGTCGGTCGTCATCTATCTGGCCGCCTGGTTTTTGGGGCTGGTCGTGCTGATGTCCATCATCGAGCATCGGGTGCACAGCATCCTGATGCACAAGAAGCCGCGGCACTTCTTGTGGCGAAACCTGCCGGCCCGCCACCGGATGTTTACGAGTCATGCCGTCGAGCATCACAAGCAGTATCGTGCGTCATTCCACGACGATCCGGTTCCGCACGGCGAAGACCGCGGCATCCGGCTCAACGTCTGGGAGGGATTGCTCGAGTCGCTGCCGGGGAGCCTCGTGCTGGGATTCTTCTCGCTGACCGGCGCGATCATGTTTCCAATGGTCGTGTGCCTTCATCACGTGCTCTGGAACCAGATTCATCTGGAGATGCACCAGCCCCGGGGCCGCCCGTTCGCCAACTGGGCGGCGTACAAGTTCGTGGCGCGGCACCACTTTCTCCATCACCGCTATCCCGACAAAAACTTCAACGTGGCGTTGCCCGTCGGAGACTTCATCTTTGGCACGGTAGCCCGGCCGACCGCGGCCGACTGGGAGGCGATGCGGGCCGAGGGCATCGCCTGAGCGGCCGGCCCGCTGCCGCGGCATACAAGAAGACCGGAGGGCACCGTAACGATGCCCTCCGGTCCTTACCACGTATTCCGATTTGTGGCGCTCGAGCCTAATAGCGGCGCCCACCGCCATAACCACCACGACCGCCACCACCACCACCACCACCGCTCTCGCGGGGCTTGGCTTCGTTGACGGTGAGCGGCCGACCGTCGAACTCCTTCTCGTGCATGCCGCTGATCGCCCGCTGCGCGGCGTCGTCGGTCTGCATTTCGATGAATCCGAAGCCCTTGCTACGGCCCGTCTCACGATCCTGAATCACTTGTGCGCTCGTAACGGTGCCGAACTCGAGAAACATCTTCTCGAGAGCCTCGCTCGTGACGGTATAGGCCAGATTGCCGACGTACAGTTTCTTACCCATGATCAAAACACTCCTGCCAATGACCCACATACACTGACCCAAATACACTTTCGGGGTCATATCGAAAGGGCCAGAGAGTGGCGGCCCGCCAGACGGTAAAGGCGAGGAAAAGAAGCCGCGCATGTGGCCGTTTGGCCACCACGGAACCTAAAGCGTCGTCCAGAACCAGCCTGTGAAGGTTACATCACAATCGTGGGAATAGCAACGCTTCTACGGGCTACAACGTGGGGTAGAGAACCTCCAGCCGCCCTAGGTAGTGAAGAATGTGGTCCCGGGCGGTCCGCAGAACCTCTCTTGCATGAGCGTCCAGCGAGCGGGAACCGGGCTGTTCCGTCATCGCTCCGGCCGCCTCTCGCAGTGCAGGCCACAGAAACCGCTGTTCGCAATCCGTCTGGACCGCCCGTTTTCTGCCGATCTCACACTCGTGGGAGTCGTGGTCCAGATCGTTTTTCAGCGCAGCCAGTCGGCGTTGGGCAGCAACCACGGCATGGGCACCGTCGGCGATACGGCCGCCATCGTCTTTGGTGATCTCCTCGATGCGGTCGCGATAGCGACGCAATCTCAGGATCACAGTCCGGGCTTCGCTTCGCTCGTTGCTGCTCATCCGGTCTGCTCCACATCAAGAGGGGGTCATTGTGGCCATCTGTAAAGGCTTTGATCCTCGTGCACGCCATCCTCTGCGAAAGGGGACGAAGAAGAGGTTCTGTGCCGATAAGCCTAGCAGAGAGAAACGGTCAGGCGATTCCTTCCGCTTTCGTGGCCTGCCAATCGGCGTCGGACGACAGCTGATCGGCTTCGCACCACCGTTGAGCGGCTCGTGGTCGAGCCAGCCGTGGCCGACCGCTACGAAGAGATGATCCGGCTCAATCGTGCCCTGAAGGGGCTCGTCAGTTGGGGCGTCGCGCGCGTCGGGTAGGTTGATGTCTGCGAGTGTGGCGCGGCCGCTGATCGCAGTGTTCGACACCAATGTGGTGATCGCGGGGCTGCTTTGGGAAGGGCCACCTTATTCGCTCCTGTTGCGAGCTGCCGAGCGGCAAGACCTTGTTCTTGCGACCAGCCCGACGCTCATCGTGGAACTCGGCGATACCCTGTGACCTGCCCCCATGAATGACGCCAGTTTTTAAGTGAGGGTTTTGCCCTCCAGCAGACCAGCCCTGTGCGGTTGCCGAGGCGTAGCCGAGGCGACCGCACAGGGCTGCCGCGGAACGGAGAGAGGTGCTCTGCGGGCCCGGTCACGGACGCAGGTCGGTCACCACGGTCGGCGCGCCGCCCGTGCCGCTCCACATGCGGAGCCCACCATCCAGGCCTCCGGCCACGATCACGTCGCCGGCCGAATCCGTGGCGAGGCACTGCACTCGGTCCACCGCGCCCGTGAACTCCGCCGCTCCTCCGCTTCCGATGCCGCGGAGGCGGACGCGGCCGTCCCCCTCCGCCACCACGAACGTGTCGGTCGTGCCACGGTAGCGGATGCCGACGGCGGCGCCGGCGGCGAGCGAGACCGACTCGGTCTTCTCCCACGGATTTGTCTTCCAGAGGCACGCCTTGCCGTCGGCGGCCACGGAGGCGAGGGCCGTGCCGTCGGCCTTCCAATCGACGGCCAGCACCCGCCCGGCGTGCTCGTCGAACGACTGCTCCTCGCGGCCGGCCGCCACGTCGTACACGCCGACGACGCGATTCGCGCCGGTCGCCAGCCATCGACCGTCGGGCGAGAAGGCGAGGCAGCAGACGGAATCCTCGTGGGGCACGGGGATCCGGCGGACGACCGCGCCGTCGGCGACCGCAACGAGCGTCACGTCGCCATTCACCGTGGGCTCACCGCCGCCCGCCGCCAACAATGTGCCGTCTGGGCTGAAGGCCAGCGACACCACGCGATCGACGAACGGGTCGGCCTGCTCCACGGAGCCGATCCGCCGCTCGACGCTCCAACCAGGCTCACCAGCCGGGCCGGCGGGCGACCGCTTCCAGATGGTGACGGTCCGCATCGCGCTGGAGGCGAGCCGGGTTCCGTCGGGGCTGAACGCGATCGCCCTGACGGCGTCGATGTGGGATGCGTCGTGCGGCGGGCCGTCGGACGGCTGCGGCAGTTCCTCATCGATGAGACGCGCCACGGGACGCCCCGCGGCGACGTCGAAGAGCGTGATCCGGTTGGCGATGCCCGCGGCGGCCAGTTTTCCATCGGGCGAGACGGCGGCCGCATAGATCGGGCGAATGCCCGACGGAAACGGCTGCCAGACGATGCGGCGGGGCTCAGCCACGCCGGCCGGGGCACCGGCTTCGATCCACGCGCGGAGGATCGCGAGCTCGTCGGCCGAAAACCGCCGCGCGCCGCGATCGTTGTCCGTCGGCGGCATCACCGGCTCCTCCTCGTGCGCGGCAAGCAGGTACAGGAGGCTCTCCTGCGGCTTCCCGGGCACGAGCACCGGCCCCTCGTCCCGCTGCCGCCGCATCGTCTCGGGTGTCTCGAGCACGACGCCCGCCTCGGGCTGTGACGCGGCGTGGCAGGCGACACAGTTCGCCCGCAGGATCGGCTGTACGTCGCGGCGGAAATCGACCTCTCTCCGTTCCGCGGCGACAGCCAGGGAGGCCGCGGCCTGCACGAGCAGTGGCACGAGCGGCCCGATCCGGGCGGCCTTCGTGCCGGCGGCTGGCTCCGGGGCGGTGATCGTGAGTTCGATCGGCATCGACGCGGCGAACACGTCCGTCGGCTTGACATCGTTCGCCTTCTGGACCGTGCCGAGCCACTGTTCGAGTGGTTTTTCCTCGCGGAGATGCGCGTCGAGTGAGGCCTTCGCCTTCGCGTTGGCCTCGTCGGCGAGCTTGCGGACTGCTTCCGCGTTCACGACCGCCGTCTTCTTGTCGGGGCCCTCCGGCAGCCGGGCGGCGGCCTGCACCGCGACCGGGGCCGCCTCCGCGACCCGGCGGGAAGCATCGGCCGCCTCCTGCAACGCGGCCCGCCGCGTTGCGAAGTCGGCCTGGGCCTTCGTGGCGGCCGCCACCGCCTCGGCATCGCGGGCCACGAGCAGGCTCACCTGCGCCACCAGATGAATCGCGTGCGTGCCCAGCGGCGCGTCAGCAGGGATCTCGAATTCGATTTCGCCCCTCCTCGCGCCCGGCTCCAGCGATTTCGCGGGCGTCTTCGGATAGGGAGGGCCGGGCTTGGCAGCGACGAGGTCCCGCACCTCGACCCGCACCGGCCCCTTCATCTCGAGCGGCGTCTCGATCGTGAACGGGATCGTCACCCTCCCTCCCTGCGGCACGGGCCCGATGGCAGCCCCCTCCACCGCGAGCCGCAGCGCCGCCGGTTCAGCCAGCACTTCCAGAGGCATCTCGTCCACGAGCCGTGCGGACGTCGTCTGCTGGCCGCCCTTCCTCGTCCAGGTGGCCGCGGCCCATTCGGCCTGCCGCGAGCGGTCTTCCTCGCCCACCCGGGCCTTCCCCACCACGCGTATCGCTCCTCGCCATGCCGCGACGTCATCGGCCGCGGCGAGGACGACCGACCCCTGGTGGATGCCCGCAGCGATCGTGACCGGCGGGCAGGTCACGCCCGGTGGCAGCCCCTCCACTCCGAGCGTCACCGGCCCGTCGAACCCTTCGCGACGATGGACCTGCACCACCAGCGGCACGCGACCCCCGCGCCGCAGCCGCGGGATCGTGGGAAGGTTCAGCGTGGCGTCAAGGTGTTCGCCGGGGTTGCTCACGAGGTCGCCGAGCGTTGCCAGGAGCCGGAAGTCGGGGGCGGCGGGCCTGACAAGCAGCCGATACATGGCGCCATCGTCGGCGTAGCTGCTGCCGGCAATGTTGCGGACACAGATCCGGTAGGTTCCGCTGCGCTCGGCGGTGAACACGAGCCATGGATCCGTGGTCGTTATATCACACGGCGGATGCGAGAACCGCGGCGGCGGGTCGTCCTGCTCCGCGACCATCAGCACCTCTTCGGTGGCCTGCGGGTCCCGGCCGACATGCTCGACGACGATCGCCACGTCGGCGACAACGCCGAGCCGCTCGGCCATCACCTCGACGACGAGCCGATCCCCCTCCGCGGCGTCCAAGCAGAACCAGTCGTTGTCGTCCGGCCCGTCGAATCGCCCCGCCACGTCGGCGGGCACCGCAAGCCGCTGCGCCGACGCGGGATCGTTGGGCTCCACCTCGAGCCCGGGCGGCGCGACCGCGACCGCGACCGCGATCGGATTGGATGACCCCGGTGGCACGGGCAGGCGGTAGGTGCAGGCATCGATGCCGAATGTCGCGAGCGATGCCAGCGGAAAGTCCTCGCCGGACCGCTGGTGCGTCGCCCGCGCAGCGGGCACGACCGTCGCGATCTCCTCGAGTCCGCGTTCGCCCAGCGGCCGGCCGCCGGGCAACAGAAAGCCGAGCACGCGGTGCGTGCCGGAGGTGGCACTCGACACCACCGGCGGCCAGACTGCGACGACGTGTGGCCGGGTGCCGAGCGTGAGCCGGTAGCGTTCGGCCGGCGTGGCGCTTGCGGCGAAGCCGCGGTCGTTCACGCGGATCACGTGCTCGCCCGCATCGCGGATCGCGAGCGGCATCACCGGGTCGTGGGACTTGGTCGCGAACGCCGATCCCAGCGGGCGGCCGTCCGGCCCAGTCACCTCGAGCATCAGGTCGAGCCGGCCGTGCAGTGGCCGCGTCTCGCAGGCGAGCACGAACCGCTGTCCAGGCGTGCCGTGGAAACGGTAGTAATCGAGCCGTTTGCCGGCAATTTCCCCTTCCACGACGGTGTCGGGCTCAATGGCCATCGCCTTGGCCGGCGAGTCGTTGCCGGCCTGCTCCTGCACCACCGGGAGGTCGCCGACGAAAAACGGCCATGACGTCGAGAGGCCGAACCGGCCTCGGACGCGGGCCTCGTAGCGGCCGGGGGGAACGTCGCCGGCGATCGTCACCGCGAACAAAGCCTCCGGCGGCCGTCGCCAGACGGGGCCGTCGGCCGCCTCCAGGGTGCCGCGAATGCCGGGGTGCGAGAAGAGAATCGCCTCGGCCGCGTCGAGATCCTCACCGCGGACGGTGACGGTGCAGGTCTCTCCGATGCGGCCGCCGGACGGCCGCAGGCCGAGGAGCCGCGGGTTGGGCAGCTGGCCGGACGCTGGCCGGTCCACCGACACGGCCGCGGCCAGGCCGACGAGCAGAAGGAGCATTCGAACGGATCGATGACGGCGCACGGGTCGTGGCCTCGGGGGAGTCAGCGGGTGAAAAGAAATTCCTTGCTGTTGATCAGGACCCAGATCACGTCCTCGTAGGCCTCTGCCGACCGCTCTTTCCCGTCGAGGTGCGAGCGGACCTCGTCCACCTCCACCGCGGTCGGTCGCCGGGCGTAGGCCGCCAGGAACAACTCCTCGATCTGGCTCTCGACCGGCCGCGACGTGTCCGCGCCGAATCGCTTCGCACGGCCGGCTCCGTCGCCGAGCTTCCGCTGCATCTCGGGCCCGTTGATGAGCTGGAGGCTCTGGCCGAGGCCGGCAGCGGCCGAGTTTCTGCCGCACTCGCAGGCGGCTGTGCCGCGTTGCCGACCGAAGACCTCGAGGAAACGCGTCGCCGACTTGTCATCGGGCAGTTCGAGCGAGCGGCCGGCGCTGGGCACGTCGTTGAACGTCGTCCGCGTGCCGGCGAGGGCATCGATCGCGTCGAGCAGAACCTCTGCCTTGAGTCGCCGCGGCAGGTGGCGGGAAAAGTTGCGGACGTCGTCGCGGTTCGTTTCGTCCGGGATCGAGGAGCACTGGTAGGTCGCCGAGTTGCAGATCGTCCGGGCGAGGTGCCGGAGGTCGAAACTGTGGGCCGTGAAATCGGCCGCGAGCGCGTCGAGGAGCGACGGGTTCGACGGCGGATTCGTCTCCCGCATGTCGTCCTCCGGATCGACGAGCCCCCGGCCGAAGAAGTGTGCCCACATCCGGTTGACGATCGCCTTGGCGAAGAACGGGTTATCGGCCGCCGTGAGCCAGTCCGCGAGCCGCACCCGCGGGTCCTGGTCGGCCGGAACGTCCAGCGGCTCTCCGCCGAGCGGCCGCGGACCCACCGGCTCGCCCGTCGACGGATGGTCGAGGCGGGCCACGCCGCGGGCATGCACGATCCGCGGCGCCGCGAGGCCGACCGCCGGCTTCGATTGCACCTGCGCGAAGAACGCCGCGAAGCCGTGGTAGTCGGCCTGGCTCCAGCGATCGAAGGGGTGCTGATGGCATTTCGCGCAGGCGATCCGCTGCCCGAGGAACAGCATGGATGCATCCTCGGCCGCGTCTTTGACCCGCTCCGCGGCGTTGTTCGAAAAGTCGGGGTTGTTGAAGCTCTGCTGCGACCGCCACCAGCCCACTGCCGGATGTTCGCCTGTCGCCCCGGTCGCGGTGAGGATCTCACGGACGAAACGGTCGTAGGGCATGTTGTCGGCGAATGCCTGGCGGAGCCACTGGTGCAGCGTGTTGGTCGTGGCGAGGCCGGCAACCTCCCGGTTGCTGCGGAGCAGCACGACCCACTTGTCGGCGAAGGCGGTGGCGTAGTCGTCGCTGGCGAGGACGCGATCGATGGCGGCCGCCCGCTTGTCCGGGGCCTGATTTGTGAGAAACGCCGCCGCCTCGTCGGCCGTCGGAACACGGCCGCCGAGATCGACGAGCAGACGGCGGATGAAGGCCCCGTCGTCGGCCGGCAACGCGGGGGCGACGCCCATCTGCCGCATCTTCGCGAAGGTGTGCGTGTCGATGAAGTTGGCTGGGGGCGGAAAACCCCCCTGCGCCGGCACGGGCCGCGGGATCGTCAGCGATATGGAGCCGCAGTGGTCGCGATAGTGGACGACGATCGCCACGTCGCCCGGCCCGGCGCCGACGACGACGGTCCCCTGTTCATCAACCTCCGCGAGTCCAGCGTCGTTCGACTCGAACCGCGCCAGTGCCGTCACGTCCTCTCTCGAGCCGTCGGCGTAGTCCGCCGTGACCTTCACCTGCAGCCGCTCGCCGGGCCGCACGACCCGCTCCGAAGGTTCGACCTCGAGCGACTGCAGGGCATGCTTCGCCGGTTCACCGAGTGGAGCGCCTGCCGCGATCCAGCGGCGCAGCGTCTCGTAGGCGGCGGAGTCGCGGGGGAGTCGCACGCCGCCGCCGTGCGGGACGCTGCCGCCGGGCTTCTGCAACAGGAGGCTCTCGTCGGGGGCGGCGAAGTCGAGATACCGGCCGCGGGCGGCCGCGGTGATGCGAGCGTGGTCCTTGGCCGGCTCGAAGGCGAACAGCGACAGGTAGAAGCCGTTCTGGCCGACGCCGCCGCCGACGGCGTGGCAGCCGCCTGCATTGCAGCCGTGACGGGTGAGGATCGGCAGGATACCGGCGGTGAAGTCGAGCTCACGGTCGGCCGCCTTCACGGAGCCGTTGAAAACGGCGCAGCCTGTGAACACAGCGCAGCCCATGAACGCCGCAGAGCCGATGGACACCAGCAGAGCGGGCAGGCTGGTCATCAGACGAGCTCTTTGATGGGCCTGCCGCCAGGAAGGATCGGCATCGGGCGGCCCACCGAGTCGCGGAGGGCCTTCGTCGGGTCGATGCCGAGGTGGCGATAGACCGTGGCCCAGAGATCCTCTGGCCCGAGGCTGCGATCCTTCGGATACGCGGCCCGCGCGTCGGTCGAGCCGACGATCTGGCCCATCCGCAGGCCTCCGCCCGAGACAAGCACCGAGAACGCATGCGGCCAGTGGCCGCGGCCGGGGCGGCCATCGTGGTACTCGAGCTTCGGAGTGTGACCGAACTCGCCCGTGGCGATGATGAGCACCTTCTTGTCGAGCCCCCGGGCGTGGATGTCCTCGATGAGGGCCGTCAACGCCTGGTCATAGGTGGGAGCCCGATACTTCGTGTCGATGAAGACGTCACAGTTCACGGCGTGGCAGTCCCAGTTGTAGAACGCGCCCTTGGGTTTCTTGCCGACCGCCTCGGTCTCCGGCGGTGCCTCCATGGCCACCGTGATGAAACTCCCTCCCGCCTCGACG
>Ga0114946_10000196_pt1 | contig 37056 bp, 32 predicted proteins | sample WalLakDeSediment_FD_88676 | JGI IMG/M metagenome (GOLD analysis project Ga0114946, IMG submission 88676) | Lake sediment microbial communities from Walker lake, Nevada to study Microbial Dark Matter (Phase II) - Walker Lake 11/02/13 Deep Sediment | ecosystem: Environmental > Aquatic >... | reverse complement strand
TGACGGTGACGGTGACGGCGACCCGAGCGTCGACGAGCAAGCGATCCTCGCCGCGATCGCCGACTACCCAAACACCTTCGTGCAGATCAACGCGGACCCGCTCACCAGCGCCCACATGGGCGTCATGGTCAACATCTGGGTCCACCCGGACAACGCGGATCAGTACAAGGCCATGGACCCGTTGGCGCCGAGCACCTTCCCTGAGGGTGCGCTCATCGTCAAGGAGCACTTCGACGATGACATGAACGTCGCCGGGGGCACGGTCATGTACAAAGGCCCGCCTGGCTACACGCCTGAGTACAACGACTGGTGGTTTGGGATGGGCGACCTGCTTGGGGGCGCCCTCGTGGACAGCGGCCCAGGCCTCGGTGGCTGCGTCGGCTGCCACGAGACCGTGTCGGAGACCGACTTTTTGTACGGGGTCCCGCCAGGCGACCAGCTCCCGTGAGCCTCGGGTTGGGCCTTCCCTCAGCCTGGGCTATGGTCCCAGGCAGGTGACTACCGAGCTCCCACTGTCGTTCTTCCAGCGCCTGCCCAAGACGGACCTCCACGTCCACCTCGACGGCTCGCTGCGCATCGAGACCATCCTCGAGCTCGCCTCCGAGCAGGGCATCGAGCTCCCGGCTAGCGACGTCCCCGGGCTACGCAAGGCCATCCACGCTGGCGAGAACACCGGCAGCCTCGTCAAGTACCTCGAGGCCTTCGACATCACCTTGCGGGTCATGCAGATCGAGTCGGCCCTGTACCGGGTCGCCTACGAGCTCGCCGAGGACGCCGCCGCCGAGAACGTGCGCTACATGGAGGTCCGCTACGCGCCGATGCTCCACACCCAGCAGTGCCTGCGCCTGACCGAGATCGTCGAGACCGTGCTCCGCGGGCTGCATGACGCCGAGGCCGATCACGGGATCGAGAGCAAGCTGATCTTGTGTGGGATCCGCAACATCTCGCCCGCGAGCAGCCTCGAGATGGCGGAGCTGGTCGTCGCTTACAAGGGCCGCGGGGTCGTCGGCTTCGACCTCGCCGGGGCCGAGGACGACTACCCAGCCAAGGACCACCACGAGGCCTTCGCGCTGGTCCGCCGCAACAACATCAACGTCACGATCCACGCCGGCGAAGCCTACGGCCCCGCGTCGATCGGCCAGGCCCTGCACGACTGCGGGGCCCATCGCATCGGCCACGGCTGTCGCCTGCGCGAGGACGGCGACCTGCTCCACTACGTCGTCGATCACCGGATCCCGCTCGAGTGCTGCCCCTCGTCCAACGTCCAGACCGGGGCCATCGCCTCGCTCCAGACCCACCCGCTGCGGCTCTACAAGAACCTCGGCGCCCGGGTCACGATCAACACGGACAACCGGCTGATCACGGATACGACCGTGTCCAAGGAGCTGTGGCTGGCCCACACCCAGACTGGGCTGAGCTTCGACGACATCCAGCAGATCATCCTCAACGGGTTCAAGAGCGCGTTCCTGCCCTTCCACGAGAAGCGCCGCTACCTGAAGTTGGCGTCCAAGCAGCTCGAGGCGTTCTCGGCCGACGGCAGCATCGACGAGGCCCTGCTCGAGGCCACCCGCCACGTCCACGCCCACGCGCAAGAGCCGATCCGCACGCCGGAGTGATCAACGCAAGAGGTTGTCCAAGGCCGCGCGCAGCTCGGGGAACCCAAACACGAACCCGGCTGACAACAGCCGCGCAGGCACAGCCCGCTGCCCGTCGAGCAGCAGCGCCTGGCCCATCTCGCCCAACCCCAAGCGCACCCCAAGCTTGGGCACCCGCACGATCGTGGGGCGCCCGAGCACGGCGCCCAAGGTCTTGCTGAAGTCACGGTTGCGCGCGGGGTTTGGGGCCACGACGTTGTAGGGCCCGCTCGCTTCGGGGTTGTCGAGCATGAACAGCAGGGCCTCGGCGGCGTCGCTCACGTGGATCCACGACATCCACTGCCGACCGCTGCCGATCTTGCCCCCGAGCCCGAGCCGAAACGGCGTCAGCATCTCGGGCAGGGCCCCGCCGGTGCCGGCGAGGACCACGCCGAAGCGGGCCAGGCACAGGCGCACGGGCGCACCATCCACAACCTCGACTCGCCTCGCGGCGGCCTCCCAGCGGCTCGTGACCTCAGCCAAGAAGGTCTCGCCGGGGGCGCTGTGCTCGTCGAGCTCCTCGTCGCCCGCGTCGCCGTAGAGCCCGATCGCCGAGCCGTTGATCAGCACGGACGGGCGCGGGTGGGCGGCCGCGATCCCGGCGACCACGGCCTCGGTCGCATGCAGCCGGCTGTCCATGATCCGGGCCTTCTTGCGGGCGGTCCAGCGCCCGTTGATGCTCTCGCCGGCGAGGTTGACGACGGCGTCGCAGCCCGAGAGCACGTCGGCGGGCTCGAAGCCCTGCTGGGGATCCCAGCCGATGTCGGTGGTCGCGGGCGTGGGTGAGCGGGTGACCGCGACGACTTCGTTGCCGCGCTCGCGCAAGAGCTTGGCGAGCGCCGAGCCGATCAGGCCGCTGGCTCCGGTGATCGCGACGCGCATCCGCGGTCCAGGATAGCAGGGTCGTCGCCCGAGCGACGACGTTGGCGACGACCTCGGCGCGCGGTAGCTTCGGCCCTGGCGTGCTGACCGTGGTGCCTCGATCGTTCGCTTTGGCCGGCTTGGCCCTGCTGGTCTGCTCGATCGGCGCGTGCGTCACCGTGCCCGAGGCGCCGCCCTTGGAATTCGCCGTCAACGACGCCGAGCTCCGCGACCCTCGGTTCGAGCGGGTCCTCGCCCAAGCCAGCGAGTGGCTGGCCAAGGACCCGGATCTCCACGTGCTGATCATCGGCCACGCCGACGAGGACAACAGCGACGAGTACAACCGCGCGCTGTCCTTGCGCCGGGCCGAGCACGTCCGCGATCGGCTGCTCGGCCCGGGCCTCGCCGAGCGCCTGCACACCGAAGCCCGCGGCGAATGGGACGCGAGCGACGAGGGCAGCGACGAGGCCGCCAAGGCCCGCAACCGCCGGGTCGAGCTGCGGTTCTTCTACCCGCGCCGCTGCGAGCCCAGCTTCGACGCCTCGTTCCTCGCTTGCGAGTGGTCGCGCGTGCCCGCCCCAGCGCCCGAGCCGATCGCGATCGAGGCCCTCGATCCACCGCCGGCTCCCGCCGAACCACCCCCGCCGCGCGCACCGCCGCCCGGCCCCCACCAGGATTTTCGCGGGCCCTACATGGTCGGGATCGGCGGCTACGCGATCAGCTCGAACGAGTACCTGCGCCAGCACGCGCGCTGGGGCCTGGGCGCGGGCTACCTGTGGGGCTTGGGCTCAGACTTTCGGATCGCGGCGGGGCTCAATTTCGATCACCTGATCGACGTCGGCTTCTTGTTCCCGCAGCCCGACAGCTGCGATCCTTTTTGCGGACAGATCGATCGCAGCCGCATCCGAGTGGTCCCCGAGCTGCGCCTCGGCGGAGCCCGAGGCGGGATCTGGAGCTGGCTGCGGCTGTCGGCGGGCTTGCAGCTCGAGCACCGCGAACGCCTGTTCACGCAGCAAGGATCCGTGACCACCGTCACCGCCCCCGAACGGTGGAGCGCCGGCGCGGTCGTCGGGATCGGCCCAGGGGTGGCGATCGCCCTCACCCGCCACCTGTTCTTGCTGCTCGACGCGACCGTCACCTACTCGGTCAGCCGCGGGCTCGAGGGCACGGGCTGGAGCGGCGCGGGCATCTACGACGTGGGTGCCGGGCTCGGGTGGATGTTCTAGCCAACGGCGCCGGTCCTGGGGTACGCTCCCGCCGAGCCATGTTCGATTTCCCCATCTCCGAGCTAATCACGCCCGAGGAACAGGTGGCTGTCGCCCGCTGCGTCGCGATCATGGCGTCGAAAGACGACGATGTCGCCGACAGCGAACGCCACTTCGTCGAAGAACTGATGGGGCAGATGATGCTGCTCCCCGAGGAGCGCGACCACGTCCGCGACGAGTTCAAGCGGCCCCACGACATCGTTGAAGTCGCGAAGGGCGTGAAGCACCGCGAGGCTCGCATCTTCTTGTACTACCAAGCGGTGTGCGCCGCGATGGCCGACAACGTGCTCGTCGACGGTGAGCTCGAGGCCCTGCTCTCGCTCGCCGTGGCGTTCGAGTTCGATGGCGACATCGCCCGGCTGTTCATCAAGTGGGTCCAAGACAGCCTCGAGCTGCGCGAGCGCGGCCAGCAGCTGTTGATGGAGCTCTAGTCCAGGACGACCGGCAGCTCGAGCACGTTGTTGTCGTAGCGCCGCTCGACCAAGGTCGAGTGGGCCTTGCCCGGCGGCGGCAAATTGACCTCCATGCGCAGGGTGTACTCGCCCGGCGGGACCCCGGTGACGTCGATCCACTGGCAGTCGAGGTTGGCCTCGTAGGTGTCGGACCAGCCCAGCGCGAGGCCCTGGTTGTAGCAGGTGTAGCGCGGCTCCTCGTCGGACTCGGGCCACGTCCACGGCTCCCAATCGAGCAGGCAAAACGCCTGCTTGTGACCGACCGCGATCTCGTCGGCGTCGGCGGCGGCTAGCAAGGTGTAGCGAGCGTAGTCGTCGAAGTGGTGGTGCGCGTGGCAGGGCGAGTAGGTGAAGAGATCGGCGTGGTTGGCGGGGACGCCCAGGACCAGGTCGCGCGAGCCGATGTTGACGGCCTTGGTGTCGAAGCGCAGGACTCGGCGCCAGCCGATCCCGTCGACGCAGCCTTCGTAGACGGTGCACGAGTCGGGCTGGACCCAGATGTTTTGGGTGTAGATCGCTAGGTCCCAGTCGACCACGGTCAGATCGGGGGCGTCGCAGCCGAGCGGGCCGGTCAGCGGACCGCCGGGCTCGGCCGGAGGATCGTCGCCGAGCTCGGGGACCGGCTGCTCGCACCGGTAGATGCCAGCGAACACCGGGCCGGCGGCGCAGCAGGCCAGCGCCGGGCCGCAGGCCGGCTCGGGGTCGCTGGGATCGCAAAGCGCCCCGAGCCCCGGTGAGCAGATGTCCGTGTCGGGGTAGCCCTTGATCGTGACCTCGTCGATCGCCGCCTCGACGATCACCGACTCGGGCACGACCAGATCGCTGGCGGTGATCCGCAAGCGGGTGCCGGCGGCCAGCTCGACCCCGCACGCCGCGTACGCGACCTGCTCCCACAGGTTCGCCGGTTTGGCCGCGGGCCCGCCGTCGAGCTTCTCGAGCACGTGGACCGTGACGCCGTCGGCGGCCTCGGGGTCGGGCACGAGCAGGGCGACCTCCAGGCTGATCCCGGTCGAGACCAGATCGGAGCGGTAAAAGAACCGCGCGAGCGAGACGCTCGCGCTCGCAAACCCGCTCGGATCAAAGGCCGGCGAGGTCAGGATCACCGAGCCGCCGTCGACGTCATCCAAGCCGTTTTGCTTGCTTGGGTTTGGCGCGGTGTAGTAGCAAGACTCGCCGCTCGAGCAGGCGCCCGGCTGCGCGACGGCCCCCTCGAGATCGTAGACCGGCTGCGGCGTGCCCCGGACCCAATAGCCGGTGCTCGCGTCGCCGCTGACCGTCCACCCCTGATCGCTGGAGAAGTCGTCGAACAGCAGCACTTGGCTGTCGCCGTCGGCCTCGGTCGTGAACGTCCAGGTCTCGCTGTCCGGCGACTCGCGCTCGGGTGCGTCGAGCACAAACGCCCGGACCTGCCAGGCGTAGCCACGCCCGCCGACAAAGTCGAGCACGCCCGTGCAGGTGCCCCTAAACCCGTACTCGCCGGTCTCACCGTTGGCGAGCTCGATCCCGTCGACCCATACGCGGTAGCCGTGCTCTGCGGTCGCGTCGGCCTCGGCGGCTGTCCAGCACAGCTCGAGCGCGAGCGGCTGCGCCGAGGCGCCGTCGCTCGGGCTCACGAGCTGCGGCGCCGCGAGCTCGGGCTCGTCGCCGGTGGTCTCGCCGGTGTCGGTGCTCGACGAGGACGCGTCGCCCTCGTCACCCCCGTCGATCGACGTCGCCGGACACCCCAGGATCACGCCCGCACCCAGGACGAACTCGAGCCCTAGCCCCCCGCCACGCCCGCTCTGGCAAGACCTTCGCACCCAGCGACGTTGCCATGGTTTCGCCCCAGCTGCGTCGGCGCGTGCCGAGGTGGTGTCACCCGCGCGTGGGGGCGCGTCGTCGAAGGCTTCGGACCGAGCCCGCGGCTGCGTCCCGTGGTCATCGTCCGCCAACGCGTGGGTGGGGCCGCCGTGCCACGCTGATCCCGTGGCTAAGCTCGTGTCTCCCCTCGTCGCATCTCGAGTAGCCTGTGGTGGACACCACAGGCTGCTCGCGCTGCTGGCCGGCCTGTTCACGCTAGTTGGCTGCCGCGAGCGTGATCCCGCCGCCGATGCCGGTGCTTGCGACGAGGACCACGGCGAGCCCGAGCCCGAGCCCGACACCGCGCAGCTCGTCCACCGGTTCGGCGAGGTCACCCTCGGGCCCTTCGAGGAGGCGGTTCCATGCGTGCAGTGGACCCTCGACAACGACGCGGCGCTCTATGTCCAGGCCGTGCAGCTCAGCAACCTCGGCTATTTCCACCACTCGAATTGGTTCGTCGTCCCCGAGCAGCTGTTCCCCGGGCCCGACGGGTTGTTCGCCTGCGGCGATCGCAATTTCACGGAGTTGGCCGCGGCCGTGGTCGGGACCGTGTTGTTCGCCCAGTCGACCCAATCCTTCGTTGAAGAGCAACGCACCGGTGACGGCGCGATCATCAAGATCCCTCCGCGCTACAAGGTCATCGCCGGCACCCACATGCTCAACGTCGGCCCGGCCGAGGTCAGCACCGAGCTGTTCTTGAGCCTCGAGCTCATCCACCCGCGCGCGGTCGAGGTCGTGCTCACGCCGGTTCGCCTGAGCTACTACGATCTCGACATTCCAGCCAACGCGCGGAGCCGCTTCACCGGGGTCTGCGACGAGTTCGCGGCCAAGTACCAGGCGCTCACCGGGACCCCGCTCGACATCAAGCTCCACTATGTGCTGCCGCACTACCACTACCTCGGCGACTACTTCGACCTCGAGTTCATCGGCGGCCCGCTCGATGGCACCAGCGCCCACACGGTCGTCGGCTTCAACGCCGAGGCCAACGGCAAGACCTTCGATCCGCCCCTCGACCTGCGCGCCGTGACCGGCCTGCGCTTCACCTGCGGCTACGACAACTGGCGCGACGTGGACATCGGCTGGGGCCTCGGCGATCAGGAGATGTGCGTGATGCTTGGCCTCGCCGAGAGCGACGTCATGCTCGACGTCGCGGTCAACGGCGGGTCGGTGGCCGTCGGCCAAGCCGAGGGCGTGTTCGAGTTCGAGGGCCCGTGCGACTACATCAGCGTGCCCAAGGGCGTCGAGCAGGGCCCGCCGACCGCGGCCGAGATCGCCGGGCCCTTCCACGTGCCCGCGAGCGGCGACGCAAACGTACCGCCGGTGCCCGAGTGCGTCGACCACGATCCCAGCGTCGCGCCGACCCTCGCCCCGACCCTCGCCAACGTCTCGGCCGCCGTGTTCCAGCCCTCGTGCAGCTTTAGCTCGTGCCACGGCGCGACCGGCCAGGCCGCCGGGCTCAACTTGCAGGCCCCAAACCTCTTGAGCGAGCTGCTCGATCACGAGGTCGTGACCAACCCCGGCGCGACCCTCGTCGAGCCCGGTGACCCGCACAGCTCGTGGCTGTATCAACGCATGGCCTCGTGCGCGCCGCAGACCGGCGGCGTCGCGCTCGGGCACATGCCTCGCAACTCGCCGGTGTTGCTCGGCGACGAGACCGTGGCCTTGGTCCGCGAGTGGATCGCTGGCGGCGCGCTTCCTTGAACGCGGCGGCCCGACGCGGGATGCTCGGGCCGAATGTCGGTGCCCAGCAAGGTCGTTTCGGCCGCAGCGTTCGCGTCGCTCGGCTGCGCGAGCCCGGCGTGGGCCGGCAACGAGGTCCACGTCCGCACGCCCGTGCTGTGGCCGTCGACCTGCGCCGTGGTCGTCGATCGCAGCGTCGATCCCCTGGTCCAGCTCGACTACTCGATCCCGCTCGAGGACACGGCCCTGACCTTCGACGAGCTGCCCGACAGCCGCACTCACCAGTTCTTCGCGCTGTGCCGCGACCGGGCCTTGACCGAGCTGCTGCCCCCGTGGATCGCCCGCGACGACATCGAGCGCAGCGAGGCGGCCGGGCTGCTCGAGCCCGGGACGCCGGCGGGCGCGATCCTCGACGAGAGCCTCGACTGGAGCGCTTGCTTCGTGCGCATCACCGCCGATGATCAGCGCCGCCCGATCACCTACGCGCAGGCCGACCAAGGCGTCGCGTGGGACACCAGCGGCGTCGCGGTCGGGGTCTGGTCGGTCGCCGGCTACACCTTCGAGCCGCCCTTGAACCTGTGGAGCGCGCGACCGGGCTTCGTGAAGATCCTCGATGATCACGACGACCCCGCCCAGGACTTGCCGGCGATCGCCCTGCTGGGGTCCGAGCAGGCGCTCGAGCCGGGCGCGGCGATCGAGCTCGAGGCCTGCGTCGACGCCCTCGGGCCCGCGGTGATCGAGTTCGAGTGGGCCGAGTTCGCGCCGACGCTGAGCTGGCGACCCTTGGCGACGGCCCCGGTCGCCGAACGAGGGGCCTTGGCCGTCACGATCGCCGCGCCCGTGGACGCCGCCGGGCTCGAGCTGCTCGTCCGCGCGCGGCTGATCGATGGCCTCGGCCGCGAGCGCCTCGCTCACGCGCCGGTCCGCCTGTCGGTCTTCCCCTGCCCCGACACGGGCTGCGTCGAACCGGAGTCCGCGCCCGAGCCCGAGCAAGCGGGTGGCTGCGCGCTCGTCACCGGCGCGCTGGCTTGGGGTCAGCCCGGCGCGCTGGCTTGGCTGCTCCTGCCTGCGCTGGCGCTGCGCCGCCGCCGAGCGGGAGCCGCGCTGTCTGTGGACATTTCCAAGAGCCCCCCCCATACTCCGCGCTCCCTATGGCACGCGTCACCGTCGAAGACTGCCTTGATAAGGTCCCCAACCGCTTCGCCCTCACGGTCCTGGCCTCGCGCCGCGCCCGAGCGCTGAGCGAAGGCAAGGGGACCGCGCTGGTCCGCAGCATCAACAAGGTCGGCGTCGTGGCGCTGCGCGAGATCGCCAAGGACAAGGTCCGCTACGAAGAGGACGTCGAGCAGACCATCCGCGACTTCATCGAAGAGCAGCGCGCCCAGCTGATGGCCGGTTCGAGCACCGACGCCACCTTCATCGACGCCGCCACGTTTGGCACCGGCGACGACGAGGACGACGACGACGACGACGACATCAAGGAGCTGTCGATCGACCCCGACAAGCTCCAAGACGACGACGACGAAGAAGAAGAAGAGGCCGAGGTCGAGACCCCCGACGACGACGAAGAGGCCTCGACCGATAGTGACGACGACGACGACACCATCGTCGCGGCCGACGTCGATCCTTCGGTCCTCGAGGGCATCGACGATGACCTCGAAGACGACGACACCGACACCGACACCGACGCCGACGAGCCCTGAGCTCCTCGGTCCGCGGGGCTTCATGTCGAGCATCCCGGCCTGGGCGACGTCGAGCATGCGCGCGATCGTGGCGCTGCTAGGCGCGCTTGGGCTGTACGCGTGCGCCGACAAGGCGCCGCCAGCCCGGTTCAGCGATCCCTCGCCGCCGGCGCTCGCCAAGCCCCTGCCTGAGGCGCAACCCGGGCCGGCGTCCGACGAACGCGCGACCAGCGAGACCGGCACGCCAATCGAGACCGAGACCGAGTCCGAGTCGAGCTGAGGACGTAGGCGGCACAGCACGCCTGGACCATGGTTCGCGGGATATGCGGGGTCCCATCCAAGCCGACGAGGCTTGCGCTTTGGACCACGCCGTGTGCATAGGTGATCATGTGGAGCCTGGAACAGGCCGAACTGCACATCGGCGCCCCAAACCTGGTCCATCACCGGCAGCCAAGCTGAGCGAGCGGATGACCCGTTGGACCCGGTGGTTCGTCACCGATGAAGTCCGCGCGTTGGGTCCGGCGGCGACCACCCGCGCGACCATGCTGGTGCTCGCGTGCCCGGTGGTGATGTTAGCGACGGTCGCCCCCGCCCTCGCGCAGCTCATCGACGGCCGCACGACCCCGCTGAGCCCGACCCTCGCGGTGACGATCTGCGCGTTGTTTGCCCTGACGCCCTTGATCCTGCGCTGGACTCGGTCCCCCAACCTCGCGGGCGCGTGGCTGTTGCTGTCGGCGCTCGGTGCCGTCTGTGTACCCGTCTACCTCCAGCACGGGCTCAGCTCGATCTTGATGGTCTGGTTCCTGACGATCCCGGTCGTCGCCGGGTTCTTCCTCGGCGCCCGCTGGACCGTGGTGTTCTCGTTGCTCTCGGCCGCCTGCATCACCGGGTTTTGGGCGCTCGAGCAGCTGCCGTTCGCGTTCAATCCAGACTTGGCCCACATCGAAGGCCACGCGTTTCGCTGGCTCAACCTGATCGTCGCGCTCGCGACGATCAGCGCGTTGGGTGTGGTCTGGGAGCTGTCCGCAGAGCGGGCCGTGGCGGAGCGGGCGGAGCTCGACGTCCAGATCCGCGAGGCCCAAAAGCTCGAGTCCGTCGGCATGCTCGCTGGCGGCATCGCCCACGACTTCAACAACATCCTCGCGGCGATCCTCGGCCACGCGAGCCTGCTCGAGGCCGAGGTCCACGATCCCTCGAGCCAGCGCCGGGTCCAGGCGATCGTCGACAGCTCGCGCCGGGCCGCGCTGCTCGTCGAGCAGATGCTCGCCTACGCCGGCCGCGCCCGGACGCGGACCGGGGCCATCGATCTGCGCACGTGCGTCAAAGAGGTGATCGAGCTCGTCGGTCCGGCGCTCGACAAGAAGACCGAGCTGGTCATCCAGCTCGACGGTCCGACCCCGCGCATCACCGGCGATCCCGTGCAGATCCAGCAGATCGTGATGAACCTGATCACCAACGCGTCCGAGGCCCTCGACGGCCAGCGCGGGCGCGTGTGGATCCGGACCGGCGCGGTCGACATCGACGGCAACGAGCTCGCGCGCCCAGCCAAGCCTGACGACTTCGCGCTGCTCGAGGTCCGGGACGAAGGCTGCGGCATCGATCCGCGCCAGCTCGAGACCATCTTCGATCCCTTCTTTACGACCAAACCCAGCGGCCACGGCCTCGGCCTCGCCGCCGTGCTCGGCATCGTCCACAGCCACGGCGGCGACATCCAAGTCGACAGCACCCTCGGCGCCGGGACCCGGTTTCGCGTGCTGCTGCCCTGCCCCGACCCCGAGACCCTCGCCGCCGCCGAGCAAGAGGGCGACGCCCCGCGCCCACGGATTCGCCTGCGCACGGCGACCAGCCCAGCCGGCCTCCAGGGCCTCGCTCGGCGCACGGTCCGAGCGAGGCCCGACGGCCCGGGCTACATGCTGATCGTCGATGACGAGCAGATGGTCCGCGAGCTCGCTGGCGAGGTGCTCGAGCGCGCGGGCTACCGGGTCCTGCTCGCCGTCGACGGCGACGACGGCCTCCGCGTGTTCGAGCGTCATGGTCCGGAGATCGATCTGGTCATCCTCGACCGGACCATGCCGGGCCTCGACGGCCTCGAGCTGCTCGCCGAGATCCGCCGCCGCCGGCCGGATGTCCCTGCGATCATCAGCAGCGGCTACGCCGACGACGCGGGCTCGCGCCGGCTCCAGATCCTCGGGGTCGACGCGGTCCTGCAAAAGCCTTGGGCGCCCCGCGACCTGGTCCACCTAGTCACTGAGCTAGGCGCCCCGGTCGCATCCTGAGCGCTCGCGATCACGCGTCGTGATAGCTTGGCGCCGTGGCCGACTTCGCGTCGCTGACCGACCTCGAGCTGTTCGACGCGTGGACACGCGGCGACGGCCGAGCCGCGGGCGAGCTGTTCGAGCGGCACTACGACGCCATCGATCGGTTCTTCCGCAACAAGATCCTCGACGGCTACGACGACCTGGTCCAGCAGACCTTTACCGCCTGCCTCGAGAGCCGCGACCGCTTCCGGCGGGACTCGAGCTTCCGCACCTACCTGTTCGCGATCGCCAACAACATCCTGCGCGCGCACTTTCGAGCCCGCCGCCGCGAGTCGGAGCGCTTTGAGTGGACCGAGGTCAGCGCCTGCGACCTAGCCCCGGGGCCCAGCACCTTGTTTCGGGAGAAGCGCGAGCAGCAGCTCTTGCTCGAGTCTTTGCGCCGGATCCCCTTGGACTACCAGGTCGTGCTCGAGCTCTACTACTGGGAGGAGCTCCCCGGCCCCGCGATCGCCCAGATCGTCGATCTCCCCGAAAACACCGTCCGCAGCCGCCTGCGCAAGGGCAAGCAGCTGCTCGAGAAGAAGATGCGGAGCTTGGCGCGGAACACAGAGGAGCTCGAGAGCACGCTCGAGGACCTCGAGCAGTGGGCGCGGTCGATCCACGCGAGCGGGGACCCACAAGCCGCTCCCCCGCTCGCGCGCGAGTGACGGCTCAACCGTTGGTTTGCTTCTTAATCTTGAATTGACCGTTGTCCGTCAGCCTCGTGTCACCGTTCGATACGGCGTACGAAAATGCGTAGGTGTCTTCGCCGCCCGGCGCCGGGACATTGAACGTCCCGTTACCACCATTGGGCCAGGTGACTGTGTCGAGCGTATACCCCAGCGGTGGCACGATTGAAACAGTGACCGTGCTGCCTGAGAAATTTGTCGTGAGATAGTCGCCTTGCGGCGTCCCATCGGTGAGCGTCAGCGCGCCGCTCGAATCGACCTCTGAGGGCATCGAGGGGGTCGGGTCATCAGTGAAATTGTACGTCATGGCTCGTTTGCTCTCGTCGATTGGAGGTTAGAGATTGCTCAGTCGCCGCGCTCGCTCTCGCGTGTCTGCGCTGCTCGGCACACCATAAAGCAATTCGAACGCCTCGTGTGCAAGTTCGCGTCGCTCGTCGCTACGCAAGTCGAGCTGGTTGAGCGCGTCGGCCAAACCGACCCGGGCGTGACCGGCGAGCCATGCGGCGCCGCAATCCCTCGGCGCGAGCGCGACCGCCTGCTCGAAGGAGCTCAGCGCCAGCAGCGCCTGCCCTTGCGCGAGCCGGGTCTCGCCCCGCCGGAGGAGGACGGTGGCGAGATCGAGGGGCGCATCCACCTCATCTTGCTCGAGCTGCGTGACCGCCCAGTCGAATTCGACGATCGCCTCGTCGGTCGCGCCACGATCGCTCAGCACGCCGCCGAGCCGCCCACGGAGGTATGCCTGCCTGGTGCGGTCATTGGGCTTGGTCCGTTCGCTCGCCGCGATCGCTCGACGGAGGGTGTGCTCTGCGGCCTCGAGGTCGCCGCCGCGAGCCTGGGCTGAGGCGAGCCCATCGAGCGCCCAATCATGATCGATGTGGTCCGCGTCGAGGATCGTCAGCGCGTCTTTCGACAGCGCCTCGGCCTGCGCGACTTCGTCGCGGCTCAACGCGATTTGTGCGAGCGCGAGGCGGCCATGTCCAATCGCCTCGAAGCCCGGCCCAAACAGCGCCTCGTAGCCACGAATCGCGGCCCGCATGTCTCGCTCGCCATCGTCGAGTTCGCCATTATCGATCTCAATGACCGCGAGGTTGAACAAAGCGTTGACTTGCGCGCTGCTGAGGCTGCCCCGCTTCGTCACGACTCGCGCGAGATCAGCCCGCGCATCACCGGTGCGGCCGACGGCCGCGAGCGCGGCCGAACGGGCGACGAGGATGTCAGAGAACTCTCGCTCACTCCCAACAAAGCCGGATTCAGCCAGGATCAACGCTTCGTCGAATACCGGCAGGGCTTGCTTTGGCTTGCCGGCGTTGAGCAGCGCGCTGCCCCGAGCGTAGGCTATCAACGCGGCGTACCGAGCGTCATCGAGCCGCTCAATCGCCGCGCTCGCGAGGCTGAACTCGAGGCTACGGTCTGGAGCCCCGCCAGACTCCGCCTCGAGCAGCGCCAAGTGAAGCCAAGCCTGAGCGGCGAGCTCATGGCTCTGGTGGCCGTGCGCGATCGCTACCGCTTCGACCAGATGCCCGCGCGCGCCAACGAGATCTCGTGCGAGCCGCGCGTTGCGACCCTTCAAATAATGCAGCTCGCCCAAGAGCGGCTCGAACCCCAGCTGCTCCGCGGCCCGCCACGCGCCCGCGGTCAAGCTTTGACCCTCGGCGATCCGCCCGACTTCACGCGCAGCGTGGGCCTGGGCGATCACTCGCCGCACGCGCGCGATGGCCTCGACCGCGTCGGCGTCCTTGGGCACCGGCGTGCCGGCTTCCAACAGCTCGACGCGGGCGCACAGCCCGATGTCACCGAGCCCCGCGACCAGCTCTGGCGCGTGCAAGACCACGTCCCGGTCCGCGTCGGCGAGCACGCCCACGACCGCCCCGAGCTCGCGCTGGCGCTGGTCCAAGCACGCGGTTCGGAGCTCGAGCTGGGCGTCGGTCTGGCTACGCCCGACCCACCGGGCCTCGCAGGCGCCCACGCGCGCGGCCAGCATATCCTGGGCGTAGCCATCCAAGCTTCGCTGGGTGTACTCGAGCACGGCGTCAGCCTCGGGCATGCCCGTGTTCGCGAAGGCGACGCGGACGGCGTCGCGCTGGCTGGCTCCCCACAGGTCGTCGAGGCCGCCGTTGGCCTCGCAGATCTTCGGCTCGTTGCTGCTGATCGACAGCGCGACCCCGAGCGCGGCGAGCAAGCCGGTCGCGACGACGATCCGGCGGCCGGTCCGGGTGCGATCGCGGCCGAGCTCGGCCAACAGCGCGGCCATCGAGGGCCAGCGGTCGGCGGGGACCGGGGCGAGGCCGCGCACGAGCACGCGCCGCAGCCACACGGGGACGCCCGATTTGACCGGCGCGGCCTCGATGTCGCCCTCGGTCACGCGCACGGCGTACTCGGTCCGGCTCTTGGCCTTGAACGGGCGCCGGCCGTAGAGCGCCTCGTACAGGACGACGCAAAAGCTGAACTGATCGCTGAGCGCGGTCGCGGGCTCGCCGAGGTGCTGCTCGGGGGCCATGTACGCCGGGGTCCCAAGCACCGCGCCGCTGACCGTGAGCAGCTTGTCGAAGGCGCTGCTGCCCACCGTCGCGCCGCCGAGATCGGAGTCCGAGCACGAGAGCTGACCCGCGCTGTGCTCGGCCGTCTCGACCGCCTCCGTGGTCCGGGGGACCGGCGCGTCGGGCTCGCGCTCGCTCACGGTCCGGGCGAGGCCAAAGTCGAGGACCCGGGCCCGACCGTCGTTACCGAGCAACAAGTTGGCGGGTTTAAAGTCGCGATGAACGAGGTTGGCGGCGTGGGCCGCCTCGAGCCCGCGGCCAGCTTGGACCATGACCTCGAGCACCTCTCGCGCTCCCCGAGGCTTGGCCGCGAGCCAGTGATCGAGGGTCTGGCCGGCGATGAACTCCATCGCGACGTAGTCATGGTCGTTCCACTGGCTGACCTCGTGGACCTGCACGACGTTGGGGTGCGAGAGCCGAGCCAGCGCCTGGGCCTCGCGGAGCATGCGGGCGCGGCCGCGATCGTCTCGGGACAGCTCGCCGCGCAGGACCTTGATCGCGACCTTGCGATCGAGGTTCTCATCGAAAGCGACGTAGACCACGCCCATGCCGCCCTGGCCGAGCTTGCGCAAGATCGCGTAGCGGCCGATGCGAACGGGGTCGACGGCGAAGCCCGCCGCGCTGGGCTCGGTCGCGGCCTCCCCCTCTTCGCGGGTCTCGGCCCCGCCCGTGGGGTGCTGAAGGTTGCGGAGCAGGCGGGCCTTGATCACCTGCTTTTGGAGGTGATCGCTGGCATCCTCGCCAAACAGGCGGCTCTTGACAACGCGCGGAGCGGCCCTCTCACCGCTGAAATTGCTGCCCGGCATACTGTCCACTTCGTTCACGCTCTCCACTTCGCTGACGTTAGTGTCGCCCGCCGCCGATTCCGTCACGAAAGTTCGCGCGCGCAGCGTAATTCCTCGAAGCTGTCTCCGGGGCCTGGCTCCTGGGCGATTATCGGCGATCAGAACCGCGCTTGTCCCGCAACATCCGCATGCCGCGCCAATCACGCGATCTGCTCGGCGAGCGGGGCTGGATTTGCGTCGCCGTTCGGGCTAGCCCGCGTGGGTGGTCGAGATCGTCGAGGAGCACCGCAGCGCCAACCGTCGCTACGTGGTCGGGCTCGCCGACGGGGCGAGGGTCGAGAGCGTGCTGTACCGGGCGGACTCGCTGTGCGTCTCCTCGCAGGTCGGCTGCGCGGTCGGCTGTCCGTTTTGTGCCTCGGGTGCGGACGGGCTCGCGCGCAACCTCGAGCTCGCCGAGCTGATCGGCCAGGTCGAGCAGGTCGAGGCCGCGATCGAGCGGCCGGTCGCCCGGGTCACCGTCTCGGGGATCGGGGAGCCGCTGCACAACCCCGCGGTCGTCGAGTTCATCGGCTGGTGCCGGACCCGGGGGACGCCGGCCAGCATCACGACCTCGGGTGGACCGCTGCGCCGACTCGAGGTCTGGCTCGGGCCCGAGGGCCCGCCGCACAACGGGATCAGCTTCTCGATCCACGCCGGCCGCGAAGCCACCCGGGCCCAGACGGTCCCGCGGGGCCCGGCCCTCGATCCCCTGTTCGACCTCCTGCGCGCGCGCGTGCCTGCGCTGTCGAGCTCGCGTCGGCGCAAGCTCGCCCTCGCCTACCTGCTGCTCGCCGACGTCAACGACGAAGACGCGGAGATCGACGCGTTCCTCGAACGCGCGGCGCCGCTCGGCCTCAAGGTCGCCTTGTATCGCTACAACCCGGTCCCGACCTCGACCCAAGCGCAGGTCAGCGACGCGCGTTACAACGAGGTGTTCGAGCGCATGTGCGCCCAGGGCCTCGACGTGCGCCGCAGTTCGCAGGCGCGGGTCGAAGAGAACGGCGGCTGCGGGACGCTCGTGGCCCTGCGCCGCGCGATTCGCTCGTGACGGGTTTGCGCGCGGGCGAGTTACCTTCCGGGCGCTCGTGGGAAGCTTGCTGCGAACTTCGGATCTGCTGCGAGCGCTGGCGCTGATGCTCGCGCTGATGCTCGCGCCGGGCGTGGTGTTAGCGGGGGGTGGCGACAGGGGGGGCGAGGGCAAAGAACCAGCGCCGGTTCAGCCGGCGCTCGAGCGCGGCGACGGAGGCGAAGTCGGCGAGCTGCCCCAGGCTCGCAACGTCCCGCACCACGATCGTCGCGGCCTACGGCTTCGCGCCGTGCGGATCGACGGCGCGGCGATCACCATCGACGGCAAGCTCGACGAACCCGAGTGGAGCTCGATCCGGGCGCTCCCCGAGCTCATCCAACAATCGCCGGTGTTCGGGGCCGCGGCGACCCACCCTACGGAGATCCGCGCGGCCTATGGCGCCAAGGGCCTGTACTTCGCGTTCATCTGCCACGAGCCGCACGGCAAGGTGATCGCGCCGTTTTTTCAGCGCGATCAAATCGTCCCTTCGGACTACGTGCAGGTCGAGATCGACTCGAACGGCGACAAGACCAGCGGCTACGTATTTGGGGTCTCGCCCTCGGGCGCCGTATTCGACGGCCAGCTGTTCCGCGACACCGCGCAAGAGCTGCTGTGGGACGGGGTCTGGCAGTCCGGCGCGGTCGTGACCGCCGACGGCTGGACCGCCGAGATCTTCGTGCCGTGGTCGACGCTGCGGTTCGAGCACACGGCCTCGCAGACCATCGGGCTCAACTTCGATCGCGTGGTCAACGATCAGCAAGAGACCGCGCGGCTGAGCTTCGCGCCCCAGGGCATCCCCGCGCGGGTGTCCGAGGCGGTCGACTGGTACGGCATCGAGAACATCGACGGCGGCCTCAACCTCGAGATCCAGCCCTACATCTCCGGTCGGTTTTTAATCCAGCGCCCGCCCGACAGCCTCGATCAATCGTGGGCGGCCCTGCCCAACGCCGGCTTCGATCTGAAGTACGGGATCACCGGCGACCTGACCCTCGACGTCGCCGTCAACCCCGACTTCGGCCAGGCCGAGGTCGACGCGGCGGTCCTCAACCTCGGCCCCTTCGAGGTGTTCTTCCCGGAGAAGCGCCGGTTCTTCCTCGAGTCCAAGGAGATCTTCGAGACCCGGTTTCCGCTGTTTTACTCGCGCCGCGTCGGCGCGACCCCGCTGCCCGGCGACGCCCAAACCACCAGCCGGATGATCAACGGCGAGCGCGAGCGCGGCGAGCTCGAGCGCCTCGACCCCAGCAGCCGGGTGCTGGGGTCCTTGCGCATGACCGGCCAGATCGCGCCGGGCTGGGTCATGGGCGTGCTGACGGCCGCGACCGGCCCGACCTGGGGCACCCAGCGCTTCTCCGACGATCAAACCGAGCTCGTGCCCGTCGATCCCTATTCGGGCTGGTCGGTGATTCGCCTGCGTCGCCACTTTGATCCGCAGACGTGGGTCGGGGGGATCGTGACCAACGTCGCCCGGCTCGGCGACGCGCCCGGGGCGACGACCGGCGGGTTCGACTACAACATCAACTTTCGCAAGCGCTGGAACCATGGCGCGCAGGTCATCGCGACCCACGACGGCGAGAAGTCGGGCATGGGTGGGAGCGCGAGCTGGGTCCGCTCGGGCCGCCGAACCCGGTGGAACCTCGCCGGCGAGTTCTTGACCCCGAACGCCAACTTCAGCGACCTCGGGTTCATGACCCGGACCAACTACGGTCGCGGCTCCTCGGGCCTCGCGGTGTTCAACGCCCAGCCGATCGGCAAAATTCGCTCGATCAGCGCGGGCGTCAACGTCGGGGTTGGGTCGAGCTTCGCCGGGCAGCTGACCGAGAAGTCGCTCAACGTCGACTGGACCCTCGAGACCCTCGGCCTGTGGCACCTGCGGATGTTCGCGGGCGGTCACCTCCCGCAGCTCGACCTGTTCGAGACCCGGGGCAACATCGCTTGGGAGGTGCCGATCCACTGGTGGACCGGGGCGCGGTTCTCGAGCCCCCGCAACAAGCGGGTCGGCGCGAGCATCGGCGCCAACTACGGTGAGCAAGCCGGCAAGCCCGGACCCGACGCCTACGTCGACCTCAACCTGCGACCCGTCGATCGCCTGCAGGTCAGCTTTGGCGGCCAGTGGAGCGGCAGCTTTGGTCGGGCCCGGTGGGTCGGCGAGCGCGAGATCGACAACACCCCGATCTTCGGCCGCGCCGAGATCCTCACGACCAACGCCAACCTCCGCCTGACCCTCGCCCTGACCCCCACCCTCTCGCTGACCAGCTTCAACCAGCTGCTCTACTCGGTCGCCCACCACAGCGAGTTCCTCGAGCTGCTCGCGCCCGACGTGCTCGCGCCGATCGCCCCCGACCCGTGGCTCGGCAACGTCGACCGCGGCCTGACCAGCTTGGTGTCCAACTCGATCCTGCGCTGGGAGTACCTCCCGGGCAGCTTCTTGTTCATCGCCTACACCCACCGAAGCGCGCTGTCCGAGACCGGGGCGATCCTCTACCGCTCGGCCAAGGCGTTCACCAACCTCGTCGCCGACCCCGCTCGGCACGAGGATGTGCTGTTCGTTAAGCTGGCTTACCTGTTTGGGCTTTGAGTTCGTACGCGACCTCGACCGCTAAAAATCGGGATGATCGACCCGCCCGGTTCGTGGCACCGTAGCGATGGAGAATTCCAATGCATCGCTCAGTTCGACTTGCCTCCTTAATTTCGCTCGCCTGCCTCGCGCCCTTGCTCACCCCCTCGACCGCCGACGCCTGCGGCGGGACCTTTTGTGACGTGGGACCGACGGCCATGCCGGTCGACCAGACCGGTGAGAACATCCTGTTTCACATCGGCGACGGCACGGTCGAAGCGCACATCCAGATCCTGTACGACGCGGAGTCGGAGGCCGAGCAGTTCGCGTGGCTGATCCCCGTGACCGCGATCCCGGAGTTCGAGGTCGGCTCGCAGCCCCTGTTCGAAGCGGTGCTCAACGCCTCGGTCCCGTCCTACGGGATCTCGGTTCAAGCCGATTTTTGCGGGGCCGACGACGGCGACGCCGCGAACGGCACCGGGCTCAGCACCGGCGACGGCGGAGAGGGCGGCAACGACGGCGTCGGCGAGAGCGACAACCCCACGGTGGTCCTGACCACGACCGTCGGTGCCTTCGAGATCGCGGTGCTCGACGGCGGGACCGTCGACGGCGTGATGCAGTGGCTCGCCGACAACGGCTACCAGCAAGACGAAGCCGCCCGGCCGCTGATCGAGCAATACCTCGCCGAGCAATTCCTGTTCGTCGCAATGAAGCTCAACAATGACGCCGAGGTCGGCGAGATTCACCCGGTCGTGATCCGCTACGCCGGGGTCGAGCCTTGCGTGCCGATCCGCCTGACCCGGATCGCCGCGGTCGAGGACATGGACATTCGGGTGTTCTTCCTCCAAGACGCCCGCGTGGTCCCGACCAATTACCGCCACGTGCTCGTCAACCCCCTCAAGCTCGACTGGTTCAACAACGCGAGCAACTACAAAGAGGTCATCTCGATGGCCGTCGACGCCCAAGCCGCCGATGGCAACGCGTTCGTGACCGAGTACGCGGGCACCAGCGCGGTCGTCCCGACCTGGCAGATCTTCCAGGCGCAGTGGAACGCGGCCCCGTTCGAGGCCTTCGTCGAGAGCCCGGTCGGCGTCGTCGATGCGCTCGCGGCCCAGAGCTTGATGTCCTGCGACCTCGAGTGGGACGTGAACTGCTCGTACAATCACCCGCTGCTCGAGGGCTTGGTCAACCAGTTCATCCCGGTCCCCGCGGGGCTCGACGCCAACGCGTTTTACGAGTGCCTCGAGTGCTACGCCGCGCAGATCGACCTGACCGCGTGGGACGCCGCGCTGTTCGCCCAACGCCTCGAGGAGCGGCTGTTCGCCCCGGGCAAGCAGGCCGTCGCGCTGCTCGAGCAAAACCCGTACCTGACCCGGATGTACACGACCATCTCGCCGGCCGAGATGAACGCGGATCCCATGTTCCGGATCAACACCTCGCTGCCCGACGTCGCCAACTTCAACATCGCGACCCAGACCAACCATTGTGACGGCAGCACGACCGTGGCCCTGCCCGACGGCCGCGAGGTCGTGTTCCCCGACTCGAGCGATCTGAGCTGGCCCGAGTTCGGCGATGAGATGCCGTGGGAAGAGGACGTCTCGCTCGAGAACCAAGCCGAGAACGCGCCGCTCGTGAACCTCGTCGACAACACCGAGAACATCAACGCGCTGCTCGACGCCCACAACAGCCGGTCCAAGGCACAGATCGCCGGGCTCGGCAGCGGTGGCTGTGCGTGCTCGGTCGAGGCCGAGGACCGCCGCGGCGCGCTCGCCTTGGGCCTCGCAACCTTTGGGCTGTTCGGCGCCCTGTCCGCCGTCCGGCGCCGGCGCCGACGCCAACTCTAAATCTCGACGGCGTGCGCGGCCCCCCGGTTCAACGTGCTATCGAGGGTCGCATGTCGAACTGGACCGCGGCCGACATCCCTGATCTCCACGCCAAGCTTGCGATCGTGACCGGAGCCAACAGCGGGCTCGGGCTCGAGACCACCCGAGCGCTCGCGCGGCGCGGGGCCAAGGTGATCATGGCGTGCCGGACTCCGGCCAAGGCCGAGGCCGCCGTCGATGCGCTGGTTCGCGGCGGCATCGAGCCTGCGCTGCTCGAGCTGCGCAGGCTCGATCTCGCGAGCCTCGCGTCGATCCGCAGCTTCGCCGAGGCCGTCCGCGCCGACCATCCGCGCGTCGATCTGCTGATCAACAACGCGGGCGTCATGGCCCTGCCCTACACCATGACATCTGACGGCTTCGAGATGCAGATCGGCACCAACCACCTGGGCCACTTCGCGCTGACCGGGCTGCTGCTCGAGCCCTTGCTCGCGACCCCGGGCGCGCGCGTGGTCACGGTGTCGAGCCTCATGCACCGGCTCGGCACCATCCGCCTCGACGATCTGTCGTGGACCCGCGGCTACAAGAAGTGGCCGGCCTATGGCCAGAGCAAGCTGGCCAACTTGCTGTTTTGCTTCGAGCTCCAGCGCCAGCTCAGCGCCGGCGGTCACGGCCTGCTGTCCATCGCCGCGCACCCGGGCTACGCCGCCACCAACCTCCAACACGTCGGCCCGCGCATGACCGGCTCGGCGTTGGTCGAGCGGTTCTATCGGATCGGCGCCCACGTGGCGCAAGACGCCGCGGCTGGGGCGTTGCCCTCGCTCTATGCCGCGACCGCGGCCGACGTCGCCGGAGCTGATTACTTTGGGCCCAGCGGCCTCATGGAGCTGCGCGGCGGACCGCGGCGCGTCAGCCCCATGGCCAAGGCCCGCGATCCAGAGGTCGCGCGGCGGCTGTGGGCGCTGTCGACCGAGCTGACCGAGGTCGCCTATACACTGTCGCCCTAGCTAGCTAGCCCTCGCCCTTCTTCGCGGCTTTTTCAGCGCGGTCACACTCGTGCAGATCCTCGAGCGAATCCGCCGCCATCACGCACTTGGTGCGATTTTTATAGGCCTTGAGGTCCTTGTCCTTGTCCTTCTTCGCGTTCTCGACACAGTCCTTCTCGAACGACTCGAGCTTGTCGGCGGAGAGCGTGTCGGCGTCGGCGCCGAGCTGCTTCTTCATCAGCTCCATGGCGTGACCGCAGACATCCTCGGGTGAAGGCACGCAGGCAGCGAACAGCGGGGCGAGGACGACAACGAGGGCGGCGTGGGCCAGGTGGGTGCGGGGCTTGTTCATGGGCGGGACCTCGGGCGGAGCTCGAGTCTATCGACCGGCGTTCGCGGATCCAAGCCCTTCCGTAGCGACTGGTGCAGATGCCGCGGCCGCCAGGGAGGGCTGGCTCTGCTACCCTCCGGCGCCGCCAATGACCCTCGAAGGACAGCCCCCGCGTCGCCAGCCCCGCGTCCCGCTCCGGCCGGTCAGCGTCGCGCCGATGATGGACCGCAGCGACCGGCACTTCCGTCGGATGATGCGGCTGATCACGAGGCACACGCTGCTGTACACCGAGATGGTCACGTGCCCGGCCGTGCTCCGGGGCGACCGCGAGCGGGTGCTCGGCTTCGAACCCGCCCAACACCCGCTCGCCCTGCAGCTCGGCGGGGACGACCCCGAGGCGCTCGCCGAGTGTGCGCGCGTGGCCGCGGCGTACGGCTACGACGAGGTCAACCTCAACGTCGGCTGTCCCTCGGATCGCGTCCAGAGCGGCAACTTTGGGGCTTGCTTGATGCGCGAACCCGAGCGCGTGGCGGCCGGGGTCGCGGCCATGCGCGCGGCCGTCGACCTGCCGATCACCGTCAAGCATCGGATCGGCGTCGACGAGCTCGATCGCTACGAGGACATGCTCCACTTCGTCGACGTCGTCGCCGCGGCCGGCTGCGATCGGTTCAGCGTCCACGCCCGCAAGGCCTGGCTGCGAGGCCTCTCACCCAAGCAAAACCGCACGATCCCGCCGCTGCGCTACGCCGACGTCCATCGGCTCAAGCGCGAGCGGCCGGAGCTCACGATCGAGATCAACGGCGGCGTGCGCAGCCTCGATGAGGTCGCCGCCCAGCTCGAGCAGGTCGACGCCGTGATGATCGGCCGCGCAGCGTGGGACGACCCTTGGCTGTTCGCCGACGTCGACCGCCGGTTGTTCGAGGCGAGCGCGCCGCCGCCGACCCGCGCGCAGGTCGTCGAGGGCTACCTCGAGCACGTCGAGCGGTGGTTGGGGCGCGCGACCAAGCACGGGCCAAGTCCCACCATCCTGCTGCGTCCGCTGCTCAACCTGTTCGCCGGCCAGCACGACGCCCGTCGCTGGAAGCGACGCGTCAGCGACAAGTGCCAAGCCCCGCGCGAGCTCGCCGAGCTGGTCACCCTCGCCGGTGAGCTGGAGTCGCGCGAGCGCCGATCACAGCCCGCAGGCCTCGAGCGCTGCTAGCTTGTCGGCGGCGAGGATGCACTCGGCCTCCCGATTGAACGCCTCGACCCCCTTGAGCTCGAGCTGGGTGCCGAGGTCGGCGATGCACTTGTCGCGCAGCTTCGAAAACTCTTCGGGCTGCATCTGGGCGGCCGCTTCGCCGATCTCCTTCAAGACCATGCCCAGGACGTGGTCGCACACAGCCTCGAGCTTGGTCGTGGGCGCGGCCGCGGCGAGCAGCGAGCGCGGCCGGGTCAGGACCTTTTCACACTCGAGCACGGCCGCGGTCGAGCTCGCGAGGCTCACGCAGGTCGTGAACGTCTGGTAGCGCGTGCGCATGGCCGCGAGGGTCTCGAGGCAGTCGCGCTCGACCTGGTCGAGCGCCGCGGGATCCTCGGAGTCGAGCTTGGCGAGCTCGCGGACGTGCGCGCAGACCTGCGCAGGGTCGTGCTCCGCTGAGACCTGCTCGCCCACGGGCTTGCTGGGCGCGGGCGTGCACGCGGCGACGCTCAACACGAGGCCGCACACGGCGGCGAGCTGGTAGGCGCTTGGCTGATGAACCATCGCCCGACCCTAACGTGCGCCGAAGTGATTGCGCTAGACCGCAAACCCGGCGAGCATGGCCGCAAGGACGCCACGTGACCGAGAGCAACGCTGACGAACACGCTGACGAACACGCTGACGCAGTCGGCGTCGAGCCCATCCCCAAGCGCGGCCATCCGCGCGGACTGATGGTGCTGTTCTCCGCTGAGATGTGGGAGCGCTTTTGCTACTACACCATGCGCGGCCTGCTGACCCTGTACCTGACCAAGGCGCTGGTCATGGGCGACGCTCGGGCCTTCGCAATCTACGGCGCCTACACCGCCTTGGTCTACGCCGCGCCGGTGATCGGCGGGCGCGTCGCCGACAAGATCCTCGGCTACCGACGGGCGGTGATCCTCGGCGGCGTCATGATGGCGATCGGCGAGTTCGTCATCTGCTTTGGCACCCAAGACGCGATGTACCTCGGCATGGGGGTGATCATCGTCGGCAACGGCTACTTCAAGGCCAACATCTCGTCGATCGTCGGCAAGCTGTACAAGGACGGCGACCCGCGCCGGGACTCGGGCTTCACGATCTTCTACATGGGCATCAACCTCGGCGCGGTCGCAGCCACGCTGATCGGCGCGCCCGTTGGTGAGGGGCTCGCGGGCACGTCGCTCGGTCACTCTGGTTACCTCGTTGGCTTCGCCCTCGCCGGCGTCGGCATGATCGCCGGGCTGATCATCTTCATGCGTGGGCGCCCGCACCTCGAGGGCCAAGGCGAGCCGCCTGACCTCGCGCGGCTCGAGGCCCCCTACCTGATGGGTCTGAGCCTACAGACCATCACGATCGTGGCGTCGTTCGCGGTCATCCCAGCCCTGTACTTCCTGATCCAATACAAGACCATCGTCGACGGGCTGCTGCTCGTGGCCCTCGCCGCGGTCGTCGTGCAGCTGCTCAAGGCGGCGTTTCGCGACGGCGACACGGTCCAGCGCGACCGGATCTTCGTCCTGATGATCCTGATGGTGTTCAACGTGGTGTTTTGGGCCTGCTTCGAGCAGGCCGGCTCCTCGCTGACGCTGTTCGCCGACCGCAACGTGAACCGCAGCGTGTTCGGCTTGTTCGAGATGCCGGCCTCGCAGACCCAGTTCTTCAACCCGGCCTTCATCATCTTGTTCGGCTCGGTGTTCTCGGTCATGTGGGTGCGCCTCGAAGAGCGCAAGCTCAACCCGAACATCCCCATGAAGTTCGGCCTGGGGATCCTCCAGCTCGGCTTGGGCTACCTGGTCTTGTACATCGGCGCGACCATGGCCGGCGCCGACGCCCGCGTGCCCCTGGCGATCTTGGTGCTGATGTACCTGATGCACACGACCGGGGAGCTGTTCTTGTCCCCGATCGGCCTGTCGATGGTCACCAAGCTCGCGCCCAAGGACATGACTGGCTCGGTCATGGGCGCCTGGTTCCTCAGCTTCGCCTTCGCCAACTCGCTCGCCGCCACCATCGCCCAGCTGACCGGCGCCGAGGGGGTCGGGTTCACCCAGCTGATCGACCAGGGCGAGGCCGCGCTGCGCCACTCCGGGGAGCTCCACCAGCTGGTCTACCTCGGGCGCGAGACCCTCGAGCCTGGCCACCTCGAGAGCGTCGCCGAGGCTGCGCAGGTCAGCTTGGCGGGCTACGTCGACATTTACACCACCATGGGCCTGGTCACCGTCGGCATCGGCTTGTTGCTGATCGCGTCTTCGGGCCTGCTCAACAAGATGATGCACGGGGTCAAGTGAGCACCCCAGACCCACGAGGAATTCCGATGAAGCTCTCCAACCTGATCCCCGCGCTCGGCGTGCTTGGCTTGCTCGTCACCTTCAGCCTCGCCGGCTGCGACAAGGCCGTCCCCGATCCGGCGCAAAAGAGCGCTTGCGAAGCCTTCGCAGCCCACCTCGCCACGGTGGTTCAGGTCGAGCAAGGCGAGACCGTGCCCAAAGACCAGCTCGACGCGATGCTGACCGCCACCGTGGAGGCCTGCCTCGCGTCGCCGCCCAGCAAGGCGGCGATGGAGTGCGCGATGGCGGCCAAGAGCACCAAGTACATCAAGGCCTGCGATCCCGAAACGCCCCAACCCCGGAAGTAGAGCGCCGATCAGGGGGTGCCTTGGCGCTCGCACAAGAACCGGATGAAGTCGTTGCGCGACTTGACGCCGAGCTTGGCAAACCCCGCCGCGAGCAGCTGCCGAACCCGGGAGTAGGACACGCTCATCGCGTCGGCGATCTCGCGGTCTCGGCAGCCCAAGCTGACGCGCTCGAGCGCCTCGGTCTGCCGGTCGGTGAGGCCGAACTCGCGCGCGAGCAGCCTGACTTGTTGCTGCGGCGTGCGGGCCGGGCGAGCCGTCGGGTGCTCGAGCTCGGCCTGCAGCTCGCGGCTGCGCTCGATCGCCTTGGCGACCTCGCTCGAGAGCCGCCCCGCCGAGACCGGCTTGCGTAGGAAGCCGACGACCCCGGCTGCGGCTGCGGCCGCGCGCCGTGCCCACTCGGTCTCTTCGTGTCCGGTCAGGACCAAGCACACGCAAGGGACCCGCCGCGAACGCAGGGCTTCGACGAGCTCGAGCCCGCTCCCATCGGGCAATTCGAGATCCAAGATCGCCACGTCGAACACCTGCGCGTCATCGTGCGCGGACGCGGTCGCGCTGCCGAGATCGCTGGCGATGATCACGACGCAACCGATCCGCTCGAGGCGATCGGTCAGCGCGTCCCCGACCGCGCGCTCGTGCTCGACGAGCAGCACCCGCGGGGCTCGGTCATGCGAAGCGAGGGCCATGACCGGACCATAACCCACGCTCGATCGCGGCGACGCTACTCGGGGATGCAACCCAACAACAAGATGCACGACAGCCCGGCACAGCAGTCGCTCAAGAACGGGTTGCACTCGGCGAACAGCGGCTTGCATTCGGCGACCGTGCAGCCGTTGGTGTCGAGCTTGCAGCCTTGCGTGCATGCCAAGCTGCCGCCGTTGAAGCCGAGGCTCTGGCAGGTCTTGCCGTTGAGGTTGCCCCCGTCACACTCCTCATTGCCGTCGATCACCCCGTTGCCGCAGGCCATCGCCTGCGTGCAGCCGCTGGTGATGAGCGCCGAACAGTCGGCCGCGCACATCAAGCTGCCGCCAGCGTAGCCGAGGCCTTCGCAGGTCTGGCCGCCGAAGTTGTTGCCGTCGCAGACCTCGGTCGCGGCGACTTGGCCGTCGCCGCAGGTCGAGCACGCGTTGGTGAACAAGGTGCAGTCGGCCGCGCAGACCAAGATCCCGTCGTCGAAGCCAAAGTCGGCGCAGGCGAGGCCGTTGAAGTCCTCGCCGTCGCACTCCTCACCGGGCTCGCGAACCCCGTTCCCACACTCCGCGCCGCCGGTGGTTGGATCGCCGTCGCCGCTCGACGAGTCGCCGTCGCCGTCGCCACCGGTCGCGTCGCCCTCACCTAGCTCGTCGTCCGGGTCCATGCCCGTGTTGGTCTGGCCGTTGGCCGCCGACGTGAACAGCGAGGTGCCCCCCTCATCAAGCTCACCCGTCGCGCAAGCTCCGAGCACGGTGACGACAGCAACCAGCAAGACCCAAGTTCGCACGGGCCGATTGTGCAGCAATCGCTGGTCTGTAAGCAATGTGGGTCCCTGTCTCACCCACATGTGAAAACTCGCGCAGCCCCGCAAAAACAAGCCAGCGAGGTCGCCCGATGGACGACCCCGCTGGCTTGCGTGGCGTGCGTGGCTCAGGCCGCGGGCACGCCGGAGTTGTTGCGGAACGTGTAGCTGAAGGTCGCCGACCCGTCGCGCTGATCCGGCTGGGCGAGGGCGAGGCCCTCGAGCGCGGTCGTCACACAGCTCGCAAGGCCGTCGCTGACGGTCGTGCGGTTCTTGTCCCAGGCCATCTGCGTGACCTTGCCGGACTTCTTCTCGACCGTGAAGGTCACGGTCAGCTTGCCGGCCATGTTCGGGTTGCGAGTCAGCTCTTGGTCGTAGCAGGACTGGAGCTGGCTGCTGCGCGTGTCGAGCAGCGCCGAGGTGTCGCGCTCGTAGGTCGGCGTGTCGCGGGCGAGGAAGCTGCACGCCGAGCTTGCGAGGCCAGCTGCGAGGGCGAGGGTGGTGAGCAGTGCGGTTTGAATGCGCATGACTAGTCAGCCTTCTTTTCGGTTGCGACCTGCGCTTCGCCGGTTTCGGGATCGATGGTGGTGGTCGTGACCGTGTACTCCTGCGCGAGGATCATGAACTCGACGCGGCGGTTGGCCTCGCGCCCGGACTCGCTGTCGTTGCTGGCGATGGGTCGGTCGGGGCCGTAGCCCTCGGACTCGAGCCGCTTCTTGGCGACCTTGCCGTTCTTGACGAGGTGGTCGAGCACGGCCTTGGCCCGCCGCTGCGAGAGCTTCACGTTGTGGTCGTGGCCGCCCTCGGAGCTCGCGTGCCCCTCGATGCGGATCGTTTGCAGGCGCGGGTTATCGTTCATCACCTTGGCGATCTCGGCCAAGAGGCTGTCGGACTCCTTGCGGATCGTGGCCTTGTCGAAGTCGAACTGGATCTTCTCGCGGATGATGATCCGATCATCCGAAACCTCGACCCGAGGCGGCTCGACGGGGGCCTCGACGGCCAGCACTTGGCTCGGCTCGATGACCTTGGCGGTGCCGCCCTCAAACACGCGGGGGCCGCAGCCGGCCAGCAACCCAGTGAGCAACAACGGCACGATCAGATATCGGCCGGGGGGGGGAGACGCGAGAGGGGACGGGGAGTGGTTCGCGGATAGGTGGTTCATGGACATGGGCGAAACCTCGAGAGGTTCTGGGGGGGGTCGGGCTCGCATTCGACGCTTGCGTAGCACATCTATTTCGCGTCATCACCACCCCTAAAATCTGCTACACCGATCGCCGGCCGGCACATCAGTGATTCAACATACTCATCCAACATCAAGCATGCTTCGCCTCGTCATCATCAGCGACACCCACGGCTTTCACGGCTTCCCTGTCCCGCCCGGCGACGTGCTGATCCACGCGGGCGACGGCTGTGCCCGGGGCACGCTCGCCGAAGCGCAAGCCTGGGCAAGCTTCTTGCGGGGCCTGCCGCACCGGCACAAGATCGTCATCGCCGGCAACCACGATCGGGTGTTCGAGAGCGACTTTGCCGAGGCCAAGCGAGCGTTCGCGGGGCTCGACTTCCTCCACGACACCGGCTGCGAGCGCGAGGGCGTGCAGTTTTGGGGTGCACCCTGGCAGCCGTGGTTCTTGTCGTGGGCGTTCAACCTGCCCCGCGGACCCGAGTTGGCGGCCAAGTGGGCGCTGATCCCCGACGCGACCGACGTGCTCGTGACCCATGGCCCGCCGATGGGGATCCTCGACGAGACCTACGCGGGCGAGCCGGTCGGCTGTGAAGACCTCCGCCGCGCGGTCAGCCGCGTCCGCCCGCGCGTGCACGTCTTCGGTCACATCCACGAAGGCTACGGGACCGAGCGGATCGACGAGACCTTGTTCGTCAACGCGAGCGTCTGCACCCTCGCCTACAAGCCAACCAACGCCCCGATCGTCGTCGACCTCCCGCGCGAGCGTGAGCGACCGGCACAGCTCGTGTCTGCTTAACGAAAGCCGGCCGACACCCGCAGGTGTCGGCCGTCGGCTTGGCCCTGCGCCGCCCTACTCTCGAGCGGCTGGTTCGGCGGCTGGTTCGGCTTCCGGCGCCGGCTCGCCGCTGGGCGGGGGCGCGGTTGGCTGGCCGTGGGGCTCGGATCCATGCGCGTGGCCGTCGTGGTCCTCGGGCTCGATCGTGGTCCGCGCTGGGGGCTCGACGGCCCCCTGGCCAGGCTTGGCCCCGGGCGGGTGGCCCTGCCGGCGGTTTTGCTGCTGGCGCCGCTCGGCGCGGGGATCGGGGCCGAGGACCTCGTCCATGATGTTCTTGACCTCGTAGGCCTCGGTCAGCCGCTCCTTGAGGCTGCGCCGGCCTTGGTGGAGCTTGCGGGCCGCGAGCCGCTCGCGGATCTGATCTTCGAGGGCCTCACGCGGGAGGTCGCCGGGCGGGTACTTGCCGTAGACCTTGATGATGTGAAAGCCGAACTTGGTCTTGATCGGCTTGCTGACCTGGCCGGCCTCGAGCGTGAACGCGCTGTCGGAGAATTCATCGACCATGCGGTCGGCCGAGAAGATGCCGAGGTCGCCGCCCTTGTTCGCGCTGGGACCCTCGGAGAACTCGATCGCGAGCTTGGCGAAGTCGGCCCCCTCTTCGATGGCCTTGGCGTAGATCTCGTTGGCCTTGGCCTGGGCTTGCGCCTCCCACTCTTGCTTTTGCGCGTCAGTGGGCTCGGGGATCGGCTCACCGGGCCCCGGCGCTTGTTCGGGCCCCACGCGGACCAGGATGTGGGCCGCCCGGACCCGCTCCTGCTCCTTCTTGTACTGGGGCTTCATCTTCTCGTACTCCTCCTCGACCTCGGCGTCGGTGACCGTGAGATCACCGTCAGCCTCGAGCAGGGCGCGCTCGACTAGCTCGGCGATGTAGAGCTCACGCAAGCTGTGCTCGCTCTCACCGCGGCGGGCGAGGTGCTTGTCCCAGTCCTTGATCCCGCGCTTTTGCGCCTCCTCGCGCTGGGCGAGGGCGTCCTCGTCGTGGGTCACGCCGCGCTTGGCTGCCTCTTGCCGGAGGATGTCCTGGTAGATCAGCCGGTCGACGATCGACTTGCGGTAGCGACGGTCGGCGGTGGTTGGGATCGGGCGCCCCCGGTCCGCGTACTTTTGCAGCTTGAGATCGTAGATCGCATGAAATTCCGCGGCCGTGATCTGCTTGCCGTTGACGATCGCGACGGGACCCGTGGGGATCGCAGCCAGCCCGCCGACGGTGGCACTCGGGCCGCTGCTCTCTTGGGCCTCGACCGGGCCGATGTCCGTCGCCTTCTTGGGCGCGGGGGCCTTGGTGCAGGAAGTAGACAGTGCGAGACAGGACAGGCTGAACAATAACGGACCGATGCGACGCATGGGCTCTCCGGGGCGGGCGCGTGGATGCGCCGTTTGGGCGCGGATTGTAATGCGCGGACGGAGATATGACCACCCCGGACCCCAGCGGCGAATCTCCGCCGTGTGCGCCTGCATCCGATGAGCCCCCAGCGATGATCACGCGCGATGGCGGCGATGGCCGGCCGCACGGCGATGGCGTAGGCTCCGGCCGCCATGCCCGGCCTGGTCCAGATCCGCAGCGCACGAGCCTCGCAGGCGCCCGATCCCGCGACCGATCTGGCCGCGGTCGAGCCCGCCGCGGTCGAGCCCGGCACCGGTCCGCGGGTCTACATGGAGACCTTCGGGTGCCAGATGAACGAGGCCGACACGGCGCTGGTGCTCGGCCGGCTGCGCGCCGACGGCTGGCGCCGCGTGGGCGATCCCAGCGCCGCCGATCTGATCTTGGTCAACACCTGTGCCGTCCGCGAGAAGGCCGAAGACCGGGTCTACGGTCGGACCACGCAGCTGCTCCGGCACCGCGCCGACAACCCGGGGCTGGTCATCGGGATCACCGGCTGCATGGCCGAGCACCTCCGCGACAAGCTCGAGACCCGCGCGCCACACATCGGCCTGATCGCCGGGCCCGACAGCTACCGCCACATCGCCAAGCTCGCCCGGCTCGCGCTCACCGGCGAGCGAGCCATCGACGTCAAGCTCGACAAGGACGAGGTCTACGAAGGCCTCGACGGCCACCTCACCGAGCTCGCCACGCAACCGGGGATCGGCGCGGGCATCCTCCCGGCGCTCGAACCCGGCGCGCGCGAGGGCGACGGGATCTCCGGCTACGTCACGATCCAGCGTGGCTGCGACAAATTTTGCAGCTTTTGTGTGGTCCCCTTCACGCGCGGGCGCGAGCGCGGCGTGCCCCCCCGCGAGGTCCTTCGCCAAGCCCGGCGCATGGCCGAGGCCGGCTACCGCGAGCTGACCTTGCTCGGTCAGACCGTCAATTCTTATGCGTTCGAGCAGGTCCGCTTCGCCGAGCTGCTCCGGGCCGTGGCCGCGATCGAGGGCATCGAGCGGATCCGCTTCACCTCGCCCTACCCCGTCGACTTCTCGTCTGAGCTGATCGAGCTCATTGCGAGTGAGCCCAAGGTCTGCCCCTACGTCCACTTGCCCGTGCAAGCCGGATCCGACGCCGTGCTCGAGCGCATGCGCCGGGGCTATACGATCGCCGAGTATCGCGAGATCGTATCCAAGCTCCGCGCCGCGATCCCGGACATCGCGATCTCGACCGACATCATGACCGGCTTTTGTGGCGAGACCGAGGACGACCACGCCCAGACCCTCGCGTTGATGGCCGAGATCGAATTCGACTTCGCCTTCATGTTCGCCTACAGCGACCGCGAGATCACCTACGCCAGCAAGAAGCTCGCCGACGACGTCCCCCACGCGATCAAGCAGCGCCGGCTCCGCGAGATCATCGAGCTGCAAGAGCGCCACACCCGGGCCAAGCACGACGCCCGGGTCGGCCTCGACGAGTCAATCATGGTGTTTCGTCGGAGCCGCCGCGGCGACAAGCTGATCGGCCGGACCCCGCGCTTTCAAAAGGTCATGATCCCGCTTGGCAGCGCGAGGTTTGGTGAGACCGTGATCCGGCGGATCACCGCCTCGACCGGGCACTCGCTGGTCTCCGATTGAGATATGTCGCAATCCCACCAATCGAATGAGCGGGGATAGCCCGTCGAGCGGCGAGCAAAATTTACCGACACCCGCAAACCACCAGCGCTATCGTGGGGCATGTCCGACGCTGCGAGGGTCCTGCTCGATCTCCCGGCTACCCGCGGGCGCCTGCACGCGCTCGCGGCCGCAGGCGTGCTCGATCGCGCCGAGCTCGAGCTCGGTCTGCGCGAGCTCGGCCTGCGGCCCACGGCCAAGAGTTGGGCGACCTACCTGGCTCGCCACGCCTTGCTGATCGGCGTGGTCTTGCTGGTCGTCGGCACGATCTTCTTCGTGGCCGCGAACTGGTCGGCGCTGCCGGGCTTGGTCCGCATCGGGCTAATCGGCGGCGCGATGATCAGCGCGACCCTCGTTGGCGGCTACCTCGGCGAGACCCTCACCGGCCGCGCCCTGGGCTTGCTCGGCGGCCTGCTGTTTGGGCCGCTGCTCGCGGTCTACGGGCAGATCTACCAGACCGGCGCCGACCCTTGGGAGCTGTTCGCGTGGTGGACGGCCGTGCTGATCGCCTACGCCGCGCTGGTCCGCTTCGTCGGGATCTGGGTGCTCGCGCTGGTGTGTCTGCACGTGGCCTGGTTCACGTGGATCAACCAGGCGCTCGGCGGGCCCTACTACTCCGGCGCCGGCGCGCTCGCGGTCGCCGGCCTCGCCGCCCTCGATGGGCTGCTCGTCGCGCTCGCGGAGCGGGTGGTTCCGGCCGGCCGCGAGCGCCGGGCGATCACCCACGTCGCGGCGATCTTCGGGCTCGCGGTGGCGCTGCCCTTTGGCATCTTCGCGATCTTCGGTGAGGCCCCGCGCGAGAGCCTGCCGGGGCTGATCGTGCTGGGTTCGGGGCTCGCGGCGATCTTCGCGATCTACCGGGCCCGACGGCCCGAGGTCGGCATGCTGGCCATGTTCGCGGGCGTGGTGACGATCTTGATCTCGAGCTTCGTTGGCTGGCAGCTCATGGAAATGGACACGGGCCTGTTTGGGATCGCCATGCTCGGCGTGTTGGTCTGCGCGCAGGTCTGGGGGTTCACGCGCTGGCTAGCGAGTTGGCGGCGCGACGCCGGCGGGGCGGAGGGACAGTCATGATCCTGCGCGAGCTGTTCGCCCTGATCGCGCCGAGCAAGCTCGAGCGGGTCGAGACCCTCGGCCTGCACGACGCCCTGCACGACAGCGAGAGCGGCGAGGCGCCCTTGCTCGTCCGGGCGTTCTCGGCGATCGGCACGTGGATCGGCGCGACCTTGATCGCGATGATCCTGTTCGCGCTCGAAATTCACCAAAGCGGCCCGATCGCCGCGGTCCTGAGCCTCGGGCTGTTCGCGGGGGCGTTCGTGTTGGCGCGGCGTCAGCGAAACACGTTGGTGATGACCCAGGTGATCTGGGTGCTGACGATCGGCGCGCAGATGCTGCTCTTGGGTGCGGCCGATGAGCACGGTGCGAGTTCGACGGCCATCATGGCGCTGTGGACGGCGCTCAACCTCGCGACGATGCTGCTGATCCGCGTGCCGAGCTTGCAGCTGATCTCGGCGGCGCTGGCCGTCAGCAGCGCGACTTGGCTCGCCGTCGTCCTCGAGCTGCCCTGGTCCGGCCTGTGGGTGGTGCTGCCCGCGGTCGCCGTGGCGACGAGCGCGTGGGTCTTCGAGGTGCCCTGGGCCGCGCGGCTCGGGCGGACCTGGCCAGCGCTCGCCTATGGGCTCCCGGTTGGCGTGATCGTGCCGCTGATCGGCGGGGCAGGCGGCGCCGAAGGCCTGGGTTTGATCCCCGGGGAGGGCGGCGCCCCGCTCGCGACCCTCGCGATTGTCGGTCTGATCGGGCTCGTGCTCGGGCGCGCCAAGCAAGAGCAGGGTGATCCGCTCGATCGCCGCGCGCTCGTGCTTGGCCTAGTCGCCGTGATCGCCGGGCTGGCCGCGCGCGAGGTCCCGGGCTTGGCGCTCGCGCTCTTGTGGCTGCTGCTCGCCCACCTGCGCAAGAGCCCCGGCCTGCAATCGATCGCCTTGGTCCAGCTCGGCGGGTTCTTGTTCTTCTTTTACTACCAGCTCGAGACCAGCTTGCTGCTCAAGTCCTTGTGGGTCGTGAGCACCGGCGTCGTGCTCTTGGTCGCCGCATGCTTGGCGCGGCTGATGTCGGCTTCACCGAGCTCCACCAAGCTCGACGGCGAGCAGCCGGCGCGACGCCGCTCCCGGTGGCTGCCCGCGATCGTGCTGGTGCTCGTGACCAGCGGCATCGTCGTCGCCGGCGCGGTCAGCAAGGAGCGGATCATCGCCCGGGGCACCACCGTCTTGCTGCCGCTGGTCCCCGTCGATCCGCGCTCGTTGATGCAAGGCGACTACATGACGCTCGGCTACGCCCTCCAACACGAGCTCGAGGACGTCGTGCGACTCGAGGACCTCGCCCGCCGCGGTGTCCTCGTGATCACCCTCGACGGCGACGAAGTCGGCCACTTCGCCCGCGTCGATGACGGCAGCCCGCTGCGCGACGGCGAGCTGCGCCTCGAGTACCGCTTGCGCGACAACGGCTGGAGTCGCCTGCGCTTGGGCGCCGAGTCGTTCTTCTTTGCAGAGGGCAGCGCCGCGATCTACGAGACGGCGCAGTTCGGCGAGCTCGCGGTCGCGCCGAGCGGCAAGGCCGTGCTGATCGGGCTGCGCGACGAGGACCGGCAGCCGCTCGGCCAGCGCATGCATACGCGCTAGCATCCGCGCCGACTCGACGCGATGATGTCGGCCTCATGACCGCCCGCGACAGCAGCCACTGGATCGACCTCGAAGAACGCTACGCCGCTCACAACTACCACCCGCTCGACGTGGTCCTGACCCGCGGTGAGGGCCCCTGGGTCTGGGACGTGCAGGGTAAGCGCTACCTCGACTGCCTCGCGGCCTACTCGGCTGTCAACCAGGGCCACAACCACCCGCGGATCGTCAACGCCTTGGTCGAGCAGGCCAAGGTCCTCGGCCTGACCTCGCGGGCGTTTCGCAACGATAAGTTCGGCCCGTTTTGCCAAAAGCTCAGCGAGCTGTCGGGCTACGAGCGGGTCTTGATGATGAACACCGGCGCCGAGGCGGTCGAGACCGCGCTCAAGGCCGCGCGCAAGTGGGGCTACGAGATCAAGGGCGTGCCCGCGGACCAGGCCAAGATCCTCGTATGCGAGGGCAACTTCCACGGCCGGACCACGACCATCGTCGGGTTCTCGACCGACCCCGACGCGCGCGACGGCTACGGCCCGTTCGCGCCGGGCTTCGAGGTCGTGCCCTACGGCGACCTCGCGGCCGCCAAGGCGGCGTTCGCCGAGCATCGCGAGCAGGTCGTCGCGATCCTCGTCGAGCCCGTGCAGGGCGAAGGCGGCATCATCATCCCACCCGCCGACTACCTCCCCGGGCTCCGGGCGCTATGCGACGAGCACCGGGCCCTGCTGATCTGCGACGAGATCCAGTCGGGCCTCGGCCGCTGCGGCTCGTTGTTCGCCCACACGCTCACCGGCGTCCGGGCCGACGCCGTGACCATCGGCAAGGCCCTGTCCGGCGGGCTCTACCCGGTCTCGGCCTTCCTCGCCGACGACGCCGTCATGAAGGTCTTCACCCCCGGCAGCCACGGCTCGACCTACGGCGGCAACCCGCTCGCCTGCGCGGTCGCGGACGCGGCCCTCGACGTGCTCGTCGATGAGCAGCTCGTGCAGCGCTCGGCCGAGCTCGGCGCGTGGATGAAGACCGAGCTCGAGCGCATGAACTCGCCGCACATCAAGGAGCTGCGCGGGATCGGCCTGTGGTACGGCATCGAGCTGCACGAGCGCGCTGGCGGGGCCCGGCGGTTTTGCGAGGCGCTCCAGCACGAGGGCATGCTGTGCAAGGAGACGCATACCCATACGATCCGGCTAGCGCCGCCCTTGGTGGTCGAGCGCGCCGATCTCGAGTGGGCGCTCGAGCGCCTGCGCAAGGTCTTGGGCAGCTAGCTCAGGGCGCGAGGACCAGGACCTTGACCTGGCTCGGGACCGCGCGCACGCCGGGGCAGTTGGTCGAGTTTTGCAGCGAGCTGCTGCTCACCCGGGTCACGGGGGTCCCGCCCACCAAACAGGTGAACGCCCCGGTCAGGTGGCGGGAGGGGCCCATCACGGCGGCCGAGGCGACGCCGGTGGCGACACCGGCGTTGTCGCCATTGGACAGGGGGATCGAGGTGGCCATGTTGTGGAC
>Ga0114946_10000195_pt1 | contig 37058 bp, 31 predicted proteins | sample WalLakDeSediment_FD_88676 | JGI IMG/M metagenome (GOLD analysis project Ga0114946, IMG submission 88676) | Lake sediment microbial communities from Walker lake, Nevada to study Microbial Dark Matter (Phase II) - Walker Lake 11/02/13 Deep Sediment | ecosystem: Environmental > Aquatic >... | reverse complement strand
CTCGCGGGAGACCAGCAACAGCGCCGTCAGCCGCCACACGATGCCGATTATGAAAATCGCCACTGCCCAGCGGAAGGCCGGACCCCGTGCGAAATCGAGCAGCGACATGCCCTCGAAATACAGTCCTTCGTTCATGCCTTTTCCTCCTGCTGCGCCTTCTTTTGCTTGCCGCGAGCCAGACCTGCGGCGGCCAGGCCGGCCGCGGCGCCCGCCGCCACGCTGATGCCGACGGTCCTGGCATCTCCGTAGTAGGCCGCCGAGAGCGGCCGGTAGAAGCTGCCCTTGTCCCAGAAATTCGGCTCGGAGCAACCGATGCAACCATGCCCCGACTGGACCGGCCAGCTGACGCCGTTGTTCCACTTCAGGGTGGCGCAGGCGTTGTAGGTGACCGGGCCCTTGCAGCCGAGCTGGTACAGGCAGTGGCCCTTGCGCGCGCCCTCGTCATCGAAGGTCTTCGCGAACAGGCCGCGCTCGTAGAACGGGCGCCGGTAGCAGCGGTCATGAATATTCTGACCGAAGAACGCCATCGGCCGGCCGTGACGGTCGAGCTCGGGAATAGTGCCGAAAGTCAGGTAATGGGCGAGCACGCCGGTGATCACCGTGGGGATCGGCGGGCAGCCCGGCACGTTGATGATCGGCTTGTCCTTGATGATGTCCTGGACGCCAACCGCCTGGGTCGGGTTCGGATTCGCCCGGCCGATGCCGCCATACGCCGCGCAGGTCCCGATCGTGACGATCGCCGCCGCGCCAGCCGCATACTTTTTCAGCATGTCGAGGTGCGAATGGCCGTTGGTGCAGGAATAATCCGCAAACTCGCCGGTCGGGATGGACCCGTCCACGAGCATGAGGTAGTTGCCCCAGTTCTCCTGGGTAGCAGCGTCGAGTGCGTCTTCGGCGCGCTGACCGGAAGCGGCCATCAGGGTGTGGTTGAAGTCCAGGGAGATCGCGTCGAAGATCAGCCCCTCGACGGTCGGCGTGTGAGAACGGGTCAGCGACTCGAGGCAACCGGTGCACTCCTGGAACGGGAGCCAGATTACCGAGGGTCGCCGCGCACTCTCGATCGCCGATGCAACGGCGCTGACCATGGTTGGCGGCAACGCCATCATGGACGCGGTGGCCGCGCAGAATTTCATAAATCCTCGACGGCTGACTCCGTTCGCCCGGAGGACATCGCCTACGGTCTTGCTTGCTGCCATGCTGTGCTCCTCCGCACTGCCCTGCTTTTGACGCTCACAGGGGCCTTCGGTTGGCTCAATTACCGGCCGGCGCGAGTGCGTCGGCAAGTTCCATGAGACCCTTCTGAACATCCTCCGCCTGCGCTTGCAGGAGCGGCGGCACCCAGTTGATCTCGATAAAGCGGCTGGCGATCGCGCCAGCACCGTCGAAATGCTCGATAATCCATACGCCGGAATAGCGAGCCTCACGAATCAGCGTCTTGCCCAGGCAGTCGAGCTCGGCCTTGACCTCGCCCTCGCCCAGCGCGTCCATGAGACGGGCAAGGTCGCCGGGACCCATGGGGAGACTCTGGATGTCGAGAACGGTCGGTTCGCCCTGCTCGACGAGGCGCGCGAGGGCGTGGCGGATCTCGTGCAGCAACGGCAATGCGTTGCCGCGGAGTTCCGGCTCGATGCCGCCGCCGGATTCGACTTTCACCCCGATCCCCGCAAGACTGCTCATCGCAACTCCACCGACTGCTTACGGGCCCCTCTCTGGCACCCGTGATGCGCCGGTCTTTGTCGTTGGTTCAATACGTTAAGCGGCAATCTAAGCGTCACAACGGAGCTCAGCAATACGCAATTCACGCATCGCCGCCGGGCTCATTCGGTCCTGATCTCGACGCCCGTCCACTCCTCGATCAGCGCCGCGACGGCGCGCATCGCCTCGGGCATGGCCGCGCCGACCGCGGCGGTGGGCTCAGTGCCCCAGTCGACGGTTCCGGGCTGGATTCCTACCAGCGCGCGGCGCCGCGGCAGCCGTTCCGTGAGCCGGGCGATGTTCATCAGGTCCATGAGGCCGACCTCGTGGATGCTGCGACCGTGACCGCCCAGCATCCGGTCCATTTCCTCGTCAACGAAGACCCGTACGGTGCCCGGCTCGGCCCTGAGCTCAGTCGCGTCCACGACGATCAGGTACTCGGCATCCTCGACGCTGGTCGCGATCGAGAAGCTCAGCGTGCCGCCGTCCATCCAGTCGATGCCGGGCGCGTCGGGATTCAGCGCCTGCAAGCGTTCCACGACCCAGGGGCCAACGCCCTCGTCGGTCAGGATGGTGTTGCCGACACCGAGGACCAGCGTGCCGCTCTTGACGTGTTCTGCCTGGGTCATGGACTGATCTCCGCACCAAGGGGGACAGGGGCGCCGCCGCAGGATACCCGGATGAGAATTGGACGCATCAGGACTTGTACGAGCTTGCGCTCGCCGCGGCCGGATGGCAGCTTGACGCTATCCGGAACAGAGTGGCGGAGAATTAATATGTGTCTTGGCATTCCCATGAAGGTGATCTCCAGGGACGGCTTCCTCGCCCGCTGCGAGGCCAAGGGCGTCCAGCGGGACGTCAGCCTGTTCATGATGCAGGACGAGCCGATCGAGGTCGGCGAGTTCGTCATGGTCCATGTGGGCTACGCCATCCAGAAAATGACCGAGCAAGAAGCCCGCAGCGCCTGGGAAGTCTACGACCAGATGCTCGTGAACGAAGCGGGCGTCTGACCCGTGCACGAACTCTCGGTCTGCCAGGCCCTGGTGCAGCAGCTGGAAATGGTGTCTGCGGCGAACGGCGGCGGCTCCGTGGCGCTGGTGCGGCTGCGGATCGGCCCGCTCTCGGGAGTCGAGGGACCGCTGTTGCAACGCGCCTTCCCGCTGGCGACCGCCGGCACGATCGCCGAGGGCGCCGAACTGATCATCGAGACCGCCGGCGTGGTCGTGCAGTGCAACGACTGCGGCGCCACCAGTGACGCGACGCCGAACCGCATGCTGTGCGGCGCCTGCAACAGTTATCGCGTACGCATGGTCTCCGGCGACGAGATGCTGCTGGAGTCGGTGGAGCTCGAAACGGCCGACGCAGCACCCGCCGAAATAAGCTAAAGTTTCCGGCCAGTCCCTTACCCGATTTCGGAGTTCGCCATGTGCGATACCTGCGGCTGCAACATCACTGACGGCAACCGCTACCTGGTTTCCCCCGGCGGACGCCTCGAGCAGACCGCCGACGGGCGCGCGGCGGTCACGGTCCTCAAGGGCCTGCTGGACGCCAATGACCACCAGGCGGCGCACAACCGCACGCATTTCGACGCCCGCGGCATCCTCGCCGTCAACCTGATGTCCTCCCCCGGCGCGGGCAAGACGGCGCTCCTCGAGGCGACCATCGACGCGCTCGGCGATCCCCGCCGCATGGTGGTCATCGAGGGCGACCTCGAGACCGAGAACGATGCGGCCCGGATTCGCGCGAAGGGTGTGGAGGCGGTCCAGATCGCTACCGGCAGCGCCTGCCACCTGGACGCGCACATGGTGCACGACGCGCTTCATCGGCTCGACCTCGATGGCGTTGATATCGTGTTCATCGAGAACGTCGGCAACCTCGTCTGCCCGGCCAGTTTCGACCTGGGGCAGCACCTCAACGTGACCCTGCTCTCGGTCACCGAGGGCGACGACAAGCCGGCGAAGTACCCGGTAATGTTCCGCGCCGCCGATCTCATGCTCCTGACCAAGACCGACCTGCTGGCCGTGCTGGACGACTTCGACACGACCAAGGCCGAGCAGGCGCTGCGCCTGGTCGGTTCGGCGGCCCCGGTACTGCACCTCTCACCGCGCAAGGGCGCCGGCGTCGCCCACTGGGTGTCCTGGATCGAGGGCGAGTTGATCGCACAACGCGCCCGTATCGGGGCCGGCACCACCCGCCGGCCCGCGATCCAGGCCGAGGGCGCGCGCCTGCACACTGCGGACCCCGCGCGGGGCGAGCATGGACACGTCCACAGCCACAGCCACGACCACGACCACGAACATGCGGCGGAGTCGAAGTCATGAGCGCCTCGGCGCGGGAGTGGCTCGACCGAATTCGGGCGTTGCCGCTGCCGGAGCGGGTCCGCGTGATGAATGTCTGCGGCGGCCACGAGCGCTCGATCTCGATGGCCGGGCTGCGAGGCGCGCTGCCTCCGCAGGTCGAGCTGATCCCCGGCCCGGGCTGTCCGGTGTGCGTCTGCCCCGAGGAAGACGTCTATCACGCGATGCAGATCGCCCTGCATGACCCGGACGTCATCGTCGTCAGCTTCGGCGACATGCTGCGCGTTCCGGTGAACCTGCCCCTCAAGGAAACCCGCAGCCTCGAGCAGGCCAAGGCGGCCGGCGGCGATGTTCGCCCGGTGGCCTCGCCCATGGAGGCCGTGGACATCGCCCGGCAGAACCCCGGCCGGCGCGTAGTGTTTTTTGCGGCGGGATTCGAGACCACCACCGCGCCCGTGGCGGCCATGCTGGCGGCGGACCCGCCGCCCAACCTGCTGGTGCTCCTCTCCGGCCGGCGCACCTGGCCGGCGGTGGCTTTGCTGCTGCAGTCGGAGGACCCCGGCTTCGACGCGCTGATCGCCCCCGGCCACGTCTCCACGATCATGGGCCCCGAGGAATGGGAGTTCGTAGTCAAGGACCACGGCCTGCCCTCGGCGGTGGCCGGCTTCCATCCGGAGAGCCTGCTGGCCGCCACCTACTCGGTATTGCGGCAGGTCGTCGAGGGCAAGTGCTTCCTCGACAATTGCTACCCCGAGGTCGCGCGTCCCAACGGCAACCTGACCGCCCGGCGCTTCCTCGACGAGACCATGGACATCGTCGATGCATCGTGGCGCGGCATCGGCGTCATTCCCGCCTCCGGCTACGGCCTGAAGGCGCACCTCGCGGAGCACGATGCCCGGCTGCACTTCCCGGACTATGGGGCGCATGACCGCAAGCGCGCGGGCCTGATGCCCAAGGGTTGTGACTGCGCCCGCGTGGTGCTCGGCAAAATCTATCCGAACCAGTGCCGCATCTACGGCTCCGCTTGTACGCCGCGCACGCCCATCGGGCCCTGCATGGTGTCCGACGAGGGCGCGTGTCGCATCTGGTGGTCGAACGGCATCCGCACCCGGGAGGTGGCCTGACTCCCGGCCGCCGGCTCTGGATCACGGGGCAGGTCCAGGGGGTCGGCTTTCGCCCGTTCCTGTTCCGGCTGGCGCATCAGCACGGCTTGTCGGGCTGGGCCAGGAATACCGTCGGCGAGGTCGAGGTGCTGGTCTGCGGCCCGGCCGAGGCCGTTGACGCGTTCACCCGGGGCGTTATCGACGAGGCCCCTGCGATTGCCGCGCCTCGGCTGCGGCACACCGAGGACTGGCAGGGCGAGGCGCCTGCGCAGTTCGTCATCCTGCCCAGCGAAGCCGGCGCCGAGGCGCGGATTTTTGTGCCGCCCGATTACTTCACTTGCCCGGATTGCCTCCGGGAACTGGCCGATCCCGGCGACCGCCGCTACCGCTACCCATTCATCAACTGCACTCAGTGCGGCCCACGCTACACCCTCATCCGCGCCCTGCCCTACGATCGGGCCAACACGACCATGGACGGCTTTCCGTTGTGCGCCGCCTGTCGCCGCGAGTACGAGGACCCGGCCGACCGGCGCTTTCATGCTGAGCCGGTCGCCTGCCCGACCTGTGGCCCACGGCTGGCGTGGACCGTCCCGGGACCGGCCGCGCCGCTCAACGGCGAGGACGCGTTGGCCGCCTGCGTCGCGGCCCTCGCCGCGGGACGGCTCGTCGCGATCAAGGGTATCGGCGGCTACCACCTGGTATGCGACGCCGCGAACGAGTCCGCGATCGCAAGACTTCGGCGGTTAAAGCCACGACCGACCAAGCCGCTGGCCGTGATGTTCCCGCTGGCGGGCGACGACGGCCTGGCCGCGCTCCGCCAGGCGGCGGCACCGACCGAGGCGGAGGCCACGCTGCTGCTGTCGCCGCAACGGCCCATCGTGCTGGTGAAAAAACTCCCCGGGGCGCTGCCCGAGTCACTGGCGCCGGGGCTGGCGGAACTCGGCGCAATGCTGCCCTACAGCCCGCTGCATGCCCTGCTGCTCGGCGACCTGTGCCGCCCGCTGGTGGCGACCTCGGCGAATATCAGCGGGGAACCCGTGCTGACCGACGGCGGCGAGGTGGACGCACGACTGGCGCACCTCGTCGAGGGCTGCCTGCACCACGACCGGCCGATCGTGCGGCCCGCGGATGACCCGGTGTGGCGGACGGTAGGCGGGCGGCCGCGGCCGCTCAGGACCGGTCGGGGCGGTGCGCCGGTGGAACTGGACCTGGCCACGCCCGTGGCTCGCCCCTTGCTGGCCGTGGGCGCGCACATGAAGAACACGATCGCGCTGGCCTGGGACAACCGCTGCGTGGTCTCGCCGCACATCGGCGACATGGGTTCGGTGCGCAGCATGGAGGTCTTCGAGCAGGTCGCTGCCGACCTGCAGGCGCTTTACGGGGTGCGCGCCGAGGCACTGGCGTGCGATGCCCATCCCGGCTACGCGACCGCGCGCTGGGCGCGTCGCCAGTCGCTGCCGCTGCGGGAAGTCCTGCACCATCACGCGCATGCCTCGGCGCTGGCCGCCGAGATGCCCGCGGCCGGACCGCTGCTGGTGTTCGCCTGGGACGGAGTGGGTTTCGGCGGCGACGGCAGCCTGTGGGGCGGCGAGGCCTTTCTCGGCCGGCCCGGCGCCTGGCGCCGCGTCGCGAGCTTTCGCCCATTCCGGCTCTCCGGTGGCGAGCGCGCCGGTCGCGAGCCCTGGCGCAGCGCGGCCGCCCTCTGCTGGGAGGCCGACCGGGACTGGCCGGCCTGCCCCGATCACGATGGGCTCGCCAGGGCGGGCTGGGAGCGCAGCCTGAATACGCCCGCCACCAGCGCCGCCGGCCGCCTGTTCGACGCAGCGGCCGCACTCACGGGGTTGTGCCTGCACGCCAGCTACGAAGGGGAAGGCCCCATGCGACTGGAAGCGGCGTTGGCCGACACCGCGCCGCCCGACGCCGCGGCCCTGCCGCTGGCGGCCGACGCCGACGGCGTGCTGCGGGCCGACTGGGCGCCGTTGCTCGCGCCGCTGCTCGATGCCGCGCGCCCCGTCGGGGAGCGGGCCGCGCTGTTCCACGAGAGTCTCGCGCTCACGGCCGTGGCGACCTGGACAGCGCTGGCCGGGAAGCACCCCATCGCGGCGGTGGGTGCGACCGGGGGCGTGCTGCAGAACCGCCGGCTGGCGGATCGCATGCGCGCGCTGTTCGCGGCAGCGGGCGTGACCCTGGCGCTGCCGGAGCGACTGCCGGCCAACGATGCCTGCATCGCCTTCGGACAGGTCGTTGAACAGGCCGCAGCCGATGCGCAAGGCGGGTAGAATGTCCGGCGTTGACAGCGAATCCGATCCGACGAGGAGTCTCCCGCATGGCGCTTGATGAAGCACGCATCGGCCTGGCCCACGGTAACGGCGGCCGTTTCATGCGGGAATTGATTCACGAAGTCTTCGCGCGCCATCTCGGCGGCGGGATTCTCGACACCGATCTCGATGCCTGCCCCCTGCCCACCCTGCCAGCCGGCGAAGTCGTGTTCACCACGGACGGCTTCACCGTGCAGCCGCTGGAATTTCCCGGCGGCAACATCGGTTCGCTGGCGGTGCACGGCACTACCAACGACCTGGCGGTGGCCGGCGCGACGCCCATCTACCTGGCCCTGAACGTGTTCATCGAAGAAGGCCTCGAGGTCGAGGTGCTGGACCGGATCGTGGCGAGCCTTGCCCGCGCCGCGCGCGACACAGGTGTGCAGGTGGCCGCCGGCGATACCAAGGTACTGCCGCGGGGCGAAGGCGGCGGACTCTATCTCGCAACCACCGGCATCGGCATACGCCGGCCCGGCCTGCGCCTGAATATGCAGGAAATCCGGCCCGGCGACCGGCTGCTCGTCAGCGGCAGCGTCGGCGACCACGGCATCTGCGTCATGCTGGCGCGCGAGCAGTTCGGGCTCAGCGGCGAGTTGCTGTCGGATGCCGCCAGCGTGCTGCCCTTCACTCGCGCCTTGCTGGAGATGGAGGGCCTGCGTTTCATGCGCGACCCCACCCGCGGCGGGCTCGCCACGGTGGCGCACGAAATTGCGCGCGCCGCGGGCTGCTCGGTACGGCTGTCGGAAGACGCCATCCCGGTGCGCGATACCGTGCGCAGCGTCTGCGAAATGCTTGGCTATGATCCTTACTACCTGGCTTGCGAAGGACGCGTCGTCGCGGTGTTGGCCCCGCAAGACGCGGAACAGGCGCTCGACGCCTGGCGGGCGCTTCCCGGCGGTGAGCATGCCGCGATCATCGGGCAGATCGATGCCGAGGGCCGGCCCGTGGTCATCGAGACCGCGCTTGGTGGCCGGCGCATGCTGGAAGAACTCGAGGACGACCCCCTGCCGCGAATTTGCTGAACCGCAGGTACCGCTATGTCTTTCGCCCCCGCCGGGCTGATCACACTCACTACCGACTTCGGCACGGAACAGCCGTTCGCCGGGATCATGAGCGGGCGAATCACCAGGCTATGCCGGGACGCCCGCATCATCGACCTGAGCCACGGAATGCCGCGGGGCCGTCCCGACCTCGCGGGATTCTGGCTCGGTCGGGCATGGCGCGAGTTTCCGGCCGGCACGGTGCACCTGGCGGTCGTCGATCCGGGCGTTGGCACGGGGCGCGGTGTGCTGCTGGCGATCGCCGAGGGCCATGTGCTGCTCGCGCCGGATAACGGCCTGTTGCCCGAAGCACTGCGCGACTGCGCCCACCCCAGGTGGCTGGCCATGTCGCCTGCCTTGCCCGCGCGGCTGAATCTCGGCCCGTTGTCACATACGTTCCATGGGCGCGACCTGTTCGCACCGCTGGCCGCCGCACTCGCCTCCGGCGCCCTTCATCCCGGCGAATTCGGCACGCCCGCCACTCCAAGCGATCCGATACCATTACCCGGCCCGCTGCGCGATGCCGAGGGCGTGCATGGACGGGTACTGCTCGCCGACCGCTTCGGCAACCTGTTCACCAACATCGGCGCCGCGCTCGTCGAGGGATGCCGCCAGCCCACTGTCGAGGCCGGCGGCTGCGAATGGCCCCTGCTGACAAGCTACGGGGCGGCCCCGCAAGGCATGCCGCTGGCGCTGATCAACGCCTTTGGATTGCTGGAGCTCGCCGTCAACGGCGGCAGCGCCACGGCGCTGCCGGGGCTGGCTGAGGGCGCGGTCGTTCGCTTGCGCGACGGGCTGATCGCATAAGTTTTTTCGCTTCGATTAACCGCTTCAGACACGGAAAGGTCTCAAAGATGAATAACGACAGAACTGACGCCATCCGCAATCTTGCCCTCATCGGACCCGCCGGCTCCGGCAAGACGAGCCTCGCTGACGCCCTGCTCTGTGCCGCCGGCGCCATCAAGCAGCGCGGCCGCACCGACCGCGGCGACACGGTGTGCGACTTCGATCCGCGCGAGATCGATATGGCCCATTCCCTCGATACCGCCATCTGCCACTGCAGCTGGAAGGACACCGAGATCAACATCATCGACACGCCGGGATTCACGGACTTCCTGCCCCGGGCCACGGCCGTGCTGCCTGCCGTGGAATGTGCCGCGCTGGTCGTCTCGGCGGCCGGCGGGCTGGAAACCGGCGCCCGGCGGATGATGAAGGCGGCCGGCGACGCCCAGCTCAGTCGACTGATCATCGTCAACAAAATGGACTCCGAGCCGGACAAGCTCGACCAGCTGCTGGCAGGCATCCAGGACGCCTTCGGAATGCGCTGCCTGCCGGTGAACCTGCCCAGCGAGCATGGCCGCAAGGTGGTCGATTGCTTCTTCCGTGAAAGCGGTGAGAGCACCGATTTTTCGAGCGTGACCGAAGCACATACGCGGCTCCTCGACCAGGTCGTCGAGCTGGACGAGGACCTGATGGAAGCCTACCTCGAGTCGGGACAGAATCTCGACCCGCAGCGGTTGCACGATGCCTTCGAGAAGGCCCTGCGGGAGCGGCACCTGATTCCCGTGATCTTCGTGTCCGCCGAGACCGGCGCCGGCATCGACGCGCTGCTCGACTACATCGTCAAGCTGCTGCCCAGCCCTCGCGAGGCCAATCCGCCGCCGTTCATGCGAGGGGAAGGCGACGCCGCGGAGCCAGTGGTGGTTTCGGCGGAACCCGACCAGCACATCGTGGCGCATGTGTTCAAGGTCGTGGTGGATCCCTATGTCGGTCGCACCTCCGTGATCCGGGTCCACCAGGGAACCATCCGCACGGGCTCGCAGCTATTCGTCGGCGACTCCCGCAAGCCCGTCAAGCTGAATCATCTCTATCGGCTCCAGGGCAAGCAGACTGCGGAAGTGACCGAGGCCCGTCCCGGTGACATTGTCGCCGTGACCAGGATCGACAACCTTAACTTCAACGACGTGCTGCATGATTCGCACGACGAGGACCACTTCCACGTGCGCCTGCCGGAAGCGGCGCCGCCGATGATGGGCATCGCCATCCTCCCCGCCCAGCGCGGCAACGAGCAGAAGCTCTCCGATGCATTGCACAAGCTCTGTGCCGAGGATCCTGCGCTGCGGGTCGAACACCGCCCCGCCACCAACGAGACCGTCGTCCTTTGCAGCGGCGAACTGCACCTGCGGCTGGTCGTCGACGCAATGAAGGAACGCTTCAACGTCGAGGTCGAGACCCATGCTCCGACCATTCCATATCGAGAGACCATTACGAAGCCCGCCGAGGGTCATCACCGCCACAAAAAGCAGACCGGGGGCGCCGGCCAGTTCGGCGAGGTGTTCCTGCGCATCGCGCCTCTGCCGCGTGGCTCGGGCTTCGAGTTCGCCAGCGAAGTCGTGGGAGGCTCCATTCCGCAGCAGTTCATTCCCGCTGTGGAAAAAGGCGTTCGCCAGGCGTTGGAATCAGGCGCGATCGCCGGCTTTCCCTTGCATGACATTCGCGTTGCGGTCTACGACGGCAAGACCCACGCCGTGGACTCCAAGGAAGTGGCATTCATCAGCGCGGGCCGCCGCGCATTCATCGAGGCCATCAAGAGCGCGGGGGCGATCGTGCTCGAACCGATCGTCCGGCTGCAGGTAACGGTGCCGGTCGAGTCCCTTGGCAATATCACCGGCCATCTTTCCTCGCGGCGTGGCCGCATGCTCGGCTCGACCTCACTGTCCGGCCAGCGCATCCAGGTGGACGCCGAAGCCCCGCTCGCCGAGCTGCAGGACTATGCCAACCAGCTGAAGTCGATGACGGGCGGCTCGGGCGCGTGGTCCATGCAGCTCGACCGCTACGAGCCGGTGCCTGCGAGAGTTCAACAGGAGTTGATGAGTGCAGCGCGGCCGCACGAATCCGATTAGAATGAGGACGCGCCGCAGTGTTGACCCAGGTCAATACACTGCGGCGCGATCGCGCGAAGATGAAGTCACACCTTATGGAACCCTGACACCATGCTGGATATCAGCGAAATCATGACCCCGAGGCGAAGCCTCGTCATCATTGGCCCGGGTTCGACGATTGACGAAGCGCGGCGCACCATGGCTGCGCACGCCATCCGTCACCTGCCCGTGCTCGATGATGCCGGCAAGCTGGTGGGCCTGGTGTCGCAGACCGACGTGCTGGTGGCCGGCCATGGCGACTCCCGGATGGTGCGCGAAATCATGGTGCGGGAAATCGACACTGTCGATGAACGCAGCAATGTGCGGCATGCGGCGCTGCTGATGTTCCGGCAAAAGCGGAGCTGCCTGCCGGTGACGCGTGACGGCGAGCTGCGCGGCATCGTCACCGACTCCGATTTTCTCGGCGTGGCGATCACCCTGATGGAACAGCTGGAAGTGGTCGAGCCGGAGCCCGAAGAAGTCGAAGCGACGGACGGCGCGCTCTCCTGACGTCCGCCGGCGCGGCTCAACCGCGCAGGATCGTCGTGTCGGAAACGTCGCCCGCGGCCGGAAGGTTGCGGGCGGGTCCCGCACCCTCGTTCAACACAAGCCGGAACCGGCCGATCTCCACCACGTCCCCCGGGCGCAGCCGCTGCTGCCGGGTCTCGCGGTCATTGACCCGGATGCCGTTGGTGCTGTTCAGGTCGACCACCGTCCAGTGGCCGCTCTCCCTGACCAGCATCGCGTGGTGACGGCTCACCGAGTCGTGGTCCAGTTGTACATCGTTCCAGGGGTGCCGCCCGATCAGCATGCGGGCCATGTTGAGTCGGATGCGAGCCTTGGGTTCCTTGTCGAGCAGGATGTCGATCGAGGCGACCTGGCGCGCCTTCGGGCGAATTTCGCCCGGCGCGTTTGCGACTCCAGGCTGCACGTGCCGGCCCTCGATGGCGGTGTCCCCAGCCTCGGCAGCCGCCGCCATGCCCAGGGCCGCCACGCGGTTGATCCTGCCGGGCAAGCCACCGGAAAAAGCATGGATGCGCGCGACCGCCTCCGGACTGAACAGGCTGGCGGATCGCTGGCAACCCGCGGCCTCGGCCTGGAAATCGAGATAGTCCCGTGTCTCCTCCAGCCCCAGGGGCTCCAGCCGATGCTGCCAGCGAATCATCTGGCGGAAGGCCACCATGCGCGGCGCTGCCAGCTTGCGCTCGAGCGCATCCCCGCCGAGCATCACCAGCTTCATCCGCCCCGACCGCACCGGCTCGAGCAGCGAAAGCCAGCCAACTTCCTCGACGATCGCGCCAGACACCACCTCCGGGTTGTCGGCGACGATCACCGTCGTCACACCCTTGCGGCGCTGGTGGCCGAGGAAAACCGTCAATAGTCCCTGCAATTCTTCCCGCCGCGCGTTCACGCTGTCGAAACCGAAGCCCCGCAGGATCGCCAGCAGGAAATCATCCACGTCGCCGGTCAGCGGACCCAGGCGCGCGATTACTGCGGTGGGCAGCGTCTGGTTCAACGCGAAGTCGAGGGTGGCGCTGGTGCCCGAGTCCCGTTCGCCCGTAAACAGCACCAGCAGGTCGTTCGAATGCAGGGCGCGCTCGAGAAAGGCGAGCGCCTCGCGTTGTTGCGGGCCGACGTAAAAGGGCCGGCCCGCGGCGCCGGGGTCCAGTGGGTCAGACCTGAGGCCAAAGCGCCGGAGTGCGTCTTCGCTCAGCACCACGGCTACCTGCGCTCGCGGGCGCGGAGGCGGCGGAAGAAATCGCCCACGGTGTGCCGCTTGTAGTCGGCGAACTCGCCGGCATCAAAAAAGACGCCGTGGCAAGCTCCACAAGATTCAAACCATATATGGGGCTGTTCAGGGTCGACCATGCGGATCATCGGCCCGGCGCAGCGTGGGCAGGAAATCCTGTCATCCCGATTGAAGAGCGCGCCCACCGCCGGGTCGCCGGTATCCAGGGACTCCGCGCCCGCTATGGCCTTTAATTGCTCATGCTCAAACGGGTCAAACCACAACCCCCTGCATAGCGTGCAGCGGTCGACCTCGATATCGCTGTAAACCACCTGTTCCATCAGGTGGCCGCACTTCGGACAATCCATTGCCGTTCCTCCGGCTCCGTACTCGAATCTAACCCTACGGGCCGCTCATCACAATGTGCGCTGCGGCATCACCACTCGCCAGTGTTGGGCATGCTGGCCCACGGTTCGCGCGGCGGCAGCGCCCCACCCTTCTGCAGCAGCTCGATCGAAATACGGTCTGGGGATCGAACAAAGGCCATTCGCCCGTCCCGGGGCGGACGGTTGATAACCACGCCGCCATCCATGAGCCGCTGGCAGGCCGCGTAAATATCGTCCACCTCGTAGGCGAGATGGCCGAAATTCCGGGCGCTGCCGTACTCCTCAGGATCCCAATTCCAGGTCAACTCCACCTGGGCGTTCTCGTTGCCAGGCGCGGCGAGGAACACCAGCGTGTAGCGCCCGGCCTCGTTTTCATGCCGCCGCAGCTCCACGAGCCCGAGCTTGTCGCAATAGAAATCCAGGGATCTCGCCAGGTCGCTGACCCGGACCATGGTATGCAGGTACTTCATCGCGCCTCCGTGCTTGCTTCTAAGGCATCCGGCGGCTTGTGGTACTCCCGCGGCCAGGCCCGGAGGATAGCCTGGATGACGGTAGCCAGGGGAATCGCGAAAAACACCCCCCACAGCCCCCACATGCCCCCGAAAAAGAGAATGGCCGCGATAATCGCGACCGGATGCAGGTTTACGACTTCGCTGAACAACAACGGCACCAGCAGGTTGCCATCGAGGAACTGGATCACTGCGTAAGCGAGCATCACGTAGTAGAACTGTGGCGTCAGGCCGAACTGGAAATACGCGACCAACGCGACCGGCAGCGTCACGACGGTTGCCCCGACATAAGGAATCAACACGGAAACACCGGTCAGGGCCGCGAGCAGCACCGCGTACTGCAGACCGAGAAACCGGAAAGCGATCCATGCGACGATCCCGACGATGAGAATCTCGACGAACTTGCCCTGCACGTAGTTCCCGATCTGCCGGTCGACCTCTGTCCAGACCTCGTGCGTCAGGCGCCGGTCTCGCGGCAGGAACCCGGTCATCCACGCGATCAGCATGTCCTTGTCCTTCAGGAGGAAGAACACCAGGATGGGCACGAGGATCAGGTAGACCAGCAGGGTGATCAGCGTCATGAGCGAGGACACCGAGAAACTCAGCAGCCGCTGGCCGAATCGGATCAACTCGGTATTGAAGCCGGCGAACACCTCGCGGATCTGCTCCTCGGACACGAACGCCGGGTAGCGCTGCGGAAGCTGCAGCAGCGCCTTCTGGACCTCGGCGACCATGAAAGGCACCTGCTGAAACAGCGATGCCATCTGCCGCGTCAGCAGCGGCAGGAGCCAGAAAAAGCACGCCCAGAGAACGGCCAGGAACAGCAGGAAAACCAGCAACACCGCAACCAGGTGCGGTACGCCGCGGTCACGCATCCGTACCGCGATGCCGTTCAGCAGGTATGCAATCACCAGCGACCCCAGCAGTGGGGCGAGCATTTTGCCGAACGCCCACACCGAGGCCGCCAGCAGCAGCACGATCAGCGTCAGTGCAACGATCTGCGGATCGGCCAATTGTCGCCTGAGCCACGCGAGGATCGCGTTCATACCCGGTTACCCATGTTTTTTCGGCAAGGATATCAGTTTGAGCGGCGACGCGGTCCGGAGTTGTCGGCAGGCCGACACTCTGTGAGAATCCCGCCCGCGCCCCCCGAATCCGCCAGGAGATCGACCGCTTGAAATGGCTGCGCCGAGAACTGCTCGTGCTAACCGTGTTCGGCGGCTTCGGCCTGCTCGTCTTGCCGGCGCTTGTATTCATGGTCGGGCAGGAACTGCTCGGCGAGTACCGGCCTGGCGCCGGGATGGGCGTGTTCTACGCCGACCTCTACCGTTACCTCGGCGCCATGGAGGCCTCCGCCTGGTTGCTGGTACTCGGGCCTTACCTTGGCGTGCAGCTGCTCCGGCTGCTGTGGCTGCCCCTGGGATTGCTGACGCGACGCCGCCCGCCCCCGCGCGAGGCGTCGCCGCCGGACCGCCGCATAGAGCCGGTGATTTGACGCTCATCCGGTCGCGTCGTACTCTCCTGCTGCGCCCGCCACGGAGTGAACAGCCCATGTCTTTGAAAGTCACTTTCGAGCTCGCCAAGGCGGATCTCGACCACTTCCGGCGCGTCATGAAGAATGCCCGCGCGGTGGCCAAAAATCGTGGCCGCGAGGAGGTGCTCGCGGGAGCCGGCGCGATGCTGACGAGCATCGAGGGCATCGAGATTCCCGAATTCATTCGTGACCGGCTCGAGCGCATCCGGTCGCTCATCCAGATGGTTCGGGACGAAGAGTGGAACCTCCCGGAACCGGAAGGGAGCCAGGTCCTGAACTCGCTCGCCTACTTTGCCGAGCCCGAGGACCTTATCCCAGACGATATACCCGGGCTGGGCTTTCTCGACGACGCCATCATGGTAGAGCTCGTCGTTCGCGAGTTGAAGCACGAGATTGACGCCTACCACGACTTCTGCACATTCCGCGCTGCGCGCGATGCCGGGGATCACGACCCGGTGGATCGCGCGGAATGGCTGGCCGCCAGGCGCCAGGCGCTGCAGTCACGGATGCGCAACCGGCGGCGCGGAGAGCGCCAGCGGCGACGCGGCAGTTCTTCCAGCGGTCGGTCTCCGTTCTCGCTGTTCTAGCCCCGGGCGCCGTCGCGCCCTATCCCCTCGGCCGGCTGTGCCGGCTGACTTCCCAGGCCGCCCATGAGTCTGCCGGAGAGTTCGGGTCGAGCTCGATGCGCGCCCGCGTCGCCTGGCGCGGGCGCACCTCGTGGCCGGTTGGCGCGGCGATCAACAGCCAGGCGCGCGGCAGTACCGGGCGAAGCGCACGCCGCAGGCGTCCGATCAACCGGCCCAGGTGGTGCATCGAAACCCCGCCATCCATCGAATTGCGCTTCATGGCAGGTAGTACAGCACGACGAACCCGAGACCGGCCCACATCCCGGCCTGCGGGATCCACCACCAACGGCGCTGTTTAACCAGTCCGATGAAACTGGCAGCGCAAATAACTGTCATAGCGAGGAAGATCAGCGCACTGGTGACCAGCGCCCCGATCTCGGAGCCGACTTGGGGATGTTTCCCGGACAATAGGAAAAACATGAACATGACGACCGCCAGGCCGAGCGCGATGGACGCTGCGGAGCCAAGCAGGATGCCGGTGATGACTGCCAGTGGCTGCATTGAACATATTCCCGCCGCTCGGCCGCGCTTGATTGGCGCGCCGGAGGCCTCTAGCCTAGGCTGCACGCCGACCTTTTTTTGGTCAGGCCGACGCGGCTGATGGAGTGACGATGCGTATTCTAGTGACATCTGCTCAACTAAAGGTAGTCGCCCTGCTGCTCGCGCTGGCGCTGGCGGCCTCTGCCTGGGCGAAACCGGAATCGGCCGACGAGCTCCTGGCGCCCTCCGAGCGACACGGCAAAATCAGCCGCCTCGTCACCACCCTGTTTGAGCGCTCGCATTACAACCGCTCCCCCGTGGATGACGCCGCGTCCGGACGGATGCTCGAAGCCTATCTCGACGCACTGGACGGTAACCGCCAGTATTTCCTGGCGTCCGACATCGATGAGTTCGATGCCTGGCGCGACCAGCTCGATGACGCGGTCAAGCGCGGCAGGCTCGAACCGGTCTTCGATATCTACGTCCGCTATCTCGAGCGGGCCCGCGGCCGCATCGCGTTCGCGCTGGCCCAGCTCGAGCTGGAACACGATTTTCGCCTGGATGAGGACTTTGAATTCGACCGAACCGGAACCCCCTGGCCGACCTCCCAAGCGGAACTCGACGACCTGTGGCGCAAGCGCGTCAAGAACGACGCCCTCGGCCTGATGCTGACCGACAAGGACTGGGGTGAGTCCCGGGATATCCTCAGGGGTCGCTACCAGCAGGTGCAGAAGCGCCTCGAACAAGTGAAGAGCGACGACGTTTTCGAGACCTTCATGAACTCGTTCGCCAACACCATGGATCCGCACACGAGTTACTACTCGCCTCGAAATTCCGAGGAATACCGGATCCAGATGAGCCTCAATTATGACGGCGTGGGCGCTACCCTGCAGATCCAGGATGAGTACGTTTCGGTCATCAACGTCATTGAGGGCGGCCCGGCTGCGCTGGATGGCACGCTCAAGCCCAAGGACCGGATCGTGGGCGTCGGCCAGGGCGAAGACGGAACCATCGTCGACGTAGTCGGCTGGCGGCTCGATGAGGTCGTCGATCTCATCCGCGGTCCGGGCGGATCCACCGTGCGGCTGCAGGTGCTGCCCGGCGGCGCGGCCCCCGGGAGTTCGCCGGTCGTAATCCCGCTCGTGCGCGACAAGGTCAAGCTGGAGGCGCAGGCGGCGCGCAAGCAGCTGATCGAGGTCGAGCGTGACGGTGAAATCCATCGCATCGGCGTGATCACGGTGCCCTCCTTCTACCAGGACTTCGATGCACGCGCCTCCGGCGCCCGCGAATACACCAGCACCACCGCCGACGTTCGCCGGCTGGCCGTGGAGCTGATGCAGGAAGGCATCGACGGCCTCGTGCTGGATCTGCGCAACAACGGCGGCGGCCACCTGTCCGAGGCAACCGCAATGACCGGCCTGTTCCTGCCCGGCGGCCCGATCGTGCAGCTGCGGGATACCAGCGGGCGGGTCGAGGTGCTCGAGGAGCAGGCCATGGGGCCCGTCTACGACGGTCCCCTGGCGGTACTGGTAAATCGCTTCAGCGCGTCCGCCTCGGAGATCTTCGCCGCGGCGATCCAGGATTACGGCCGTGGAATCGTGATCGGCCAGCAGACTTACGGCAAAGGCACCGTGCAGAACCTGTACCCGCTTGACCGCTACGCGCCCGGCGCCAACCCGCGCTTCGGCCAGCTGACGCTGACCATCGGCAAGTACTACCGGGTGACCGGAGAGAGTACCCAGCATCGGGGGGTGATCCCCGACATCGTCGTCCCCTCCCCGGTCGACTCTCACATGGTCGGGGAAAGCTCCCGCGCGACGGCACTGCCCTGGGACCAGATTCGTGCGACGCGCTTCACCCCGCAGGGCGCACTCGACGAGACCATCGAACTGCTGTCGGTTGAGCACGGGCGACGCCGGGCCACCGATCCTGACTTCCAGTTCCTGCTCAGCGACATCGAGTCGGTCGATGAGCGTCGCAACCGCACCGCGGTGTCGCTCAACATCGAGACGCGTCGCCTGGAGAACGAGCAGTTCGAGGCGCAACGGCTGGTGAGGGAAAACGAGCGCAGGGCCGCGCTGGGGCTTGAGCCGCTGGCCTCGCTCGAGGAAATGGACTCGGACGACGGGCTGGACGTGCTGTTGCGGGAGGCGGCGGCGGTGGTGGCCGACATGGTTGCGGTTCCGGAAGTGATCGTGGCGCGCCACAGGAGCGCCAGCAAGGACTGAGCTCGGGCGCCGGGGCACTTGCGTCCGGCATTACGGGTGTTATACTTCACTACAACACTAGCGTAGTGAACCAATAGCCCGGCGCGAGATTCCCCGATGATCAAGCTTTCGACCCATCCTCAATCCGCCTACGCCGCGACCGGGACCGTGCAACCCGGGGGCGCCTGGAGTTTCCGCATGGCCATGTTACCGAACAAACTTGCGCACGGCCTGCGCATGCTCTCGCCCCTCCTCTTGACGGTGCTGCTGCTGGCCGGCTGCAAGGGGAAGGACGACGCCGAAGCCACGGCCGGGGACGACAAGGAATCCCCGAGCATCCCGGTCGAGGTGGCCGGGCTGGAGCGCGGCGACGTATTCGCCGTATACACCGGCACGGCCTCGCTGGAGACCGATCATGACGCCCTGGTGATCGCCAAGGTCGGCGGCGAAGTGGTTGAAATCCGCGCTGAAGAAGGCGATCGCGTCAAGGCGGGGCAACTGCTCGCCCGACTCGACGGCGACCGGCTGCAGCTGGAGATGGAACGCGCGCGCGCCAACGCCATGAAGATAGAGCAGGAATACAATCGCAGTGTGCAGTTGTTCGAGCAAGGCCTGGTGAGCTCGGGCGCATTCGAGGGCATGAAGCACGACCTCGACGCCCTCAGGGCAATCTACCGCCTGGCCCAGCTGGAACACAGTTACACGCGAATCGTGGCGCCGATCGACGGCGTAGTGACCCGTCGCTACATCCGGCTCGGCAACACCATCTCGGTCAACGAGCCCGCTTTCCAGGTGACCGAACTCGACCCGCTGATCGCCTACATCCATATTCCGGAACGCGAGTTCCGGCGGCTCGAGCCCGGCCAGGCGGCCGACCTCACCCTCGACGCCATCCCGGGACAGCGTTTTAGCGCCCAGGTCGAGCGGATCAGCCCGATCGTCGATCCCGTCACTGGAACCTTCAAGGTCACGATGAAGGTGCCGGACCAGGGCGGCCGGCTCAAGCCCGGCATGTTCGGGCGCTTCAACATCGTGTGGGATACCCGCAAGGATGTATTGCTGGTGCCGCGTGTCGCGGTCGTCGACGACGACGTCTCCGACTCTGTCTTCGTCGTGGTCGACGGCAAGGCCGAACGGCGCACCGTCCGCGTAGGCTACTCGCGCGGCACGCAGGTCGAGATCATGGACGGCCTCCAGGGGGACGAGGACATCGTCGTCATCGGCCAGGCCGGCCTCAGGGACGGCGCCCGCGTCGAAGTCGTGCGCCGGGCGGCATCCCGCGTCGCCAACGACGGCGCCTGACCGCTGCCGAGCGGAGTTCCGCCCATGCGCCTCATCGATATTGCCACCGAACGCCGCGTCACCATCGCGATGTTCACCACCGCGATCGTGCTGTTCGGCTTCGTATCGCTGTCCCGTCTTAACGTGAACCTCCTGCCCGACCTCTCCTACCCGACGCTCACCGTCCGCACCGAGCTCGCCGGGACCGCGCCGCTCGAGGTCGAGAACCTGTTGACGAGGCCGATCGAGGAATCGGTGGGCGTCATCAAGAACGTGCGCCAGGTTCGCTCGGTGTCCCGCCCCGGCCAGTCCGACGTGATCCTCGAGTTCCTCTGGGGCACGGATATGGACATCGCGGGCGTCGAGGTGCGCGAAAAAATCGATATGCTGCAGCTGCCGCTCGAGGCAAGCCGGCCACTGCTGTTGCGCTTCGATCCGTCGAATGAGCCGATCCAGCGGCTGGCATTCATGGACAAGGAGGCCACCGGGCCGGCGGATGATCCGCAACGACTGCGCGCGCTCCGGGTGTTTGGCGAGGATCGCCTGAAGACGGACCTGGAATCCGTCGAGGGCGTCGCCGCCGTCAAGGTCAGCGGCGGCCTCGAGGACGAAATCCAGATCCTGATCGACCAGGACAAGACGGCCCAGCTGGGACTATCGGTCAGCGCGATCGCCGCGCGGCTCAGGGCTGAAAACGTCAACCTGTCGGGCGGCCGCCTCGAGCAGGGCTCGCAGCGCTTCCTGGTGCGAACGCTGAACGAGTTCCTGACCGTGGAGGAGATGGCCGACACCATCATCGCCACGCCCGCCGGCCGGCCGATCTACCTGCGCGATGTCGCGACCGTGACACGCGGTTTCAAGGAACGCGAGGCCATCACCCGGCTCAACGGCCGGGAGAGTGTCGAACTGGCGGTCTACAAGGAAGGCGACGCCAACACGGTGCAGGTTGCCCAACGCGTCACGCAGCGCATGTCGGCCATGCAGAAGAGGCTCGAGCCGGGCACCGAGCTGACCATGATCTACGACCAGTCCGTGTTCATCTCGGACGCGATTCGCGAGGCCCGCAACGCCGCACTGCTCGGCGGCCTGTTCGCCATCCTTGTGCTGTACGCCTTCCTTCGCGACGCTCGTGCCACCTTCGTCATCGGCATAGCGATACCCATATCGGTCATCGGCACCTTCTTGCTGATGTACGCCGCCGGCGTCAGCCTGAACATCATGTCGCTGGGCGGCATCGCACTGGCGGTCGGCATGCTGGTGGACAACAGCATCGTGGTGCTGGAGAACATCGTGCGCCACAAGGAACAGGGCCACGGCGTGCTGGAGGCGGCGCGGCGCGGCGCCAGCGAAGTCGCGGGCGCGGTCACCGCAGCCACCCTGACCACTGTTGCGGTGTTCTTCCCCATGGTGTTCATTACCGGAATTGCCGGCCAGCTGTTCCGCGACCAGGCCCTCACCGTGACGTTTGCACTGCTCTTCTCGCTGGCCGTGGCGCTGACGCTGATCCCGATGCTCGCCGCACGGGGCGCCCCGCCGCGCTATGCGGACGCTGCGGATGAAACTCCGCCGGGGCGGGTGACGCGCTGGGCGGGCCAGGGCCTGCGGTTGATCGGCTTGGGTTTCGCCGGGATTTCATGGGCGACATCCTGGGCCATGCGGCCGCTGGTGTGGGTGTTCCAGGGCTTCTACCGGCTGGCGGCGCGCGTCTATGCGCCGCTGCTCGCGAGTTCGCTGCGGCACCGCTGGCTGGTGATGCTGATCGCGACTGCCGCGTTTGCCTCCAGCCTGGCGCTGGCTCCGAGGCTCGGCTACGAGTTGTTGCCGCAACTGGCGCAGGGCGAGTTTTCAGTCAACGTCCGCCTGCCGGCGGGTGCGCCGCTGGTCGAGACGGACGCTGCGATTCGGCGGCTGCATGAGCATGCAGGGGAATTACCCGGAATCGAGTTCACTTATTCCGTCGCCGGCACGGGCAACCGCCTCGACGCCAGCCCGGTCGACGCCGGCGAGCACACCGGCCAGCTGAACGTGAAGCTTGCGCCAGACATGGGCAGGCCCGGCGAACTGGCGACCATTTCCGCCCTGCGCGGCTCGCTGGAGCGGATGCCGGGTGTGGCCTACGAATTCGCGCGTCCCGCCCTGTTTGCCTTCAGCACGCCGCTGGAGATCGAAATTGCCGGCTTCGAGCTGGACCAGCTCGGCGAGCTCGCCGAGCAGCTGCGGCGAACGCTGGCGGCGTCGCCGCGGTTCGCGGACGTGCGCACCAGCGTCGAGGAAGGCAATCCGGAAATCCAGATCGTGTTCGACCAGGAAAAGGCCGCGCGCCTCGGGCTGGTCGTGCGAGATATTGCGGACACGGTGGTCGCCAAGGTGCGCGGCGAGATCGCAACACGCTACACCTGGCGCGACAAGAAGGTCGATGTGCTGGTGCGCAGCGTCGATACGCGCGCATCCTCGCTGGCCGAGATCGAGAACCTGATCATCAACCCGGAAAGCGACCGGCCGGTGCCGTTGAAGGCGGTCGCCGAAATCAGGATGGCCATCGGACCCGCCGAGATCCGGCGCGCCGACCAGTCCCGGGTTGCGATCGTCTCGGCCAACCTGTCGTTCGGCGACCTCGCGAGCGCCACCGAGGAGGTGCGGCAGATCGTCGCCGGGTTGCCGCTCGGACCGGGAATCTCCGCCACCGTGGCCGGCCAGAGCGCGGAAATGCAGGACTCGTTCCGCTCCATGATGCTCACGCTGGCGATGGCCGTGTTCCTGGTCTACCTCGTGATGGCCTCACAGTTTGAATCCCTGCTCCACCCCTTCGTTATCCTGTTTACCATCCCGCTGGCGCTGGTGGGCGCGGTATGGGCGCTGTGGCTCACCGGCACCACCGTCAGCGTGGTTGCGTTCATCGGACTGATCATGCTCGCGGGCATCGTGGTCAATAACGCCATCGTGCTGGTCGATCTCATCAACCAGCTGCGCCGCACGGGTGCGAGGCTGCACGACGCCATCATGGAGGCAGGACGCGCGCGCCTGCGGCCGATTCTCATGACGACGCTCACCACCGTGTTGGCCCTGCTGCCCATGGCGCTCGGCTTCGGCGAAGGTGCGGAGGTGCGCACCCCGATGGCGATCACGGTCATCGGCGGGCTGGTGATATCGACATTGCTGACGTTGCTGGTCATCCCGGTCATGTATTCCCTGCTCGACCGGGGCGCGCAGGTATTGAGCGGGGCCGGCCAGGCCGCGGAGGCGGCGGGATGATCCTGAGTCGGGCTGCAATCGCGCGCCCAGTCACCACAGTGATGATCTTCATCGCGCTCGCCCTGGTCGGGATGGTCTCGGCCCGGCTGCTGCCGCTGGAGAAGTATCCCGATATCCAGTTCCCGGGCATTTTCATCAATATTCCGTACCCCGGCTCGAGTCCGGAGGAAGTCGAACAGCTCATCACCCGACCCGTCGAGGAGGCGCTCGCAACGCTCAGCGGCGTAGCCCGGATGCAATCGGTCTCGCGGCCCGACAATGCACAGATCTTCCTGCAATTCGGCTGGGACCAGGATGTCACCGCCAAGGGTATTGAGGCCCGCGCCAAGGTGGATGCGATCCGCCACCGGCTGCCCACCGATGTCAGGCGCGTGCTCATTTACACGGGATCGACCTCAGACCAGCCGATTCTCAACCTGCGCATCAGCAGCGAGCGGGACCTGTCCGACGCATACACCATGCTCGACCGCCAGCTGAAACGGCGGCTCGAGCGGATCGAAGGGGTCTCCCGCGTGACGCTGTACGGCGTGGACCAGCGCGAGATCCGCATCCTGCTCAATGCCGACCGCGTGGCGGCACACGGCGTCGACCTGAATGCCCTGCGTGAACTGCTCGAGCGATCTAACTTCTCGGTGAGCGCCGGCCGCCTGACCGACGGCGACCAGCGTTTCAGCGTGCGGCCGATCGGCGAGTTGTCGAGCGTGGACGAGGTGCGCAACATCCTGGTGCGCGAGAACCTGCGGTTGCAGGATATCGCGGAAGTCGAGCTGCGCAGCCCCGAGCGCACGCATGTCCGCTACCTGGACCGGAAGTACTCGATCGGCCTGGACGTGTTCAAGCAGCCCGGCGCCAACCTCGTCGATGTGTCGCGGCGGGTCAAGCAGGAGGTGGAGCGCGCTGCAGAGAACCCGCAGATGCGCGGCATCCAGGTATTCGCGCTCGGCGACCAGGCCGACGGAGTCACCTCCTCTCTGTCCGACCTGCTGATCTCGGGACTGATCGGGGCGCTGTTCGCGTTTGGCGTGCTGTATATCTTCCTGCGCCAGGCAGCCACGACCCTGCTGGTGGTCGCCTGCGTACCCGTCTCAATCCTTATCACGCTCGGCATAATGTACTTTCTGAACATCAGCCTGAACATCCTCTCGATGATGGGCTTGATGCTGGCCATAGGAATGCTGGTGGACAACGCCGTGGTCGTCACCGAGAGCATCTTCCGCCAGCGCCAGCTGAATCCCCACGACCCGCGGCAGGCTACCCTGAAGGGCGTCGATGAGGTTGCACTCGCGGTAACTGCCGGCACCCTGACTTCCATAATCGTGTTCGTGCCCGTGCTGTTCGGCGCGCAGACCAACATCACCGTGTTCCTCACCCACGTTGCCGTAAGCATCGTCGTTGCGATGCTCGCTTCCCTGGTGATGGCGCAGACAGTGGTGCCCATGATCGCGGCCCGCATCCCCGCTCCGCCGCCGCCGCGTACCAGCTCCTGGATGACCCGCCTGACCGCGCGTTATGCCCGTGCGCTCGAATGGACCTTGCGGCATCGCTGGTGGACCGCGCTCTGCGTCGTGCTCGTGATCGCCAGCGTGGCGATCCCAGTGAAGGTGGTGAAGTTTGACACCTTCCCCCAGGAAGCCGGCAGGCAGCTGCTCCTGCAGTACCACGTCAAGGACAAGTACCCGCTGCCGGTGATGAAACAGGCGGTGGACCGGATCGAGGATTACCTGTTTGAGAACAAGGAGCGCTTCGACCTGCGCCAGGTCTACAGCTTCTACGAGGAAGGGCGCGCGCAGACAACGCTGTTGCTGAACGACGGATCGGACGCAAAGGTGCCGACCGGCGAGGTCATCGCCAGGGTCATGGCAGACCTGCCGGAAATCGTGATCGGCAAGCCGAGTTTTGAGCTCGGCACGCAGGGTGGCGACGAGGGCTTCAGCCTGCAGATCACGGGCGAATCCACCGAGATGCTGTCGCGCATTGCCCCGGACGTGGTGCGCCTGCTGTCGACGATCGAGGGCCTGCGGGAAGTGCGCGCCGACATCGGTTCGGGGGATCGCGAGATCAGGGTGCGGGTGGATCGGCAGCGCGCGGTCCAGCAAGGCCTCAGCCCCCAGGCAATTGCGGCTTCGCTCTCCGTCGCCTTGCGCGGCGAGGAGCTGCGGGATTTCCGCAGCGGCGACGGCGAGGTCAAGGTCAGGATCGCGTTTCGCGAGGACGACCGCCAAAGCGTGGAGCAGCTCGCCGACTTGCCGCTGTATGCGCCGGACGGCCGCCGCGTCACCCTGGGGTCCGTCGCCGAGTTCGAGGTCACCCAGGCGCACCAGGAAATCCGGCGCATGGATCGCATCACCGCAGTGGTGATCAACGCTAATCTTGACGACCGTTCGCTCGAGCAGCTGCGCCCGCAAATCAAGGCTCTGATGGATGCCTACCAGTTGCCGCCCGGCTACAGCTGGAGCTTCGGGCGCGGCTTCCAGCAGGCGGACGAGACGCAGCAGCTGATGGTGCAGAACATCCTGCTGGCGATCGCCCTGATCTTCCTGGTGATGGCCGCGCTGTTCGAGTCCACCGTCTACCCGCTGTCGATCATCACATCCATCGGCTTCTCCGTCATCGGCGTTTTCTGGTTCTTCATGTTGACCGGGACAACGTTCTCATTCATGGCCACCATCGGGATCATGATCCTCGTCGGGGTCGTCGTTAACAACGGCATCGTGCTGATCGATCACGTCAACAACCTGAGGCGGGATGGCATGGCCCGCGATGCAGCCCTGGTGCAGGCAGGCCGGGACCGCCTCAGACCGATCCTGATGACCGTAGCGACGACCATCCTCGGCCTGCTGCCGCTAGCCATGAGCGCGACCAAGGTAGGCGGCGACGAGATCGGGTCGCCGGCGTATTTCCCGATGGCGCGAGCGATCATCGGCGGGCTGGGCTTCTCGACGCTGACTTCATTGCTGCTGGTCCCATGGACCTATGCCGTGCTGGACGATATTGGGCGATGGAGCCGCCGGGTCAGGGCCATCGCCGCACGCCGCACCGTCGGCGGGGGGGCCGCCGCTACTGCGAAAGCGCAGTCGATCAGGGAATGAAGACGTCGTAGATGTCCCAGTACTCGTCCTGCAGGACGTTGATCTCGAGCGGTATGCGACGCGGCCCCTTGCCTTCCACCGAGCGCACCAGCATGTCGATGCGCGCCACGGAGGACGCCATCGGTACCGTTTCCCTGGGATTGCGGAACTGGGCGTCTTCGGTGATCTCGCGGGCGCGGGACTCGATGTCCTCTGGACGCGGGCGGCTCGGGCCCAGGGTTGCGACCGCCTGGCGGATCTTACCGATAAGCACCTTGCACTCGTCCTCCGAACCGTAGCGCATCTCTTCGATGGTGTTGACGTTCGCATCGCGCGCCTTGCGCGCCAGCTCGTCCGTCGAGAACACCAGGTAAAGTTCCTGCGCGGCCGCAATGACCGTCAGGTTGATCTCCCGCTTGGTGGCAGTGTCGAGTCCGGAGAACTCGGGCCACGGTTCGGCATTCACCGCGGTCCGCCGATCCTGTAACTCGGCAAGACGCAGCCGCGCGGCGTCCAGTTCGCCCTCCCGCTGCTGCAGCATTTCACCCAGCTCGCGACGCTGAAAGTACGCGGACAGGCCCTGGGCGCGTTCGAACTCCGCGCGCGCGGCGCTCCGCTTGCCAAGGCGGTCATCGACCTCATCCTTGGCCTGCGCCAGCTGCTGGTCCAGGGCCGCGAGCTGCCGCTGCTTCTCCTGGTTGAAGCGCATCAGGTCCTCGCGACGCTGGCGCTCCTCCTGCCGGCCGCGCAACTCGTCGGAAATCGCCTGGAGCCGGTCGTGGCAACTGCGCCAAAGCGCCCGCAGGTGAAAATAGACCAGCGCCGTGTAACCCGTGCCGGGTTGCGCCAGCAGCTGCTCGATGGCGTGGAATCGTTCTTCGGCGCGGCGCGTCGCGGCTTCCTGGCTTGCCAGCCGCTCCTCCGCGAGTCGCAACGCCTTCTGCAGGTCGGCAAACGCCTTCTTCAGGTCCGCGCGATTGCGGAACAGGCGCAGCAGGCGTTCCTCCTCGGATTCGCCTTCACGCTCCTCGAGCCGGTCGAGTTCTTCAGAATCCTGCGTCATCCGGTACCCCGGGCGAACGCATGCCCGGCGCGCAGGCCACATCGCCGTTGAAACGGTGCCCTTGGTCGTGGCAATACTCGAGCCACTTGTTCAGCATGCTGTTCCTGGTCCAGCGCCGGCTGAGCTCGTCGCCGGGCGCAGTGTGAAACCGGCGCAAGGCACGATGCAGGTGCCGGCTGCGACAGGCCATGGCCTCGGCCAGCCCGGCATCGCGGTAGACGCGGATGGTGAGATCAGGATCCGCGACGCGCTCGCGCGCATCTTCGAAAAAGTAGGTCATGCGCAGCGTCGTCGTATAAGGGCTGCGTTCGACTACCGAAAGATACAGCGGCAGATCCGCTGCGACACGCGAACACTGTGCCTCGGGCAGCGCGCCGACGTCGTCGAGCAACCAGTGCAGGCGGACGTAATTACTCTCGTAGAGATGCATGAGCGCGGTGAAACTGCCCGGTCGCGTCGGGCGCGGCAGCGCGATGGAGCCGTCTGCTATCATGCGCGGCAATATAGCACAGGGACCTCGTGCCACCGACGCGATGGAGAGCCGTTTATGACCGTGCGCACCGTCACCACGCAACCCTATGAGGACCAGCGGCCCGGCACCGCGGGCCTGCGCAAGAAGGTGCGGGTTTTCCAGCAACCGAACTACCTGGAAAATTTCCTGCAGGCGGTTCTTGACGCTGCCGGGGGCTTTGCCGGCAAGACGCTGGTCGCGGGAGGCGACGGCCGCTACTGGAATCGCGAGGCGCTCAGCGTGCTGTTTCGCATTGCCGCCGGCAACGGCGTCAAGCGGATCATCGTTGGCCGCGGTGGCCTGCTTTCCACGCCCGCCGCTTCCCACCTCATCCGGCTGCGCGGCGCCGCCGGCGGATTCCTGCTCACCGCGAGCCACAATCCCGGCGGGCCCGACGGCGACTTCGGCGTCAAGTTCGACACTGCAAACGGCGGCCAGGCCCCGGAATCCCTCACGGAAGCCGCGTGGCGCGCGTCGCTAGCGCTGGAGTCTTATCGGGTGGCGGACATTCCGGAACCCGACCTCGAGGAACTGGGACTACAACAGGCGGGACCGCTCGAGATCGAGGTCGTGGATCCCGTCGCGGACTACGCCGATCTCATGGCCCGTCTGTTCGACTTCGACCGAATCAGGACCCTGCTGACCCGCGGGGGTTTCCGGATGCGTTTCGACGCCCTCAACGCCATCACCGGCCCGTACGCCGTCGAGATCCTCGAGCGGCGGCTCGGCGCGCCGGTCGGCAGCGTCGTGAACGCGGTGCCCCTGCCCGACTTCGGCGGCCTGCACCCTGACCCGAATCCCGTAGACGCAGCACACCTCGTCGAGTGGATGGATGGACCCGATCCCGGCGATTTTGGCGCCGCCTCGGACGGCGACGGTGATCGCAACATGATCGTCGGCCGCGGCATGGTGGTCAGCCCCGGCGACAGCCTCGCGGTGCTGGCCGCCCATGCTCACGAGGTGCCCGGCTACCGGCACGGCCTGGCGGGCGTCGCTCGCTCGATGCCGACCAGCCGGGCCGTGGACCGCGTGGCCGACGCGCTGGGAATTCCGTGCTACGAGACGCCCACCGGCTGGCGCTTTTTCTGCAATCTTCTCGATGCCGGCCGCGTGGACTTGTGCGGCGAAGAGAGCTTCGGCACCAGCTCGAGCCACACCCGCGAAAAGGACGGGCTCTGGGCCGTCCTTTTCTGGCTCAACCTCGTGGCCCACACCGGACTGTCCGTGAGCCGTATCGTGGAGGATCACTGGCGCCGCTTCGGTCGGCACGCTTTCGCGCGGCATGACTGGTTCATCGCAGATGGCGAACGCGCCGCCGCGGTGATGCGCGGCCTGGAGGACCGGCTCGCGAACCTGCCAGGAATAACGCTGGCGGGTAGCCAGATTGACCGCGCCGACAGCTTCACCTACCGCGATCCCGTGGACGGCACCATTTCCTCCGGCCAGGGCCTCCGGGTGTTCCTGACCGACGGTTCGCGGCTGGTGTTTCGACTGTCGGGCACGGGCACGGAAGGCGCCACTCTGCGGATCTACCTCGAGCGTTACCTGCCGCCGGACGCAAGCCACGCTGGCAGCGGACCGGAACTCACGGCGGCGCTCGGCGATGCGGCGGCGGCGCTTGCCCGCATCCGGGAAGTGACTGGCGTTACACGCCCGGCCGGAGTGATCTAGCCGCGCTAGACCTCCGAGCCCTCCACGCCCTGCAAACGGTTCAGCAGGCCGGTGCGATCGAGCACCGTGCTGGCAATCTCCTCCACCGAGGAATCGGTGGTGTCGAAGTGGCCGATGCCGTAGCGGCTGAATAATGCCTCGGCCGAACGCAACTCGAAGCTGACCTGGCGTGCTGACGCGTAGTTGCTTTCCGGCCGGCGCTCCTGCCGGATCTGCTGGAGCCGACGGGGTGCGATGGTGAGTCCGAACAGGCGGTCCCGGTAGCGCTCCAGCGGCGCCGGCAGCTTGCCACCCTCGAACTCCTCCTCGGTCAGCGGGTAGTTCGCCGCGTACACACCGTAACGAAGCGCCATGTACAGGCAGGTCGGCGTCTTGCCTGAGCGCGAAACGCCCACCAGGATGATGTCGGCCTTGCTGTAATCCCGGGTAGTCGAGCCGTCATCGTGCTCCAGAGCATAGTTCATGGCGTCGATCCGGCGGGTGTAGGAACGCTGGTCGGCGACGCCGTGCGCCTTGCCGGTCGCATGGCTGGACGCGATCCCGAGTTCGCGCTCCATCGGACCTATGAAAGCACCGAAGAAATCGAGCACAAGTCCTTGACTTTCCGCGATTATGTCTCGCAAATTATCCTGTACCATAGTGGCAAACACGATCGGCCGGGCGCCCTCCACCTCCGCGGTCAGCTTAATGCGGCGTACGCATTCATTCGCCTTGTCAGGGGTGTTGATAAATGGCACAGTCACGCCGCGAAATTTAAGCCCGTCGAATTGCGTCAGCAGGCTGTGCCCCAGGGTTTCGGCCGTGACGCCGGTCTGATCGGACACGAAGAACACGGTTCGATGATTCATTCCCTTTCCCGATCGACGCGGCAGCGCGCATTGTCCTTTCCCCGGCAGGGGAAACTCAAGGGGGCCCAAGGTGGAACAGTACATACTCAAGCTGGATGAACTCGGCATGGGCGACGTCGAGCGCGTCGGCGGCAAGAACGCGTCGCTCGGCGAGATGCTCGCCAACCTGGAGAGCCTCGGAGTGACAGTGCCCACCGGCTTCGCCACCACCGCGGCCGCTTACCGCGATTTCATGGCGCAGGAGGGTCTCGCGGACCGGATTCGCGACGTGCTGGCCGACCTGGATGTCGACGATGTCGACAAGCTGGTCCGGACCGGCGCCGCCATCCGGGGCTGGATCAAGGAAACCCCGCTGCAACCGAAGCTGCACGAGGAAATCCGCAAGGCCTGGGACGAAATGGCCGAGGGCCGGGATATCGCGGTGGCGGTGCGCTCCTCGGCCACCGCCGAGGATCTGCCGGAGGCCAGCTTCGCCGGCCAGCAGGAAACCTACCTGAACGTCCGCGGTATCGAGCAGGTGATCGAGCGCATTCACGACGTGTTCGCCTCGCTGTTCAACGACCGGGCGATCGCCTACCGGGTGCACCACAAGTTCGATCACAACCAGGTTGCGCTGTCGGCCGGCATCCAGCACATGGTGCGCAGCGACACCGGTGCGAGCGGCGTGCTGTTTACCCTGGACACGGAATCCGGCTTTCGCGATGTCGTCTTCATCACGGCCTCCTGGGGCCTCGGCGAAATGGTGGTGCAGGGCGCCGTGAATCCCGACGAATTCTATGTTTTCAAGCCCTCCCTCGCGGCCGGCAAGCGCGCCATCCTGCGCAAGACGCTCGGCAGCAAAGCCATCAAGATGGTCCACGGCGACGACGGTCACGGCACCCGTACGCTGGATGTCCCGGCCGCTGACCGCGGCCGCTTCTGCCTCAACAACGAGGACATCGAGACCCTCGCCCACCATGCGGTAGCCATCGAGAAGCACTATGGCTGCCCGATGGATATCGAATGGGGCAAGGACGGCGGCGACGGCAAGATCTACATCCTGCAGGCGCGGCCCGAAACTGTGCAAAGCCGCCAGGGCCGCTCCATCCTGCGCTTCAAGCTGAAGGACCGTTCGACCATCATCGCCACGGGCCGCAGCATTGGCCAACGCATCGGCGCCGGGACCGCCCGCATCATTCGCGACGTCAAGGAAATGAATCGCGTGCAACCGGGTGACGTGCTGGTGGCCGACATGACCGACCCCGACTGGGAGCCGGTCATGAAGCGCGCCGCCGCGATCGTCACCAACCGCGGCGGCCGCACCTGCCACGCGGCCATCATCGCCCGCGAGCTCGGCATCCCGGCCGTGGTCGGTTGCGGCGACGCCACCCGCACCGTACCCGACGGCAAGCCAGTCACCGTGTCATGTGCCGAGGGCGACGCGGGCTACATTTTCGAGGGCCGGCTCGATTACGAAGAACAGACCATCGAGCTCGATCGCATGCCCGAGATCCCGGTCAAAATCATGATGAACGTGGGCAATCCCGACCGCGCCTTTGATTTCGCCGGCATCCCACATTCAGGTGTCGGGCTCGCTCGACTCGAGTTCATCATCAACCGGATGATCGGCGTCCATCCGCGCGCCCTGCTGGAATTCGACCAGCTGTCCGAGGACCTGCAGCACACCATCCGGCAACAGATGGCGGGGTATGACGACCCGGTGGAGTTCTTCGTGGAGAAGCTGGCGGAGGGCATCGCCACGATCGGCGCCGCCTTCGCACCCCACCCGGTCATCGTTCGGCTATCCGACTTCAAATCGAACGAGTACGCCAACCTGATCGGCGGCCGGGAGTATGAACCGCACGAAGAAAACCCGATGCTCGGCTTCCGCGGCGCCTCGCGTTACGTGGCGGAGAGTTTCCGTCCCTGCTTCGAACTGGAGTGCCGCGCACTCAAGCGGGTGCGCGAGGAGATGGGGCTGGAAAACGTGCAGGTGATGGTGCCCTTCGTGCGCACGGTCGCGGAAGCCCGCAAGGTGGTCGAACTGCTCGCCGAGAATGGCCTGAAGCGGGGCGAGCGCGGGCTGAAGCTGATCATGATGTGCGAAATCCCCTCGAACGCGCTGCTCGCAGAGCAGTTCCTGGAGCACTTTGACGGCATGTCCATCGGCTCGAACGACATGACGCAGCTGACGCTCGGGCTGGACCGCGATTCGAGCATTATCGCCGAGCTGTTCGACGAGCGGGATCCGGCCGTCAAATCGCTGCTGCACATGGCGATCGCAGCCTGTCTGAAGCATGGCAAGTACATCGGCATCTGCGGCCAGGGACCGTCCGACCATGCCGACTTCGCTCGCTGGCTGCTGGATGAGGGCATCGAGAGCATCTCCCTCAACCCGGACACCGTGGTCGAGACCTGGATGTTCCTGGCCGGCAAGCAGGTTTCCTAGCTCGCTAGAGGTCGCCCCAGCGCGAGCGCCGGCCGAGCCTGAGCTTCGGGATGATCAGCCCGAACAGCAGCCCGAGGACGAGCACCCCGGCCCCGGCCAGGAACCAGTCGCGCTGCGTGTTGCGCTTCAGGTCCGAAACATCCGCGCGCAGGCTGTCGCTCGCCTGCTCGGCGGCAGCCAGCCGCGTGCGCAGTTCCCGGTTCGTCTTGTCGAGCTCCAGGGCCGAGGCCGATACGCGGCGCACGCGCTCCAGTTCCGTCCGCAGTTCCTCCGTCTCGGCACCGAGCCCGCCCCGCTCCGCGTCGAGCGTGTCCCGCTCGCTCCTCAGCACCTCGACTTCCGCGGTCAGCTCCGCGACCCGCGCCGCGAGCGACTCCGCCCGCGCCGTCGCCGCCTCGAGTTGTTCCCGCGCCGCCGGCCGATCCATCAGGTAGCGCGTGAGCACCCAGCCCTCGGTCCCGTCGGCAGAACGCACCCGCGTGTAGCCGGCGGCATCATCAGTGCCGAGCACCTCGACCCGTGTACCGCTCGGCAGCATCCGCACGATCGAATGCTGGGTCGTGGTGCCGGTCCGCAGGGTCACTTCCAGGCGGTCGGAAACGTAACGGGTCTGGGCGTCAGCAGCGGCGGCCGACAGGGCCAGCAAGCATAAGACGAAAAATCTGCCAGTCATGGGGCGCACGGTCTCGGTCTTGGCGGGGCCAGAATGATACCGGATGTCGGGGCACTGAGGACTGGTAGCGACTCGGAGTACAATACGCAGCCCCGACCCTTCCGGCCTCGCCAGTGAACCTCACTCGACCCGCGCTTGGCAACCCCGTAGCAGTCATTGTCGCCATCCTGCTGGTGCTGCTGTTCGGCGTGATTTCTTTGCTGCGCATGCCGGTGCAGATGATCCCCAATGTCGAGCGGCCGCTGATCGAAATCTCCACGAGCTGGCGCGCCGCCGCGCCCGAGGAAATCGAGGCCGAGATCGTCGAACCCCAGGAGGATGCCCTGCGCGGCCTGCCCGGCCTGGAGCTAATGGAATCCAGCGCCAGCCGGGGGCGCGGCTCGATCACGCTGACCTTTGACGTCAATTCCTCGCTGGAACGCTCCCTGATCGAGGTCATGAACCGGCTCAATCGTGTCCCCAGTTATCCGGTGGACGTCGATCAGCCCGTGGTCTATGCGGGCCGGGGGCGTTTCGGCAATGCCATCGCCTGGTTCGCCATCCGTCCCCTGCCGGGTAACGACCGCGACATCGCCAGCTACCAGGATTTCGTCGAGGAGGTCATCCAGTCGCGCATCGAACGCGTCGCCGGCATCGCCAATTCCGACGTCTACGGCGGTCGCAACCGCGAGGTGCGCATTACCTTCGATCCCTATCGCGCCGCGGCGCTGGGCGTCGATGTGCCGTTGCTGGCGCGCATGACGGGCGGCAACACGGACGTGTCCGGGGGTTTCAAGGACGTCGGCCGGCGCCAGTACACCATCCGTTTCTCCGGCAAGTATGACCTGGACCAGCTGCGCGACATGGTGCTGACCTGGCGGGACGGCCAGCCGGTCCACTTGCACGACGTCGCCGACGTGTCCATCGAACTGCGCGACCAGCGCGGCTCGCTGAACCAGAACGGCGGCCCCGCGATCTCGATGAACGCCCAGCCCGAGCAGAACGTCAACGTGCTCGAGGTGATGGGCAACCTGCAGGCTGTCGTCCAGGAGTTGAACGAAGGCGCAGTCAAGCGCGCCGGCCTGTACATCACGCAGGTCTACGATGAGACGGTCTACATCACCGACTCGATCAGCATGCTGCGCAACAACCTGTTGCTTGGCATCCTGCTGGCCACGGCGGTGCTATGGTGGTTCCTGCGGCGCTGGCGAGCCACCTTGATGGTGGCGCTCGCCATACCGATCTCCCTGTTCGTCACGTTCATTGCGCTGAACGCGACCGGGCGAACGATCAATATCATCAGCCTGGCGGGCCTGGCCTTTGCGGTCGGCATGGTGCTCGACTCGGCCATCGTGGTGCTCGAGAACATCGTGCGGCTGCGCGAGAGCGGCAAATCCAGCAACGAGGCGGCGCTGCTCGGCGCGTCCCAGGTCTGGGGCGCGCTGGTAGCCTCGACCGCGACCACTGTCGCGATCTTCCTGCCGATCGTGTTCCTCCGCGATGTCGCCGGCCAGCTGTTCGCCGACCTCGCGCTCGCCATCGCCATCGCCGTGATCGCCGCGTTGTTCATCGCCATCACGGTGATCCCGACCGCGGCCAACAACTGGCTGCGCAACGTGGAGCTGACCGACATCCACAGCGACTGGTGGGATCGCGGCACGGCCCTCATCATGCGTCTCACCAGCACGCGCACAAGGCGTGCCGGCATCATCGGCGGCCTGACTATTGCGTCCCTCGGCCTCACGGCGACCCTGCTGCCGGAGACCGATTACCTTCCGGAGGGGCGCCAGAACTTCATCTTCGGCTTCATCCTGCCACCGCCCGGCGTGAGCTTGGAAAGCTCGGAGCGGGAGTTCGTCGATGTTGTCAACGCGCGCATGCTCGAGCACCTGGAGGGCCGCAAGGAGCCGAAGCTCGAGAGCTACTTCCTCGGCATGTTCGGCAACAGCGGTTTCATGGGCGCGCGCACGGTGGACCGCAACGACGTGGAACGCGCAGTCGAGGTCATCAACCGCGAAATCCTGGGCGGGTTCCCGGACACCATCGCGTTCGCCAGCCGCGCCTCCCTGTTCGGCCGGCTCGGCGGCGGCCGCGCCATCGACATCAACATCCAGAGCCGCGACATCGACGCCCTGCTCGGCGCGGCGATTGTCGGCATGGGAGCGGTCTCGGAGGCGATCCCCGGCGCGCGCACCCGGCCGGTCCCCGGCGTGGAGCTGGCCCAACCCGAATTGCGGCTGGTCCCGGAGGAGCGGCGCCTGGCCGAGGTCGGCTGGAGCCGCCAGGTCATGTCGCAGGTCGTGCGCGCGCTCGGCGACGGCTTGTACGTGGGCGATTACTTCGACGGCGAGCAGCGGCTCGACATGATCCTGCGCGCCGCGGCGTGGGATACTCCCGAAGAGCTGGCCTCATTGCCGATTGCGACGCCCGACGGCAGCACCAGGCCGCTGGGCGAGTTCATCAACGTCGAGCGGACCGCCGGACCGGACCAGATACGCCGCGTGGACCGGCGGCGGACCATCACGCTGATCGTCACGCCGCCGTCAGACATGGCGCTGGGCACGGCTATCGACCTCATCCGCGAGCAGGTCGACCCTGTCATTCGCGACCAGCTGCCCGAGGACGGCGACATCAGCTACCGCGGCACGGCCGACGACAAGGACCAGGCAATCGCCAACATGGCGCGCAGCCTGGCGCTGGCCATCGTCATCCTCTACCTGCTGATGAGCGCCCTGTTCCGCTCCTTCCGCGACAGCCTGCTGGTCGTCATCGCGCTGCCGCTGGCCATGGTCGGCGGCGTCGTGTCGTTGCGCATCACCGGGATGCTGACCTTCCAGCCCATGGACCTGCTCACCATGATCGGTTTCATCACGCTGATGGGCCTGGTGGTGAACAATGCCATCCTGCTGGTGGCCCAGACCCGTGCCGCCGAGCGCGACGGCATGCCCCGCACGCAGGCGGTGGAACAGGCGGTCCGCTTCCGGCTGCGCCCTATCCTGATGAGCACGCTCACCAGCCTGTTCGGCATGTTGCCCCTGCTGCTCATGCCGGGCGCGGGCACCGAACTGTATCGCGGCCTCGCCGCCGTGATCGTCGGCGGACTGTCCGTCAGCACCATGTTTACGCTGGTGCTGCTCCCCAGCCTGCTGCGGATTGGCGAAGAGTCGACCGCCCCCGTCCCCGGCCACGCCGGCGCCCTGCGCACCGGCTATGCCGGACCGGAGCGGCCAGCGTGATGTCGCTGCCTTTGCCCGGAGTCCGGATGAACATAAGAGTTTCTGCCGTTTCGCTTGTGCTGTTCGCGTCGCTCTGGCTACCGGGACCGGCCGCCGGGCAGGCGCCGCCGCCGGCCGTACGCATCGCCGAAGCGCGCGTGGCTAACCTCGCGCCGAGCATCCAGGTGCCCGGCACCGTGGTAAGCCGCAACGATGCACGTATT
>Ga0114946_10000193_pt1 | contig 37118 bp, 29 predicted proteins | sample WalLakDeSediment_FD_88676 | JGI IMG/M metagenome (GOLD analysis project Ga0114946, IMG submission 88676) | Lake sediment microbial communities from Walker lake, Nevada to study Microbial Dark Matter (Phase II) - Walker Lake 11/02/13 Deep Sediment | ecosystem: Environmental > Aquatic >... | reverse complement strand
GCCGCTCCGGGTCGAAGCCGGCGCCGATCCAGTCGGCGATGACGTTGGGCCGCCCCGGGGCCACCTCGTCGACCGTCACCGCCAGCCCCAGGGCGCGCAGCTCGCCAGCGACGTAGGCCGCGGCGGCGGCCTCGCTCGCGCCCGTCTCCGGGTCCCACACGCTGCGGATGCGGACCAGGTCGGCCGTCCGCCGCAGCACCTCGCCGGCGTCGACGGCGGCGGCCGCCGTGGTGGCCAGCCGCGAGACGGCGTCGGGCGCCAGGCCCGGCGCGGCCGGGTCGTGCCCGCTCACAGGGGCGGCGTGAAGCGCCCGTCGACCGCCGTCCAGCCGCCGTCCACGATGGTCAGGGTGCCGGTCACGAACGACGACGCCTCGGACGCCAGGTAGATCGCCGGGCCCACCATCTCGCTCGGCTGGGCCCAGCGCCCCAGCGCCGACTTCTCGGCGTAGGCGCGGTACCAGTCGGGCCTGGCCTTGATCGGCTCGGTCAGCGGTGTCTCGACCACGCCCGGGGCGACCGCGTTGGCGCGCACGCCGGACGGGCCCAGCTCCGCCGCGAGCGCGCGGATCAGCTGCAGGGTTCCCGCCTTGGTGGCGGCGTACACGCCCTGGCCGGGCTCGACCGTGAGCGCCCGGATGCTGGAGTAGAGGATGATCGAGCCCTTCCCCTGCGCCGCCATGCGGCGCCCGGCGGCGCGCATCACCAGGAAGCTCCCCTTGAGGTTGAGGTTCACCACCCGGTCGAACTCGGCCGACGTGATCTCCAGCAGCGGCTTGCGCACGTTGACGGCCGGGGTGCACACGAGCGCGTCGAGCCCCGGCACGCCGCCGACGAGGGCCTCCACGGCCGCCTCGTCGGTGATGTCGACCGCGTGGCCCTCGGCGCGCCCGCCCTTGCGCACGATGGTGGCGGCGGTGCGGTCGGCGGCCTCCCGCTTCAGGTCGGCGCAGGCGACCACGGCGCCGAAGTCGGCCAGGCCCTCGGCCACGGCCGCGCCGATGCCCGAGCCGGCGCCGATCACCAGGGCGTGACGGCCGGTCAGGTCGAACAGCTTGCGGTAGTCCATCGCGCCCTCCTCAGGCCGGGGCCAACGCGGCCACCAGGCGTTCGTACTCCTCGACGCGGCGCTCCGTGAGCGCCAGCGCGCCCTGCCAGAAGTCATCGCTCTCGACGTCGATGCCGAACTCGCGCCCGAGCTCGGCGACCTCGGCCATCCCCGTGCGCGCCAGCAGCGCCTCGTAGCGCCGCGCGAAGCCCTCGGGTTCCGCCTCGAAGACCGCGTACACGCCGAGCCCGAACAGGTAGCCGAAGGTGTAGGGGTAGTTGTAGAAGCTGCGGCTGGCCGAGTAGTAGTGCCCCTTCTGGGCCCACATGCGCGGGTGGCGGGCGGCGGGGTCGAGGGCGTCGCCGTAGGTGGCCGCCTGCGCCTCCAGCATCAGCGCGTCGAGCTCGGCGACCGACAGCTCGCGCTCGGCGCGGCGCTCGAACACCGCCTGCTCCAGCCGGAAGCGGCTGTCGATGTCGATGACCAGCTGGGTGGCGCTGCGCAGGTCCTGCTCCAGGACGGCGAGCCGGGTGGCGTCGTCGCCCTGCTCGAGCAGCGCGTTGGTGACCAGCGTCTCGCAGAAGATCGAGGCGGTCTCGGCCAGCGTCATCGGGGTCCAGTCCTGCAGCGGCCGCCGGCCCGCGCGGTAGGCGGCGTCGTTGTGGAACGCGTGCCCCAGCTCGTGGGCGAGCGTGAACACGTCGTCGAGGCTGCCGCCGAAGTTCAGCATCACGCGCGACTCGCGGGCGCCGGCCGCGCCCATGCAGAACGCGCCGTTGCCCTTCCCCTTGCGCGGCAGCACGTCGACCCAGCCCTCGTCGAAGGCGCGCCGCGCGAGCGCCGCCAGCTCGGGCGAGAAGTCGGCGAAGCGCTCGGCCACGAAGGCGCTCGCCTCGGCCCAGCTGAAGGACCGCGGGCTGCCGGCCTCCACCGGGGCGAGCAGGTCGTACCAGGCCAGCCGCTCGAGGCCGAGGAAGCGCGCCTTGGCCCGCAAGTAGCGGCGCAGGGTGGGGAAGGCGGCGTGCTTCGCCGTCTGCAGCGCCTGCAGCGCCGCCCGGGTGACGCCGTTGTCGAACAGGGCCTCGTCGAGCGGCGACGCCCAGCGACGGCGGGCGGCCAGCGTGCCCACCTCCCCCTTGACACCGTTCATCGCCGAGGCGAACGCGACGGCGTGGGTATCCAGCAGCTCGAGCTCGGCACGGTAGGCCGCGGCCCGGACCTCGCGCTCGGCGTGCGCCTGCAGCACCCGCAGGCGCGCCAGCCCGGCCTCCTCGGGCGCCTCGGCGCCGGGCAGCGCGACGCGGACCGTCGCGCGGCCCACCAGGTCGCCGTGCAGTTTCACCCAGGCGCCGCCGCCGGAGGGCGACAGGGCCGCCGCCAGCGCCTCCTCGGCGTCGCCCATCAGGTGCTCGGCGGCCCGCCGCGTCCGCCGCAGGTAGTGCGCGTGGGCCGCCGCCGTGGGGTCGTCGGCGATGGCGCGCTCGACGTCGAGCCGGCCGATCCAGGCCGTGAACCGGGCGTCGAGGGCCTGCAGGCGCGCCAGGAGTCGTCGCAGCGTCGAGGTCTCGGCCTGGGCGCGGTCGTCGAAGGCGTCGACGCTGGTGTGCCCGGCCAGGAACACCCAGGCGTCGCCGAGCCGCTCCGAGAGGTCGTTGATCTCGTCGAGCAGCGCGGCGAGGCGCGCGACCTCGGCGGGGCCGGTCGCGACCGGGGCGCCCCCGCCGATGCCGTCTCGGTCGAGGCCCGCCTCGAGCGCGGCGACGCGGGCGTCGAGGTCGGCCCGCGCGGCGCGGTAGTCGTCGCCGCCCAAGCCGCTGAACAGGCTGTCGAGGCGCCAGCGCACGTCGTCGGGGGTCGTGGCGGGCGTGGCGGTGGGGTTGGTCATCGTGCTCCTCTCGCGTCCGCGAACTCCTCGAGGCCCGGCACCGGCCAGCCGCCGCCCAGGGTGAGCCAGGCGTGGACCATGTCGACGGGGACCGGGGCCTCGAAGGTGATGGCGTGGTGGTCGCGCGGGTGCGGCAGCGTCAGGCGCTGGGCGTGCAGGGCCTGGCGGCCGATCACGGCCGAGGGCCGTCCGTACACGGCGTCGCCCAGGATCGGCGCCCCCAGGTGAAGGAGGTGTACGCGGATCTGGTGCGTGCGGCCGCTGTGCGGCAGCGCCCGCACGAGCGTGTAGCCGGGCACCCGGGCCAGCGCCCGCAGCCAGGTCGAGGCGCTCTTGGGGTTGCCGCCGCCCACCGTCATGCGCTGCCGCTCGACCGGGTGGCGGCCGATGGGGGCGTCGACGTGCGCCTCGTCGGGCAGGTCGCCCACGGCGATCGCCACATAGGCCTTCTCGGTCAGGCGCTTCTTGAAGGCCGACGACAGCGCCCGGTGCGCCGCGTCGTGCTTGGCGACCACCATCACGCCGGACGTGTCCCTGTCGAGCCGGTGCACGATGCCCGGACGGTAGGCGTCGTCGCTTGGGTCGAGCGCGGTCTCCTTGGAGAGGCGCATCCGCCCCAACAGGGCGTTGACCACCGTGCCGCTGCGCACCGTGGCGGTCGGGTGGGCGGTCATGCCGGCCGGCTTGTCGATCGCGGCCAGGTCGTCGTCCTGGTAGATCACGTGCAGCGCGAGGTCCTCCGCCTCGACCATCACCGGGCGCGGGGGCGGCAGCAGCACCGACGCCAGCTCGCCCCCAGCGAGCTTGGTGGCCGGCTTGCCGACCGGCCGGCCGTCGAGGGTCACGTAGCCCTCGTCGATCAGCTCCTTGGCATAGGTGCGCGACAGCCCCAACGCCTGGGCGATGGCGACGTCGAGCCGCTCACCGGCCGGGGCCTCGAAGGTTCGCACGTCCACGGCCGCCATCGTAGCCCGCGTGCCGACCCAGGGGCGGCCCACGCCGTCGACGCCGCCGCCGGGCGGGACCTGACGTAGCATGGCGCCCATGAACGCCGCCGACCCCACACCGGCCCAGCCGCTGCCCATCGCCCTCGACGCCATGGGGGGCGACCGCATGCCCGACGCCGCCGTCGAAGGGGCGCTGCAGGCCGCCGCCGCCGGCGAGCGGGTGCTGCTCGTGGGCGACGAGCCGCGCCTGCGCGCCGCCGTCGCCGCCCGCCCCGCGCTCGCCGCTTCCGCCGGCGACCTGACGATCGTGCATGCCGGCGACGTCATCGCCATGCACGACCAGGCCGGCGACGTGCGTCGCCGCAAGGACGCCTCGATCGTGGTGGCCACGCGGCTGGTGCGCGAGGGCGCCGCGGCCGCGGTGGTGTCGATGGGGCACTCGGGCGCGACGATGGCGGCGGCGCTGCTGCTGCTCGGCCGCCTGCGGGGCGTCGACCGGCCCGCCATCCTGGCCAACATCCCCACCAAGAACGGCTTCGCGGCCCTCATCGACGCCGGCGCCAACGCCGACTGCCGCGCCGCCTGGCTGCAGCAGTTCGCCGTGATGGGGACGGTCTACGCCCGGGCCTTCTACGGTCGCGAGGAGCCCACCGTGGGCCTCATGTCGATCGGCGAGGAGGAGGGCAAGGGCAACGAGCTGGTGGTGGCGGCGCACGCGCTGCTCAAGGACACCGCGGGCGTTCGCTTCCACGGCAACGTCGAGGGCCGCGACCTGCTGGCCGGCACCACCGACGTGGTGGTGGCCGACGGCTTCACCGGCAACGTCATGCTGAAGCTGGCCGAGGGCGAGGCCAAGGTGCTGTTCGGCATGGTGCGCGACGCGCTGCGCAGCTCGTGGCGCGCCAAGCTCGGCGGGCTGCTGGTGCGCCCGGCGCTGCGCGCCGTCGCCGACCGGCTCGACCCGGGCACCTACGGCGCCCAGCCGCTGCTCGGGATCGACGGCTACGCCTTCATCGGTCACGGCTCGGCGGACGCTCGCGCGGTCCGCAACGCGCTCGGCACCGCCCGCCGGCTGGTCGACGCCGGCGTGCGCGACCGGATCACCGAGGGCCTGGCGGCGCTGGTCCCATCCGACCGAGCGTAGGCCCCTCAGGGCGCCGCCGGTTCGGCGAAGGCCCAGGTCACGAAGCGCGGCGCCGGCAGCTCGCCCACCAGTTCGGCGGGCACCGGCAGGTCGCAGGTGGCCGCGGTGCTGGGGACCAGCAGGTCGACGACGCACAGCCCGCCCGCGGCACGTACCGCCACCGCGTAGGCGTTCAGGGGCTCGAGGGTCACGGCGCGGGCGTCGAACGCGATCGTGCGCGCCGCGTCCTCACCGGGGTAGGTGACCCCGACGCGGCCGCCGCCGGTCGTCAGCAGGGTCGCCAGGCGACCCGTGGCGTCGACGTGCAGCTGCGTGGCGCCGTCCACCGCGGCGCGCTGGGCGGTGGTCGCGCCGCTGACGACGACGATCTCGCGGCCGCTGGCGGCGTCCAGCCGGCGCAGCGCGGCGAGGCCGCCCGGCAGGCCGGCGACGTCGAGCAGCCCGGGCACCTCGGTGCCGCGGGCACCCAGGTCGGGCCGCGCCTCGGCGAAGGTCACCGGTACCACCTCGAGGGTGTCCAGGCCGCTCCCGCCCGGCGGGCGACGGACCAGGAGCAGCGCGGCCGCGTCGGCGGGGTCGCCGGCGGAGACGCCCGGGGCGCCCACGTCGTCGACCGTCCGCCGCACCGTCGACAGGTCGAGGTCGAGGACGTGCACCCGGGCGTCGGGCGCGTCGGTCACCGCTCCGCAGCGGCCGCCCGTGCCGGCGTCCCACAGCGCCAGCGCGTCGCCGGCCGCCGCCGCCACCAGGTTCGACAGGCAGCCGCTGGGCACCGCGCTCGGGTCGTCGAACCCCACCCATGCCCCCGCCGCGTCGGTGAGCGTGAGCGGGTCGGCGGCGGGCGCCAGGGTCGTGCCCGGCGTCTCGGGCACGCTGCGGAGGTCGATGCGGTGCAGGCGGACGGCGCGCGACGCGTCGCCGGCGGCCGTCAGCACCCACGCCTCGAGCCGGCGCTCGCGGTCGCGCACGTCGACCGCGACCAGGCGCTCGCCCGGCGGGAAGGCGTACGCCACGGCGGTCAGCAGCTCGAGCCGACGCTCGGTCGGCGTCACGACGAAGTCCAGCAGGGCCACCCGCGCCGGCTGCGTCTCGCTCGCGTCGAGGAACACGAGGTACAGCGTCGGGACCGGCGGCGTGAAGGTCCCGCTGCAGCCGACCACGGCCGCCAGCGCGAGCACGACCGCGGCGACGCGCCTCACGGCGACCCCCCGGCGGCGTCGCGCGGCCGCAGCGGCGCCCGCGGCAGCGTCCAGTCGGTCTCCAGCACCTGCTCCAGGCCGGTCTCGGCGCCCGGTCCGGTGAGCACGATCCGCACCGAGCCGGTGGCGGCGTTCCAGGCGCCCGCGAGCGCCCAGCAGCAGCGGTCCCACACGAAGAACACCTCCGGTCGCACGGTCCAGGGCGAGCGCGCGGCGTCGGTCCCCGTCAGCTCCCACACGTCGCTCAGGCGGGCGCCGAGCAGCAGTTCGTCGGTGGCGCGGACCGCGAGCGTCAGGTCGCTGATCGTCAGCTCGCTGCGCAGCAGCTCGTCGCGCGCGACGTCGAAGGTGGCCTGGTAGCCGAGCCGCCCCTGCAACCCGATCCGCTCCCAGGCGTCGGCGCCGACCACCAGCGACGCCCGGCGCAGGAACGGGCTGGGCTGGCGGTCGTCGACGAGCGCCCACTCGCCCGCCCCCTCGACGCTCACCAACCAGGGCCCGAAGGTCTCCTGCAGCAGGGCCACGCGCACCTCGAAGCGGGTGTCGCGGCGACCGCGCGGCTCGAGCAGCGGGTCGAGCGTGGTGCGCCAGGTGAGCTCCCAACGCGCCGCCTGCGGCCGCTCCTCGCGCAGCTGCACGCTCCACTGGCGCGCGCGCGGCTCGACCTCGTGGCCCAGCCACGCGGGCGCGAACCACTCGATCCCGCGCGTCTCGAGGCGCGCCACGTCCTCCCACGTCAAGGTCAGGCGGGCGTCGGTGACGCGGGCGGCCGGCAGCGTGATGCGCTCGCTGGCCTCGAGCTCCACGGGCCCGAGCCGCGCGCGCAGGTCGATGTCGAGGCGCTCGAAGCGGCTCAGCTCGGCGTCGAGCGCCGACTGGAGCCGCAGGCCGGGCCGGGTGTCGCCCGAACGCATGCTCCCGAGCTCGAGGCGCAGGTCGACGGGGTCGACCGTGCGGACGCGTCCGTCGGCGGCCGGACTGGGCTCGGGACGGTAGGTGGCCGTGACGTCGAGCGCCACCCAACGCTCGTAGGCCGCCCGGAAGGTGAAGCGCGTGAAGGTCTCCGACACGCGCGGCGTCGCCGGTTCCACGCGCAGGTCCTGCAGGTGTTCGAGGCCCGCGCGCAGGTCCGCCGGGCTGCGGCGCGCCTGCAGCGACAGGGTCGCCCGCAGGGTGCCCGGGTCGTCGTCCGGGAGCGCCCAGCGGTGCTCGACGGCGGCGTCGATCCAGGGGAGGTTGCCGAACAGGGTGAGGCGACTGGTGAGCGGCGCCCAGCCGACCGTCTCGGGGCGGCGGTTCTCGACGAGCACGTAGCCGCCCTCGCTGCCGACGCCCAGCCAGGGCGTCGGCCGCAGCGTGACGCCGAACCGCAGGTCGGTGCGCGCCCGCGCGACGGCGGCATCGAAGCGGAACGGCGTCTCGCCCTCCTCGACCTCGCGCGTGAGCGCGACCGAGGCGGAGCCCGACTCGCCGAGGGCCTGCGTCAGGGCGAGCCGGCTGCGCCAGGTCACGGCGCGCTCGCCCGAACCGTAGTACCGCCCCTCGAAGCGGTTGTCGCCCTCGAGGCGGACCCCGGGCCACGGCGACCACGGGCCGAGGACGAGCTGGTGACCGGTCAGCGCGCGCCCGTCGGCGACGATGCCGAGCGCCGCGGCGCGGCGGTTGACGGGGTTGGCGGCGTCCTCGAAGAGGCCCAGGTCGAGGCTCGCGCTCGTGAGCCGGAGCTGCGCGAGCCGCACCGCGCCGAGGTCGAGCGGCTCCAGCCGCAGCCGCGCGGCGGTGCGGTTCGGCGTGCCCCGGCCGGCGTAGGGCGGCGGCGTCCGCGGGGCGACGCCCGGGTCGGTGTCGAAGTAGCCCTGGGTGTCGAAGCGGCCACGCACCCCGACGCCGGCGAGCGCGTCGGCGTCGCCGCCGGTGAGCGTGGCCTGGTAGGTCCAACGGCCCGGCGTGCGGTCGTCGGCCCTGGCGACGTCGGCGCGCACGCCGGGGAGGCCGGCGGCCTCGTCGCCGGCGTACGCCAGCCGGACCGTCCAGCGGGCCTTCTCGGCGGCGCGCGCGGGCGCTGCGGGTCCGGCGTCGCGCGCGACGCGCGGCGGCTCGTAGGCGACGAACAGCGACCCCGAGCCCAGCTCGTCGTACACGCGGTGGTCGAGCTCGAAGCCGAGGTAGCGCTCCTCGACGGCGCCGCCCAACAGGCGGCCGGACAGGCCCCCCGCGACCGTCGGATCGATGTCGGCCAGGTAGCGCACGGTGAAGGTGCCCACCGCGTCGGGGCCGGCCACGTATGGCCAGCGCAGGCGCACCTCGGAGCGGCGGGTGGCGGTACCCGAGGCGATCGACAGGCGCGGCTGCCGGTCGCCCTGCGCCAGCGGGATCACCAGCAGCGGCAGGCGCAGCACGGTGGTGCCGCGGACCAGCACCTCGACGTCATGGCCCACCAGCCGATCCCCGGGGTACAGCACCATGCGCGCGGCCCGGAAGGCGTAGTCGAGCACCTCCTGAGCGCAGCGCGTGCACGGCGAGGCGAGGCCGTCCGCGAAGGTCAGCTGACCGGGCAGCCGCTCGGCCAACTCGCCCGCGACGTCGATGGCGCTGGTGAACACGATGGCATCGATGGCCCGCACGCGCTCCTCGTCGAGCCGCAGCTCCAGGTCGATGCCCTCGAGTCGCTCGTCGCCGCTGGTGAAGCTGCCGGGACCGATCACCCGCACGAGGCGACCCGCGACGTCGAGTTCGATGCGGCCGCCGACGATCGTGAGGTCGTCGACCGTCACCGTGATCTCGCGGCCGGTCAGGACGATCAGCTCGACCTCCACGCCGCTCGGCAGGAGGGTGCGGCGCAACTCGAGGCGGGCGTCCGGATCGTCGCCGGCGTCGATCGTGAGGGTGGCGGCGAGTCCAGCGCCGGACCAGGCGAGGAGGCCGAGCAGCAGCAGGGTCAGGGGGAGCGGCAAGGGCCGCCGTGGCGCGCGGATCGGCGTTCGGCACAAGCGCGGCGGGCTCACCGCCGCACCGCCCGCAGCAGCAGCGCCATCCCGGCCACGGCGTACAGCGCCACCGGCGCCCAGCCGGCGATCCAGGCGGGGACGGTGCCCTGCGCGCCGAGCAGCTTCGCGACGCTCCAGGTGGCGTAGTACACGAAGGTGAGGACGAACACCGCGACCAGTCCGAGCGGCGCCGAGCGGCGCACGCCGGCGAAGGCCACGGCGGCGGCGAACAGCGCGAAGGCGAGGGCGGCGGCCGGCTCCGCCGCCTTGCGGTGCAGGGCCGTGAGCTCCGCCGCCGTGTTGCGCCCGCCCTCGCGCAAGCGCCGCAGCAGTTCGGGCAGGGGGAGGGTCACGAGGTCGACGGTACCGACGACGCCGGCGGTGAGCCCGCGGACGGGCAGCACCGCCGTCGCCGCGCGCACGTCGAGCACCGTGCGCCCGGCGCGGAACGAGCGCAGCCGCAGGTCCTCCAGCCGCCAGACGCCGGCGGCCGGGTCGGCCTCGCCGCGCGCCGCCTCGATGAGCTGGCGTGGGCCCTGCGTCCCGCCCGCCGCGATCACCGTGATGCCCTCGAGGCCCCCGTCGGCCGTGACCCGCCGCAGGAAGATCGACCGGCCGAGCGCGTCCTGGAAGAACGCGCCGCTGCGCAGGACCGTCTCGGGGCTGCGCAGCAGGATCTCGCGCTGCACCTCGAGCGCCCGCTGCTCGGCCCAAGGCACGACGACCTCGTTGTTCGCGAGCGTCAGCAGAGCCACCAGCGCCCCCACCACGACGATGGGCCGGACCGTGGCGACGGGGGAGAGGCCCAGCTGCAGCGCCGCCCGCAGCTCGCCGTCCTGCGTCGCGCGCGACAGCGCCAGCAGGGCCGCGAACAGGAGCGCCAGCGGGAGCCCGGCCGCGGCGGCGCTCGGCAGCTTCAGCAGCAGGAACGCCGCCACCGTGCCGGCGGGCACCCCGCGGGCCAGGACGTCGGCCAGCACGTCGAGCAGGAAGGACACCAGCAGCAGCAGGGTCAGCACCATCAGCCCCAGCGCGTACAGCGGGGCGATCTCGCGTGCGATGGCGCGGCCCCAGGTGCTCATCGGGTACCCACCCACCACGCCAGGCCGACCCCCGCCGACGCCACGGCCGCCGGGGTGGCCCAGGCCGCGGCCAGCGCGCCCAGCACGCCGCGCTCGAACATCGTGCCGGTGAGCGTCCAGCTCGCCCAGAACGCGACCAGGAGGGCGATCGTCCAGCCTAGGCCGGCGGCCCGCCCGCGCACGCGCAGGGCCAGGGCGCCCGCCGCCAGCGCGAACACGGCGGCGCTCGAGGCGTCGGCCAGTCGCCGATGAAGGGCGAAGCGCGCCTCGGCGACGTCGCCGCCGGCCTCGCGCAGGTCCGTCACCCGGGCCGCGAGCTGCGTCAGCGTCTGTTGCGAGGGCCGCATCAGCGCCTGCTCCGGCGTCGACTCGAGGGGGAACGGCAGCGCCAGCGGCCCCGGTTCCTCGTCGGCGCGCGAGGCCCCCGGCGCGGTGACGCGCGCGCCCTCGAGGTCCCACTGCCGCGCGACGGCGTCCCACGTGCCGCGCGGTGCCGTGACGGTGCGGCCGTCGGGCAGCACCACCAGCACGCCGCTCAGCTCGGCGCGGGTGGGGTCGTCGCGGTCGGCCCGCAGCCGACCGGCGAAGAAGGTGCCGACGCCCTCGATGGCGAAGGCCGCGTCGGTCTGCGTCGCCGCCGGCGGCCGCACGTAGAGGAAGCGCTGGATCTCGCGCTGGTAGGCGGCCTCGCCCCACGGCTCGAGCCAACCGTTGACGACCACGGCCGCCAGCGCGACCACCGCGCCCACGGCCGCCAGCGGCAGCAGCAGGGAAAAGGGCGGGACGCCGCCCGCGTAGGCGGCCTTCAGTTCGGCGTCCCTGGCAAGCCGGCCGCTGGCGACCAGGATGGCGAAGACCACGGCCAGCGGCAGCGTCAGGTGGAGGAACCAGGGCAGCTTGAAGGCGATGAGGCGGGCGACGGTGGCGGCGTCGGCGCCGTGCTCCACCAGGAACCGCGCCAGGACGCTCAGCAGGTCGATCGACAACAGCAGGCACAGGGCCGCGACCCCCAGCAGGTAGAGGCCCGACACCTCCCGGACCAGGTAGCGCGCCAGCCGCAGGGTCACGCAGCGAGTCTACCCGTCGTCGTCGCCGCCGCGCGGGCCGGGGTACGCTCGAGGCGTGCCGAGGATGGTGCGGCTCGCCGCCGTGCAGCCACGCTGGCGCGCCGAGGACTACGCCTCGGCCGAGCGCTTCGCCGCCCGCGTCCGGGAGCTGTGCGCCGCGGCCGTCGCGGGGGCCCCGGGTCCCGCCCTGGTCGCCTTCCCCGAGTTGTGGGCCCTGCCGCTGCTGATCACGGCCGGCGGCGCCGCCGACCGGCTGGCCGACGGGCTATGGGCGGCGGCCGGCTCGATCGCGCGGCGGCGCGCGCTTCGCTGGCTCGGCGCGGCCGTCCGCCATCGGCGGAGCCCGGTGCGCGCGGCCTATGCGGACCTGGCGGTCGCTGCCTTCGAGGCCTGGACCGGCGCCTTCGCGGGCGCCGCCCGCGCCTGCGGCGCCACGGTGGTGGCCGGCACCGGCTTCTTCCCGACCGTGGGCTACGAGGCGGCCCGCGGGCTGCACGTCGTCGACCCGCGGGTCACCAACCTGGCCCTGGCGTTCTCGCCCGAGGGCGCGATCGTGGCGCGCGCCTCGAAGGTCTTCCTCACCGAGGGGCTCGAGCGGCGCGTCGGGTTGGCCCGCGGCCGCGTCGAGGACCTGCCGGTGGTCGCCACCCCGGTGGGGCGCGTCGCCATCGCCGTCTGCCTGGACGGCTGGTACCACCACGTCCTCGAGCGGCTCGACGGGCTCGGCGCGCAGGTGCTGGTGCAGCCCTCCGCCAACGCCGCCGATTGGGGCCGGCGGTGGCCACCCGACCCCGCGCTGAGCGAGGGTGAGGCGTGGTTGGTCCGCGGCCTGCGGGCAGGCCTCGCGGGCCGCGCGCACCTGCGCTACGGCGTGAACCCCATGTTGGTCGGCGACCTCTCTCCGCTCGCCGTGCGGGGCCGCTCGACGGTCGTGGCCCGCGTGCCCGGGCCGGTGCCCGACCCGCCGGCCGACGGCGCGTGGGGTGCCGCCCACGGGATCCTGGCGCTCGCGCCGACACCGGACGCGGAGGCGCTCGTCGTCGCCGACGTCCCGCATCCGGACGAGGCCTGACCCACCGACCGGCGGGCGCCCCGGCCGACGCCGGCACCCCTGGTAGCATGGCGCTGGTGACCGGCACGCTCGGCCTGTTCTCGCTCGTGGACCTCTTCCAGCTGCTCGCCGCCTCGAAGCGGACGGGCCGCCTCGGTGTGCACCATCCGCAGGGCCCGGTCCGGCTGTACTTCGACCGGGGGCAGCTGCGGCATGCGGAGTTCGGTGACCTGGAGGGGGCCGCCGCCGTGGAGGCGCTGTTCGCCGACGAACGCGGGACCTTCTCCTTCGTGGCCGGCCTGCCGGTGCCGCGGACGACGGTCTCGATCAGCACCGAGGCGATCGTGCTCGACGCCCTGCGACGCCTCGACGAGGCCCGCCGCGCGGCGGACGCGCCGCCGCCCTTCGTGGGCCGCGACGCCGTCCCCTTCGGCAGCGACGAGGCGGGCGTGCCGGTGTCGCTGGTCGAGATCGAGCGGCGCGTCATGGCCGCCGTGAACGGCCACTGGACGGCGGCCCGCATCGCGCGCGAGCTCGGGGTCGACGTCGACGATGCCTGTGCGGCCATCGCGCGGCTCGTGCAGGTCGGTTTCCTGCGGCTGCGCGGCCGCCGGCCCCGAACCGCGCGCCTGGTCGTGCGGTTGGCGCCCGCTTCGGTGCCCGAAGGCGTCGTCGCGATCGACGCGGGCATCGCGCGGGCCTGGCGCGAGGTGGTGGGGGACCACGACGAGGTGGCCGTGAAGCGGCCCGACGGCAGCGCCATCGCCGTGCCGGTGGTGGCCACCGAGGGGGCCGGCGCCTACCTGTTGGTGCCGCGTGCCCACCTCGTGCGCCTCGGCCTGCGGGTCGACGACACGGTGCTGGCGCGGCCCTACCACGGGGGCGACGAGGGTCCGGGGTGATCGAGGCGCCGGCCGTGCGGCCCGTGCACCTGCGGAACGACGGCACGGCGCGCGCGTTCCTCCCATGGCGTCGCCTGGCCCATCCGGTGGACTGGCCCGAGGTGTTCGGCCGGCGCGCGCCGCTGCACCTCGAGGTCGGCTTCGGCGACGGGCGCTTCACCGCGGCGCGCGCGCGGGCCGCGCCGGACGAGGACCACGTCGGGCTGGAGGTGTCCGGGACCAGCGTGCAGCGGGCGCTGCGGCGGCTGCGCCGCGACGGCATCGGCAACGTCCGGATCCTCAAGGCGCCGGCCGAGGTGGCCGTCCGCCAGCTCTTCGCGCCCGGCGCGCTCGCCTCCGTCACGGTGAACTTTCCCGACCCCTGGCCCAAGGAGCGGCACGAACGCCACCGGCTGCTGCGGGTCCCGTTCTTCCGGTTGGCCGCCTCCCGCCTCGTCCCTGGCGGCGAGATCCGGCTCGCCTCCGACCACCTGCCCTACGTCGCCTTCGCGCGGGCCGAGGCGCTGGCGTCCGGCGTCGCGCGGCTCGTCGAGCGCCCGGCGCCCGCCGAGGTGTTCGAGACCAAGTACGCCCTCAAGTGGCGCGGCCAGGGCAGGCCGCTGGTCTACCAGGTGTTCGTCCTCGACGGGGTCGGCGTCCCCGTCCCCGAGCCGCTAGGGAGGCACGACCGCATGCCCCACGCCCTCCTGGATGGCCCCTGGCCGTCCGACGTCGCGTTCGACAAGTTCGTGGTGCCCGCCACCGAGGGCCACGTCATCGTGCACGAGGCCGCCAGCGTCGTGGGCGGCGAGGAGCGCTGGCTCTTCCGGGTCACCGTGGACGAGCCCGAGCTGGTGCAGCAGCTGCTGGTGGTGGCGCAGCGCCGCGGCGGCGGCGAGGTCATCGTCCGGCTGGAGAGCTTCGGCGACCCGCTGATCACCCCGACGGTGCGCGCCGCCATCGGCGCCGTGACCGATTGGTTCGAGCGCAACGCCGGCATGCGCGTCCTGGCGCGCAACTACTGAGCGGATGGGGCGACCGACGAGCGACCTCGCCACGGTCGACTTCGAGCGCGGACCGCTCTCCGCGCCGCACGGCTTCTCGCCGCGTGCCGGCGGGGTCAGCCGGCCGCCGTGGGACGAGCTCAACCTCGGCGCCGCGGTGGGCGACGACGCCGCGGCCGTCTCAGAGAACCGGCGCCGCGTGGCGGCGGCCTACGGGGTCGCCGTCGAGCGCGTGGTGCGGCTCGACCAGGTCCACGGGGCGACGGTGCACCGCGCGGGCCCGGGCGTCGCCGGCCGCGAGGGCGACGCGCTGATCGGCGACGACCCGGCGTGGCTGCTGGCCGTGTCCGCGGCCGACTGCCTGCCGCTGCTGCTGCTCGACGCGCGGCGGGGCGCGGTCGCGGCGGTGCACGCCGGCTGGCGCGGCGTCGCGGCCGGGGTGGCGGCCGCGACGGTGGCGGCCCTCGGGCGCCACTACCGCAGCGACCCCGCCGACCTGCTCGCGTGGCTCGGGCCGGCCATCCAGGGGGCCTGCTACCAGGTCGGCCCCGAGGTGGTGGCGGCGGTGCGGGCCGACCCGAGCGTCCCCGCCGAGGCCGCCTGGCCCGATGCCGGGGCCCCCGGGCGCTGGCGCCTCGACGTGCCGGCGTCGGTGCGCGGCCAGCTGGTGGCCGCCGGGGTGCCCGCCGCGGCGATCGCCGCCAGCGACACCTGCACGCACTGCGCCGCCGAGCGCTGCTTCTCGCACCGCCGCGACCGCGGCCGCACCGGGCGTCACTGGGCGGTCGTGCGCGCCCCCGGCTGAGCCCTCGCCGGGTCCGCGCCGCGCCCACAGGGCGCGCCGCGCCCGCAGGGCGCGCTGCGGCGTCGCTCGCGCAAGGGGGTAGCATCGGCGGCATGGACCGCCTGCTCGCCGTCATGCGCCGCCTGCGTGGCCCCGGTGGCTGCCCCTGGGACCAGGAACAGACCCACGAGAGCCTGCGCCCCCACCTGCTCGAGGAGGCGGCCGAGGCGGTCGACGCGATGGCCAGCGGCGATCCGCGCGTCATGGCCGACGAGCTCGGCGACGTGCTGCTGCAGGTCGCGTTCCACGCCGTGATCGGCGAGGAGGCCGGCACCTTCGGCTACGACGACATCGAGACGGCCATCGTCGACAAGCTGGTGCGCCGCCACCCCCACGTCTTCGGTGACGTCGCGGTCGACGACGCCGACCACGTCGTGCGCAACTGGCAGGCGATCAAGGCGCTGGAGCGTGGCGGGGTGCCGCGAACGGCCGCGGAGCGGGTCCCGCGTTCGCTGCCCGCCCTGCGGCGGGCCGCCGAGCTCGCCCGCGCCCTGGCGTGGCCCGCCGACGACGCGTTGGGCGCCCGGACGCTGGCGCAGGTGGCCGCGGATCCCACGGCGCTGGGCGCGGCGCTGGCGCAGCTGGCGCGCGCCGCCGCGGCCGCCGGTCACGACCCCGAGCTGCTGCTGCGCGACCACCTCGAGCGCCGCCTCGTGGCCCGCGAGGGGGCGGACGCGCGGCGGTGAGCCCCTGGTCGGTGGACGACGTGCGGCGGGCGGTCGCCGCGGCCGGACCGCGGCCGCTCGAACTGCCCGGCCACGGGCGGGCGGCCGTCCTGGTGCCGGTGCTCGACGCCGCCGAGGGCCCGGCGCTGCTGTTCACCGTCAGGGCCGCCGGGCTGCTGCGCCACGCCGGGCAGGTGGCGTTCCCCGGCGGTCGCGTCGAGCCCGGCGAGGACGCGGTCGCGGCGGCGCTGCGCGAGGCGCGCGAGGAGGTCGGCCTGACGATCGACCCGGCGGACGTGTTCGGTCCGCTCGACGATCTCGCCTCGCCCTTCGGCCTGGTGGCCACGCCGATCGTGGCGCGCGTGGACTGGCCCGCGCCGCTGCGCCTCGACCCGGGCGAGGTGGCCGAGGCCTTCACGCTGTCGCTGGCGGAGCTGGCCGCCACGCCCGTCGTCTGCGAGACGCGGGCGCAGGGCGGGACGACGCGGTTGCTGCATCGCTACGACCTGGCGGGGCGCTGCGTGTGGGGGCTCACGGGCAACGTCGTCAAGGACCTGCTCGACCGGCTGGCGCGCCAGACACCGGGCGGCGGGGCGTGCTAGCCTCTGGGGCACGGGAGGCATGGCCGTGAAGCGACGTGATTTGCGCGTCCAGGACGGGCCGCAGCGGTATCCGTTCGCGACGGGTCCGATCGTCGAGTCGTTGCAGTCGGCCGGCGTGGCGACCGACGATGCCATGCGCCTGGCCCGCGACGTCGAGCGTCACTTCCGCCAGCGCCACGATCGGCAGCTCGAGCTGAGCGAGCTCATGGACCGGCTGCGCCGGATGGTGGCCGAGCAGGTCGGTCAGGAGGCGGCCGAGGCGTTGGCCCGCCAGACGCCGCCGTTCACGGCGCTCGTGGTGGTCGCGGAGGACGGCGACCACGACCCGTTCAGCCGGCGGCAGCTGGCCGCCGCGCTGGAGAAACTCGGCCTGGCCTTCAAGGAGGCGCACGCCGTCGTGCGCCAGGTGGAGTTGGGGCTGCGCCTGGACGGCCGCCGCGAGGTGTCGGAACGCGAGCTGTACCAGCGGGTCGCGTCGGCGCTCGAGGCGCGCTTCGGCCGCGACGTGCGGGCCCGCTACGAGGCCACGCTCGCGCTCGCCGCCGAGATGGTCGTGATCGAAGAGGGTCGCGGCGCCGGGCTGCCGTTCTCGCGCGGCGTGTTGGCGCAGTCGCTGCTGGCGATCGGTCTCGACATGGAGCTGGCGCACCGACTGGCGCGCCGCACCGAGGACCAGCTCTGGCGCCTCGGCGCGGCGCGGGTCGGCAGCAACCAGGTGCGCGCGGTGATGCGCCGGCTGCTGCACGAGGAGGCGGGCGAGGACTTCGCGCGCCGCTACACGCTGCTGCGCGAGATGCGGCAGATGGAGCGGCCGGTGGTGGTGCTCGTGTCCGGCGCCGCGGGCGTCGGGAAGTCCGTGTTGGCGGCCGAGCTCGCGTACCGCCTGGGGATCGCCAGGGTCGTCTCGACCGACAGCGTCCGGCAGGCGTTGAGGTCGCTCATCAGCCGCGAGCTCAGCCCGATCCTGCACGCCTCGAGCTACGCCGCGTGGCGCGCCGAGCTGCTGCCGAGCGAGGAGGCAAGCGCCAAGCCCAAGCGCAAGCGCGTCGTGCGCGGCTTCCAGACGCAGGTGCTGCAGATGAGCCGGGCGATCGACGCCATCATCGAACGCAACGTCAAGGAGGCGACCTCGCTCGTGCTGGAGGGCACGCACCTGGTGCCCGGGCTGTCGCCGATGCGGCCCGACGACCGGGCGCTGGTCATCGAGCTCGTCCTGATGGTGCGCGACGAGGACGACCACCGCGAGAACTTCAGCCGCCGCGAGGGCCGCACCCATCGCCTGCGGCCGAGCGACGAGTACCTCGAGCACTTCGCCGAGGTCCGCATGATCCAGGGCTTCGTGATCGAGCAGGCCGAGCGCGAGGGGGTTCCGGTGATCGACACGACCGACCTCGACCGCGCCGTCGAGCGATCGGTCGAGCACGTGCTCGATGCCATGACCGCCCAGGAACCGGCGACCTCGATCGCGCCGGCCCCGGCCGCGGCCGCGGCGGTGGCCGCGGCGGCCCCGGCGGCGACCGCGGCGGCGAGTCCGAGCGCCGCGGCGACCGTTGCGGCGGGCGGCGGCACGCCCGGTCCCGACGGGGCGTGAACCATGCCATGCCCCCCTCACGGCCCGGGCGTGTAGTCTCGAGATCGAGGTGCGCATGGACGCCGCAGCGACCCCCGAGACGCCCGCGATCGAGACCGTCCGGCTGACGAAGCGCTACGGGCGGCGCCCCGTCGTGCGCGACCTGTCCTTCCGGGTGGCGCCGGGCGAGGTGTACGCCCTGGTGGGCCCCAACGGCGCCGGCAAGACGACGGTGATCCGACTGGTGGCCGGGCTCGCGTTCCCGACCGAGGGCACCGTCCGCATGCTCGGTGAGAACCCGCACGAGCGGCCGTCGGTGCGCCGCAAGCTCGGGGCGGTGGTGGAGGCGCCGGCGGCGTTCTACCCCTACCTCAGCGGACGACGCAACCTGCGCCTGCACGCGCGGCTGGCGGGCGGCGTGCCGCCCGGACGCATCGCCGAGGTGCTGGAGCGCATGGAGCTCACCGGCGCCGCCGACCGACCGGTGGGCATCTACTCGTTGGGCATGCGCCAGCGCCTGGGCGTGGCGGCCGCGCTGCTGACGCGGCCCGCGGTCCTGGTGCTGGACGAACCGGCCAGCGGCATGGACCCGCTGTCGCTGCACCTGGTGCACCGCGTCCTGCGCGAGGCGGCCGAGGAGGGGACGGCGGTGCTGCTGTCGACGCATCACCTCGAGGAGGTGGTGTCCTACTGCCACCGCGTGGGCCTGCTGGAGGAGGGCGTCCTGATCGACACGGTCGACCTCCGCGACCGAGGGATCCGCTACCGCGTGCGCGTGTCGGACGCCGCCGCCACGGTGGCCATGCTGCGCACGCAGCCCTGGGTGCGTGAGGCGCGTCTCCGTGGCGAGCACGTGGTCGTGGCCCTGGCGGACGACGTCGGCGCGCCGCGCCTCGCCGCGGCGCTGGTCACGGCCGGCATCGACCTGACCGAGTTGAGCCGCGACGTGTTCGACCTGCGGGCGCACTACCGCGAGCGGCTGACCGCCGAGCGGGTGCGGCGCACGGCGACCGACGCGCTGACCGTCGACGCCCCTCTCGGCCGGGCCGGGCGCGGCGCCGGACGCGATGGCGGGGGCCCGGCGTGATCGCCCTGTTGCGCATGGAGCTGGCCAAGCTCGGCCGGCTGAGCAGCGTCCGCTTCGGCCTGGTGGTCCTGGCGCTGTTCCCCTGGCTGTGGGCCTACGCCCCGGGCGTGTTCGACGTCTACGGCTTCTTCATCGTCTCCGGCTTCCAGGTGCCGGCGCTCTCGCTGCTGTCGAGCATGGCCTTCCTGCTTCCGCTGCTGGTCGCGATCGCGGCCGCCGAGCTGCTCGGCCTGGAGATCCAGCACGGCACCCTGCCGACCGTGCTGCTGCGCCCCGTGACGCGCTCGCAGTGGCTGCTCGCGAAGGTGCTGGTCGCCTCGGCCATCCCCTTCCTGGGGCTGGCCTGGTTCCTGATCGCCTCGCTGGCGGCCGGCGTCTCGTTCGGCTTCGGTCCGTTCGTGGGTGGCACCGGCCTGGGGCGGGAGGGGCTGCTCGGCGTCGGGCTGTTGGTTCCGGCGGAGGCGTGGAGCGAGCTGCTGCGGGCCTACCTCGTCGCCGCCTACGCGCTGGTGCCCATCGCGCTGCTGGCGGTCCTGTTCGCCGTGCTGTTCATGAACGCCGCCGCCGGGGCCCTGGCGACCCTGGCGACGCTCATCGTGATGGAGCTGCTGGTCGTGTTCCCGGGGCTGATGCCCTACCTGCTGACGTCGCAGCTGTCGGCGTACGTGGTGCCGCACGCCGATCTCGGGTGGGTGGTGGCCCTGATCGCCTTCTACTGCGCGGCCTTCGCGGCCGCGGCGGTCATCGTCTTCGAACGCAAGGACTTCTGAGGTGGCGGGCGCGCCGGCCCCGGCCTCGCGGCGCGCCGCCTGGCGGCGGTGGCGCGTTGGGCTCGCGGCGGCGCTCCTGATCGGTCTCGTGTGCGGGCTGGCGGCGGCCCAGTCGATCGGCTTCACGGTCCAGGTCATCGCCGTGTCCGACCAGGCGAACGCCCTCGACATCTCCAGGCGGCTGCTGCGGGAGGGCTTCCCGGCCTACGTGGTCCGTTCCACCGGCAGCCAGGGCGACGTCTACCGCGTCCGTGTCGGGTCGTTCGCCAACCGCGCGGCCGCGGCCCGCTACGCCACCGCGATGCCCGACGTCGGCGGGGCGCGGCCCGTACCCGCCTTGGCCGAGGCGATCCCGGCGGGCATCATGCCGCTGGCCCCGCGGGTGCTGTGGCACGAGCCGATTGCCACGCGCGACCTGCACATCCTCCCGTGGCCGGGCGGCATCGCGCTGCGGCGGCAGGCGCTCGAGCCGATGCGGCAGGCCACCTACGTCCTGGTGCAGGAGGCGGAGGTCCGGACGGTGGAGGCCTGGCGGTTGGCGGCCTTGTCCGCACTGCCCCCGTCGCCGACGGTGGACGTGATCGACGTGCCGTTCGTGGACCTGGTCGATCCCCGCCCGGGGACGGACGCCGGCGATGCGCCGGTGGGGGACGATGCCGAGGAGGCCGCGGCGGGGGAGGTGGATCCGGCGGAGGGTGACGCCGTGGAGGCGTCGGCCGCGCCGGCCCCGGCCCTGGCCGACACGGGTCCGGAGGCCGAGCCCGAGGAGGGCCTCCTGTTGCTCCGCGACCGCTCGCTGTGGCCGGCGTCCGGGACCGACGACGCCGAGGAGGTGAGGGTCGCCTACCGCGCCGCCACGGTGGCGCTGGTCGCCGGGCGCCTGGCGGTCGACGCGGCCGTCGTCGAGGCGACGTCGTACGAGCCCGGCGGCGCGCCGCCGCCCGCGCTGGTGGTCGTCGAGGTGAGCGACCGCAGCGGCCGCGACCTGGGGGACGTGCGCGGGCTGGCCGACCCGGGCCGGGGCCTGCGGCCCGACGGGCCGCTGCCGGCCGAGGGGATCGACCTCACCTGGTGGCCGCCGTTCCGGATCGGTGTCCGGGTGAACGTCGGCGTGGCGGCGGATGGGCCGGTCGGCGGCCCCGCATGGACGCTTGCAGGGGACGACGGCTTCGTGCGCATCACCACGGCCGACGGGGCCAGCTGGCGCGCGGTCGCCGGCACCCCGCTGTGGAGCGACGGCCGTCATGCGCTCGTGCGCGACGGCGACGACCTGGTGTTGATCGACTTCACGACTCGTTGAGCGGACGGCTCGGAACGCCCCGCGCGACGGCGCGCCGAGCCGTCCGGGGTCGACCGTTCAGCCGCCGGCGTGGACCGGCGTGGCGGCGGGCGCGTCGCGGGCCGCGAGCCAGCGCTCGGCCGCCATCGCGGCCCGGGTGCCGGCGCCCACGGAGGTCGACAGCTGGCGGTAGACCTCGTCGGCCACGTCGCCGGCCGCGAAGACGCCCTCGGCGTCGGTGTACACCTCGTCGCGCACGGCCACGTAGCCGCGCTCGTTGAGACGCACCAAGCCGCGCAGGTAGCCGGTGTTGGGCAAGTGTCCGACGTAGATGAACACGCCGTCGGCGTCGATCCGGCCCTCGGTCTTGGTGACCACGTCGCGGGTGCGCACGCCGGTCACCTGGCCTTCGGCACCCAGCACCTCCTCGACGACCGTGTTCCACACGAAGCGCATCTTGGGGTTCGCGAACGCGCGCTCCTGGGCGACCTTGTGCGCCCGCAGCTCGTCGCGGCGATGCACCACCGTCACCGACGAGGCGAACTTGGTGAGGAAGGTGCCCTCCTCGACCGCCGCGTCGCCGCCGCCCACCACCACGACCTCCTTGCCGCGGTAGAAGAAGCCGTCGCAGGTGGCGCAGGTCGAGACGCCGCGGCCGTAGAACTCGTCCTCACCGGGCACGCCGAGGCGGCGCGGGGTGGCCCCGGTGGCGACGATCACCGCCCGCGCGAGGTAGTCGCGCTCGTAGCCGTGCACGCGGAAGCCGTCGCCGGCGCGCTCGACGCGGTCGATCTCGTCCATGACGATCTTGGCGCCGAAGCGCTCTGCCTGGCGCACCATCCGCTGGGACAGCTCGGGGCCGGAGATCGCGGTCTCGAACCCCGGGTAGTTCTCGACCTCCTCGGTCTGGGCGATCTGGCCGCCCGGCAGGCCCTTCTCGACGATCACGACGTCGAGTTGCCCGCGGCCCGCGTAGATGCCCGCGGTCAGGCCGGCGGGCCCGGCCCCGATGATCAGCACGTCCGTGTGGGTGGTGGCTCGGGTCAAGGGTGGTCCTCCGACGTGGATGGTAGCACCGGGCCGCTCGGGCCCGGGTACCCGGTTATACCTACCCAGGGTATCTGGGCGGTGGCCTAACGCACGCCTGGGTGCGTCGGGCGCGTGCTAGCCTGAACGGCGGAAGAGCGTGGGGAAGACCCGCGCCGCCGCCGGGTTGGGAGGCCCGGTGGGGCACGGAGCGGGTCGTGGGACCTTCGAAGGTGGGCCGTCGCGCCCGCCAGAGCGGGTCGGCCTCCGCGCGCACCTTGACCATGGCCGACGCCGAACCTCGCCAGGACCCGCGCGACCCCGATCGGCCCGCCCGTGAGCGCGCGCACCTGGCCCGCGTACGCGAGCGGGTCCTGTCCGGCTTCGCGCCGGAGGAGGACGACCTCGCGGCGATCGTCGAGCCGCTCGCCGAGGTGCTGGTGGGCGAGGTCTTCGTGGTCACCGACCTGCGGCGCGTCGGATCGCCGCTGGTGCACGTCGAGCCCGGCTTCGAGCGGCTCACCGGCTACGCGCCCGACGTGGCCGTCGGCCGCGACCTCGGCTTCCTTCTGCGCAACGACACCGACCAGGACGCCGTTCGCGAGGCCCGCGAGGCCGTCCGGGACGGGCGCGCCTTCACCGTGACCGTGCGCAACTACCGCGCCGACGGCGCCCTGTTCTGGTGCGAGCAGCGCCACCACCCCGTCCGCGACGCCCGCGGTCGTGTCGGGCACACGGTCACCGTCCTGCGCGACGTCACCGACCAGGTGAACGCCCGCAGCGCCGAGGCCGTGGCGCGAGAGGGGATGGCCGGCGCCGCGCAGGACGCGCCCTGGTTCGCCTACGGCGCGCTGATCGATTCGCAGGGCGCGCTGCGGGTCTCGTGGGTCGGCGAGACGACCGTGGCAGTGCTGGGGGTCGAGGCGGACGCCGTCATGCGCGAGGGCTGGGCCGGCATGGTCGTCGAAGGCGACCGCGACGCCTTCGCCGATCGCGGTCCGGCGCTGCGACGCGCGGGCGGGAGCCGGCGCGACCGCTACCGCGTACGCCTGCCGGGCGGGACGCAGCGCGAAGTCGAGGACTTCGCGACCGTGAGCTGGGTCGCCGCCGAGGCCGGCCTGGTGGCCGTGCACGGCCTCGTGCGCGACGTCAGCGAGCGGCGGCCGGCGGTCGGCCAGGCGTTCGCCGGCGTCGACGCCGGCACGGGCCTGCCGACCGAGGAGGTGCTGCACGACCGCCTGGGCCTGTCCGCCCGCAGGGCCCAACGGCAGCGCCGACAGGTCGCGTTGGTGGCGCTCTCGCTCGACCACTTCGACTTCGTGCGCACGCACATGGACCCGCAGCGGGGCGAGCGCCTCGTGCGCGAGGCGGCGCGGCGGATGCGGCGGACGCTGCGTCGCAGCGACACGCTCGCGCGGGTGGGCCCCGGGGACTTCCTGGTCGTGCTCGACGACCTGCCCGAGGCGGACGCCGTGGTGCCGGTCGTGGAGAAGCTCGTCGCGTGGGTCGCCCGCCCGTTCGACGACGGCCTCCTGCGGGTGGAGCTGTCCGCCTCCGCCGGGGTGGCGCTGGCCGCCGGTCCGGCCCGGCTGGAGGCCATGCGTGGCGAGGCCGACCAGGCGCTGGCGCGGGCCCGCGCGGCCGGCGGAGGGCAGTTCGCCTTCTTCGACCTTGAGCTGGACCACAGGCTGCGGGCGCGCCGCCGCTTCGAGCTCGAGCTGCGGGGCGCGTTCGCGGCCGACCAATGGGTCCTCCACTACCAGCCGCGCGTGCGGCTCGTCGGCGGCGACGTGACCGCCGTGGAGGCCCTGGTGCGCTGGCAGCACCCCGAGCGCGGCCTGCTGCCCCCGGCCGACTTTTTGGCCGAACTGGACCGCGCGCAGCTCGGCGGCGAGCTCTTCGAGCACGTGCTGCCCCAGGCGTTGCGGCGCGCGGCGCAGTGGGCGCGGTCGGGGCGCGCACGGCGCATCGCCGTGAACCTCGGCGCCGCCGAACTCGAGCGCGACGATCTGGTGGAGTTCGTGGGGCGGACCCTGGAGCGCGCGGCCGTGCCCGCCGGCGCGCTCGAGCTCGAACTGCACCAGCACGGCGACCCCCGCGCCCTCGCCCGCTCGGCCGAGCAACTGGCGTCGCTGCGGAGCCTGGGGGTCCGGCTGTCATTCGACGACTTCGGGGTGGTGGACACCAACCTGGCGCAGCTGCGCGACCTCCCGCTCGACGTGCTGAAGATCGACGGCAGCTTCGTGCAGCGCCTCGGCGACGCCGGCGCGCCGGGCGACCCCGCCGACCTGGAGCTGCTGCGGGCCATGGTCGCGCTGGGGCGCGGCCTCGGCCTCACGGTGGTCGCCGAGGGCGTCGAGACCGACTTCCAGCGCGCGCGGTTGCACGCCTTCGCCTGCGACGAGGGCCAGGGCTACCTGTTCGCGGCCCCGTCGGCCGATGGAGTCCCGTCGGCCGACGAGCCGGCCAAGGGCGACGTCGGTCCCGACCGCACGCGCGACCCCGGCTGAATCACCGGGCGGGCCGGTCGCTCACGGCGGCGCGCACCACGGCGCGGAACCGTCGGTGGCGCAGCCCGCGAGCGCCGCGACCAGCACGACGCCCGCGCGGTCGTAGTCCGCCATGCCGGCGGTGACGCCCTGCGACCGCAGGTAGGTGTCGTACGCGGCCGTCGCCACGCGCGCCACCGGCGCCGAGCGGTGGCGGGCGAGGGCCGCCGAGGTCGCCGCCCACGCGGCGCCGGCGGCCGGCGGCAGCGTCGCCCAGCGGGCGGCGAGCACGGCCCGCCAGCCCTCGTCGTCGTGGACGGCGCGACCCAGCTCCGAGCGCACCCGCAACAGGCCGTGCAGGGCGGCCGCGAAGCGCACCTCGGGGTCGGGGCAGGCGAGGCCGGCCAGCACCGCGAGCGCGTCCGTCTCGGCCTCGCGCGCCCACCCCGCCGCGTGCGCGAACTCGTGCAGCGCCGTCGCCAAGGCGGCCGCCGGCGGCAGGCCGCCGTCGACGTGCGGCTCGCGCCACCACGGAAGCTGGACGCCCCCGGAGCCGCCCTGCAGCAGCAACCCGGCCGGCAGGCGCCGGACGCCCGACGGCAACCGCAGCGCCGCCGCCCGCCCCGACGCGTGGGCGTCGGCCGAGGCGACGCAGGCGCTGCCGGCGGCCACGGCCGCGGTCGACCAGGGGGCGTCGAGGGCGACCCGCCGCTCGTCGGACGGGGCGCTGTCGATCGCCACCGCCAACAGGTGGTCGAGCGCCCCCCAGGCGGCGTCGGCCGTCGGCGCTGCGGTCGGCAGCCCGAGCCGCGTCTCGAGCGGCGTCCGGCGGTAGCCCAGGCCCCAGGCGAGCTCGAAGGCGGGGCCCAACGCGAGCAGCGGCACCGCCGCCCATGCGAGGCGCGCGGATCGCGACCCGCCCGGCCCGGCGAGCGCCAGCGCGACGACGCCCACCAGCAGGGCGACGGCGCCCAGGAGCGTGAGCGACCAGGGCAGCGCGTCGGCGAGCGCGGCGGTGGCGTGCGAGAGCGGCGGGAGATAGCGGTGTGCCCAGACGTCGTCGATCCAGGCCGGCGGCGCGCTCCGCAGGGCCCACCACAGCCCCGCCAGGGACGCCAGCGCGGCCCACGCCCAGCGCCCGCGCCGGCGACGCGCGCGGGGGTGCGGCGGGCGCGACGGTGTGCTGCGCGCAGGTGGGCGGCTCGGAGGCATCGGCCCAGCCTACCGGTTGCGACGGCGCGAGCCCCGTCGGGTGCCCGTCGGCCGCCACCGCTCCTCTTGCTCCAGCGCCGCCCGCCGCCAGACCCACCACCCGGGCGCCAGCGGCCGAAAGCCGGCCGGGGCATCGGGGCCGGCGACCTGCGCCGCGTCGACCGCGTGCACGTACACGGCCAGGCGCGCCGCGCCGCGCCACAGCGCGTGGCGAGCGCTCCGCGTGAGCGAGCGGTCGTCGGCACGCCGAGGGACGACGTGACCCACGCGTCCGGCGGCGGTGGTCAGCACCCGCACGGTGACGTGGGCCAGCGGCTCATCGCCGTCCAGCCAGGCGTGCAGGCCGCTGGCCGAGGGCTCACCCCACACGACCCAGGGGCCCTCGCGCGTGCGGTACGGCGGGCGCTGGGGCGCGGCGCGGCGCTCCAGCGCGCCCAGCAGCGCCTCCTCGGCGGCGCGTCGGCGGGCCCGCCAGCGCTCGATCTCGCGCTCGCCCCAGCGCCGCGGGTCGGCCAGCACCTCCTCGGCCGCCGCGCGCTCCCGGTCCCAGGCCTGCTCGTCGTCCGAGGCCGCCTCGGCGGCCGGCTCGGGGCCGGTGTCCGCGGGCGCCGGTGGCCGGCGATCGGCCTCCAGCCGGCGCACGCCGCGGCGCCAGCCCTCGAGGCCGCCGCGCCACCGCACCAGCGACCCGCCCTCGATCGTCACGACCTCGGCCGCCAGCGACGCCACCAGGCGCGCGTCGTGGGTCGCCACCACGACCGCCGCCGGGGTGCGCATCAGGGCGGCCTCGAGCGCCTCGATCATGGGCAGGTCGAGGTCGTTGGTCGGCTCGTCGAGCAGGAGGACGTCCGCCTCGCGCGCCATCAGCAGGGCTAGGCCCGCGCGCGCGCGCTCGCCGCCCGAGAGCGTCGCCGCGGGCCGCGTCCAGGTGGGCGGCGGCAGCCGCACCTGGGCCAGCAGGCCCTCGGCGCGGTGCCCGCCGACCCAGGCGGCCACGGCCGCGAGCGGCGTCGCGTCGTCGGCCAGGCCGCGCCGATGCTGGTCGACGTGCCAGACGGAGACCCCGGGCCGCCACCAACGCCGCGCGCGCGGGTCGTCGTCCTCCAGCTCGCCCGCCAGGAGCCGCAGCAGGGTGGTCTTGCCCGAGCCGCTGGGGCCCACGAGCGCCCAACGCTCGCCGCCCCGCAGCGTCAGCGACACGTCGCGCAGCAGCTCGCCCCGCCCCAGGTGGTCGAGGCGCGCCAGTTCGCCGCCGGCGGTGTCGCCGGCGAGCGCCACGGTCGGCGCGCGCGGCGCCTTCGGCGCCGGCGGCGCGGTCGGCGCCGGCGTCGACGGGCGCAGGCCGGCCAGCTCGCGCTCGGCGCGTCGACGGCGGGCGGCGGCGTTCCGATGCCCCTGGGCGCGAAGCTCGGCCGCCATCGCCTCGAGTTCGGCGACGCGCCGCCGCCGGAGGCGCTCCGCCTTGGCGTCGGCCCGGCGGGCGTCGTCCGCGGCCCGGCGGGCGGCGCTCCAGCCGCCGCGCACCGTCCGGGGGACGCCGTCGCCCAGGACCAGGACGTGGGTCGCGACGGCGTCGATCCACGCGCGGTCGTGGCTGGCGAACACCACCGCCCCCGGGAAGCGGACCAGCTGATCGGCCAGCCAGCCGCGCGCCTCCAGATCGAGGTGGTTGGTGGGCTCGTCGAGCACCAGGACGTCGGCGCCGGCCACCAGGGCGCCGGCCAGGCGCGCGCGGCGGCGCTCACCACCGGCGGCCCGGTCGGCGGGTCGGGCGGCGGCCGACGGCAGGCCGACGCGGGTCAGCGCCGCGTCCAGCCGCGTCTCCAGGTCGTAGCCGCCGCGCGCCTCGAAGAGCGCCTGCCAGGCGCCGTAGGCCTCGAGCTCGGCCGCGTCGGGGGTGGCCCCGAGCGCCGCCGCCCGGCGCTCGAGCTCGGCCGCCAACTCCAGCAGGGGCGCGCACGCGCGCCGGGCCAGGTCGCGCAGGCTGTCGCCGGCGGCCGCCGACGATGCCGCGGTCGCCTCCTGCTGCTCGACCGCCGCCAGCCACGCGCCGGGCGCGCGCCGGATGCGCCCCGCCACCACGGCCGGCCCGCCGCCGTGCGCCAGCGCCTGCAGCAGCGTCGACTTGCCCGACCCGTTCGCCCCGATGACGGCCCAACGCTCGCCCGCACACGCGACCCACGCGAAGTCGCGCAGCAGCTCGCGCTCGCCGCGGCGCAGGGTGAGGTCGTCCGACTCGATCAGCATCGCTCCTGGTGTCCCCGCCAGAGCATGATAGGCCGGTGCCGCGGGACCTGGTCGGCGGGCGGCTCGCGCCGTAGCCTGGGGCATGCCGAATCCGGCGCTGACCCCTCCAGGCATCCATCCCGACCGCCTCCGCGTGCTCGCCGACGGCGCGCCGCGGGCCGAGGGGCCGGTCGTGTACTGGATGCAGCAGGCGCAGCGGGCGCACGCCAACCCGGCGCTCGCCCACGCGCTGGCGATCGCGGCGCTGCTGCAACGGCCGGTGGGCGTGGTGGTCGGGCTGACGCCGAACTACCCCGAGGCCAGCGCGCGCGCCTACGCCTTCCTGCTCGAGGGCCTGCGCGAACTGCGGGGCGCCCTGGAGGCCCGCGGGATCGGCTTCACCGTCGCGCTCGGCGAGCCGCCCGAGGTGGCGCTGGCCGCCGCCCGCCAGGCCGCCGTGCTGGTGGTCGACCGCGGCTACCTGCGGCACCAGCGCGCGTGGCGGGCGCGGGTGGCGGCGGGGGCGCCGTGCCCGGTGGTCCAGGTCGAAGGGGAGGCGGTGGTGCCGGTCGACGTGCCCAGCACCAAGGCCGAGTTCGCGGCCCGCACGCTGCGCCCCAGGCTCTGGCGGGTGGCCGATGCCTACCTCGACCTTGTTCCCGACGCCGACGCGCCGCTTCGCTGGGCCGGCCCGCGCCTCGCGCTCGCCCCCTTCGTCGACGTCACCGACGCGTTGCGGGACCCCGAACGCCTGCGCGCGCGACTCGCCGTCGACGAGCGCGTCGCGCCCGTGTCGCGCCTCTACCCGGGGGGCGAGCGGGCGGCCGAGGCACGGCTGGCGCGGCTGCTGGGCGAGGTGCTGCCGAGCTACGCCGACGACCGCAACCAACCCCAACGCGACGGCGTGTCGTACCTGGGCATGTACCTGCACTTCGGGCAGGTCTCGCCGGTCGAGGTCCTGCGGCGGGTGCGGGCAGCCGCGACGGCCGCCGACGCGCCGGGCGTGGCAGCGGGGGCGGCGGCGTTCGTGGAGGAGCTGCTGGTGCGCCGCGAGCTGTCGCTGAACCATGTCGAGCGCGTGCCCGACTACGGCAGCTACGCGTCGCTGCCCGCCTGGGCGCGGCGCACGCTCGAGGCCCACGCCGACGACCCGCGGTCGCACCCGTACGACGACGCTGCGCTGCTCGACGGCCGCACCCACGATCCCTACTGGAACGCCGCGATGCTGGAGATGCGCGCGACGGGCTACCAGCACAACTACATGCGCATGTACTGGGGCAAGCAGGTGCTGGCGTGGAGCCCCTCGCCCGAGGCCGCCTACGCGCGCCTGTTGGCGTGGAACAACCGTTTCCTGCTCGACGGCCGCGATCCGAACTCGTACGCCGGGGTGGGCTGGGTGTTCGGCCTGCACGACCGTCCGTGGCCCGAGCGGGCGGTGTTCGGGACCGTGCGCACCATGAACGCCGCGGGCCTGCGCCGCAAGGCCGACCCGGAGGCGTACGTGCGCAAGGTCGAGGCGCGCGTGCGGTCGCTAGCCGGTTGTGCGCCGTGAGCCGGCGGTTCGTCGCGGTGGGCCGCAACACCGGGTTCACCTGCACCGCCTGCGGCGCCGAGGTGCCGCCCCTGGCCAACGGCTCCTGCCGGAACCACTGCCCGGCGTGCCTGCACTCGCTGCACGTGGACCTCTCTCCCGGCGACCGGGCGAGCGACTGCGGCGGCGTGCTGGTGCCGGTGGCGGCCGAGCACTCCGGCAAGAAGGGGTGGGTCATCGTGCACCGCTGCGAGCGCTGCGGCGCCGTACGGCGCAACAAGGCGGCGCTGGACGACCCCGCCTGGCCCGACGACCACGACCGCCTGGTGGCGCTCGTGGCCCGCGGCCGGGCCTGACGTCCTCGCGCCCAGCGGGGCTAGAGCATCTGCATCAGGGTGTCGTGGAAGCTCCCCTCGCTCTCCTCGATGAACAACTCCGGAGCCTTCTCCAACATGGCCCGGTACTCCTGGTCGATCTTCCACAACCCGGCCAGCCGCTCGAGGGTGGCGAGGTCCTTGTAGTCCGAGAAGAAGTGGACCGTCCCGACGTCGCCGAACCGCTCGGCGTACGCCTGGACGGTGATCGGCGCGTACTTGGTGCTGAGGTACTTGGCCACCTCCTGGGCCCAGTGATGCGCCTCGCGGACCTTGTCGCGCCTGGCTCGTGCACTCCTGTGCAACCTGAACACCGCGGTCCTCCTTCGCCGGTACGGGGGGATGCCGATGGGGGTTCGGGCCGACTCGCCGCCGATCCACGCCGACGACCCCGCCGGCACCCCGCGGGGGCGGTCCTCGGCGCGAACGCGCGGACGCCGAACGCGCCCCGTGCCGTCTCGTACCCGCATGATACGCGACCGCGACGGCGGACGCCGCGAGCCCTGGCGCGGGATCGGCGCGGCCCGGGGCCTGCTACCCTTCGCCCATGCCCCGCGCCGCCGAGCCGCCCGCCGACGTCATCCTCGTTCCGCGCCTCGCCCGCACGATGGACCCGCGCCGCCCCACCGCCGAGGCCCTCGCCTGGCGGGCGGGCCGCATCGTGGCCGTGGGCGACGTCGCCGACGTCCTGGCGCTGCGCGGCGCGCACACCCGCGTGATCGACGCCCCAGGCGCCTGCGCCCTCCCCGGCTTCCACGACGCCCACCTGCACCTCACGCAGCATGGCCTGGAGCTCGAGCAGGTGGCGCTGCAGGACGCAGCGACGATGGCGGAGGGGCTCGCGCGCGTGGCCGATGCCGCGGCGCGCCTACCCGAGGGCAGCTGGATCCTGGGCGCGGGCTTCGCGCTGCAGCGCTGGGGCGTGCGCGGCCTGCACCGGCGCGACCTCGACGCCGTGGCGCCGCGCCACCCCGTGCTGCTGCGTTCCCAGGACCACCACAGCGCCTGGGTCAACACCGCCGCCCTCGCCCGCGCGGGGGTGGACGCCCGCACGCCCGATCCCGAGAACGGCACGGTCGTGCGCGACGCCGACGGCGAGCCGAGCGGCCTGCTGCTCGAACAGGCGTTCGAGCTGGTGGAGGGGGCGGTGCCGCAGCCCGATCCGGCGTCGCTCGCCCGCGCCCTCGACGCCGCCGGGCACGACCTCGCGGCGCGCGGCATCACCACCGTGCACCACATGGCGGCCGAGCCGGCCGCCTACTGGCGGGCGATCGCGAGCCGCGCCGGGCGGAACGACGGCGGCGAGCCCTACCCCCTCCGCGTCTGGTCCACCATCCCCCACGCCGACCTCGAGCACGCCATCGCGATCGGCCTCGCCGGCGGGCACGGCGGCGCGCACTTCGTGGTCGGCGGGGCGAAGTTCTTCGCCGACGGCGCCCTCGGCAGCCGCACCGCCTGGATGCTCGAGCCGTACGCCGAGGGCGGCGTGGGCGTGGCGGTGGACGGGCCCGAGGTCCTGCGCGAGCGCTTCGCCCTGGCCGCCCGCGCCGGCTTCGCGCCGGTGGCGCACGCGATCGGCGACGCCGCCAACCGGGCCGTGATCGAGGCGCTGGAGGCGACGGCGCCAGCCTGGCGCGCCGCCGGGCTGCGGCCGCGGGTCGAGCACGTGCAGCACCTGCATCCGGACGACGCCGCGCGGCTCGCCGCGCTCGGCGCCGTGGCGTCGGTGCAGCCGATCCACCTCACCTTCGACGCGCCCTCGGTCCGGGCGCTCCTCCCGGATCGCGCCGACCGCGCCTACCGCCTGCGCGACCTCCTCGGGCATGGCGTGCCGCTGGCCTTCGGCAGCGACACCCCGGTGGCGTCGCCCGACGTGTTCGCGGGCCTGCGGGCGGCGGTCGGCCGGCTGGGCGTCGACGGCGAGCCGCTCGGCGCCGATCAGGCGCTGACGCCGCTGGAGGCGCTGCGTGCCTACACGGCCGGTGCGGCCCACGCCATCGGTCGCGAGGGGCGCTCGGGCGTCCTGCGGCTGGGCGCCGACGCCGACGTCGTGCTGCTCGACCACGACCCGGTCGGCGGGCTCGACGACCTGGTCGTGCTGGGCACGGCCATGGACGGGGTCCTCACCTTCGGGTCGGCCGGGCTGGCCGGTTGAGCCGGCGGGGGCGTCACGCGTCCGGGTGGACCTCGACCTCGGTCAGGCGGGCGCGCGGGCCGAGCGTGGCGGCGAGGACGATCACGTCGGCCAGCCGTGCCGGGTCGATCCAGCCCGCGGGGTCGGCAGCGGGCATGGCCGCGCGGTTGGCGGGCGTGTCGAGCGTGCCCATGGGGAAGACGGTGACGGCCCTGACGCCGGCCGGCGCGGTCTCGGCGTCGACCGCCCTGAGGTAGGCGGCGAGGGCCGCCTTGGCGGCCGCGTAGGCGCTGGCGCGGGCGCCGCCGCGCCGCGCCTGGCCGGCCCCGACGCCCACGAGCGTGCCCGCGCCGCGCGCCAGCATGCCGGGGAGCACGGCCCGCACCACGCTGGCGGCGGTGGCGAGGTTCAGTTCGAACTGGGCGCGGAGGGCGGCGAGGTCGGTGTCGGCCGCCTTGGCCGTCGCGAAGCCGCCGGCGAGCAGCAGCGCGGCGCCGATCGGTCCGGCCTCGGCCTCGGCACGCGCGACGGCCGCGGCCACGGCCGCCTCGTCGAGCAGGTCGACGGCGGCCGCCCAGCCGCCCGCGGCCTCGGCCGCGGCGACGGCGCGGGCGTCGCGCACCAGCAGCGACGCGCGCAGGCCGCCGGTCCGCAGGCGCTCGCCGACGGCGCCTCCGAGGGCTCCGCCGGCGCCGGTGACGAGCACGTTGGGTTGGGATGGCACGGATACCTCCTCGCGGGCCCGGCGCCGGCCCAACGCGCTGCCGAACCGGCCTAGACGCGTCCTGGAGCGCGTCGCTGCCCATGCTATCGTCGCCCCATGTGTGCGGACGTCGGCGATCGAACCGGGGCCTTCGACCTCGACGGCGCGTTGGCGCGGGCGCGCGCGGCGTCGCGGCGCCTGGCGGCCGTCGACCGGGCGGCCGTGTTGCGGCGCGTGGCCGCGGCCCTGCGCCGCGACGAGGCGCCGATCCTGGCGGCGAACGCGGCCGACGTCGCGCGCGCGCGGGCCACGGGCACCCCCGAGCCGCTGGTCGACCGCCTGGCCCTGTCGTCGGCCCGGCTGCGCGGCATCGCCGACGCGGTCGTGGCCGTCGCGTCGTTGCCCGATCCGGTCGGCCGGGTGCTCGAGGGCTGGCGACTGCCCAACGGCCTCGAGGTGCGCGCCGTCACGGTGCCCTTCGGCGTCATCGGCATGGTGTACGAGTCGCGGCCGAACGTCACGGTCGACGCCTTCGCGTTGGCGTTCATGGCGGGCTCGGCCGCGGTGTTGCGCGGATCGGCGGACGCCCTGGCATCGAACCGCTCGCTGGTCGCGAGCATGCGTGCGGCGCTGACCGAGGCGGACCCGCGGCTCGCCGACGCCCTGGCCCTGATCGACGACGCCGATCGCGGCCGCGTCACCGAGCTGCTGCAGGCCCGCGGTCGCGTCGATCTGGTCATCCCGCGCGGCGGCGCCGGCCTGATCCGCCACGTGGTCGAGACGGCGCGGGTGCCGGTCATCGAGACCGGCGTGGGCAACTGCCACCTGTACCTGCACGACGACGGCGATCCCGACATGGCGCTGGCCGTGCTGCTCGACGGCAAGGTGCGCCGGCCCGGCGTGTGCAACGCGTTGGAGACGCTGCTGGTTCACGAGGCCACGGCAGCCGCGTGGCTGCCGCGGGCGGCCGCGGCGCTGCGCGAACACGGCGTCACGCTGCACGCCTGCGACCGCAGCCGCGCCGTGCTGGCGGCCGCCGGCGCGCCGCTCGACGGCGTCGTGCCGGCGACCGCGGCGGACTGGGACGCCGAGTACCTCGGGCCCGAGATCGCGGTCCGGGTGGTCGACGGCCTCGACACCGCCATCGAGCACGTCCACCGCCACGGCTCGCAGCACTCCGAGGCGATCGTCACCCGTTCGCGGGCGGCCGCTCGCCGCTTCCAGGCCGAGGTCGACGCGGCCGCGGTCTACGTGAACGCCAGCACCCGCTTCACGGACGGGTTCGAGTTCGGGTTCGGGGCAGAGATCGGCATCAGCACGCAGAAGTTGCACGCGCGCGGGCCCATGGGCCTGCGCTCGCTCGTGACCGTGAAGTACCTCGTCGACGGCGATGGCCAGACGCGCGGCTGAGGGCGACGACCGGCGTCCAGCACGTGTCTCGTGGTTTGACTGCCGGGGGCCGGGTCGGGGTATGATCGAGGCGTCGCCGCGCGGTGCGAGCCGCGTCTGCGACGCGCTTCCGACCACGAATTGGGGGGGCGACGGCGACCGGGTGAGGGCCCGGCCCCGAGCGTCCCCTGTGCCGGAGCCCCACCCTGGGAGGCAGCCCTTGTCCACCGAGTACACCGCCGACAGCATCCGCGTTCTCAAGGGCCTCGAGGGGGTCCGCCTGCGCCCCGCCATGTACGTGCAGGGCGGCACCGGCATCGACGGCTACCACCAGCTGCTGGGCGAGATCATCGACAACGCCATCGACGAGGCCCTGGCGGGCTTCGCCCAGACGATCGAGGTGGTGCTGAACGAGGACGGCTCGGCGTCGGTCAGCGACGACGGCCGCGGCATCCCGGTCGGGTTGATGCGCGACGGCGGCCGGCCCGCGATCGAGGTCATCTTCAGCGAGCTGCACGCCGGCGGCAAGTTCGACTCCGGGGCCTACAAGGTCTCGGGCGGCCTGCACGGCGTCGGGTCGTCGGTCGTGAACGCCCTCTCGACCTTCCTCGAGGCCGACGTGTTCCAGGCGGGGCGGCACCACCGCATCCGCTTCGATCACGGCGCGGTGACCTTCCCCGTGCAGGACGTCGGGCCCGCCCCGGCGGGGCGGCGGGGCTCGACCGTCACCTTCCGCCCCGACCCCAGCGTGTTCCGGGACGTCGAGGCCTTCGACTACGCCCGCGCCCGCCGCCGGCTGCGGGACCTCGCCTTCCTCACCGGCGGGGTGCGCATCGTGCTCGAGGACCGCCGGCACCAGGAGCTGCGCCGCGAGGTGTTCCACGAGGAGGGGGGCGCCGCCGCGTTCGCCGCCTACCTCGCGCGCGACGAGCGCCGCCTGTACGACGAGCCGGTACGCGTCAAGCAGGAGATCGAGGTCGACCGCGACGGCAAGCGCGCTGTCATCGACGTCGAGGTGGGGCTCATCCACACCACCGGCTACCAGCCCACCATCCTGACCTACGCCAACATGATCACCAACCGCGACGGCGGCACCCACCTCACCGGCTTCAAGACCGCCTTCACGCGCGTGCTCAACAACTACGCCCGCAGCAAGAACCTGCTCAAGAAGGGCGACCCCGTCCCTGACGGGAACGACTTCCTCGAGGGCATCAGCTGCGTGATCTCGGTCAAGCTGACCGACCCGCAGTTCGAGTCGCAGGCGAAGGTCAAGCTGCTCAACCAGGAGGCCGGCACGGCCGTCCAGCAGGTGGTCGGTGAGCGCTTCGCGGAGCTGCTCGAGGAGCAGCCCAAGGTGGGCAAGGCGATCGTCGAGAAGGCGGCCAACGCCGCCCGCGCGCGCGAGGCCGCCCGCAAGGCGCGCGACCTGGTGCGACGCGCCAACCCGCTCGAGAACGACGAGCTGCCGGGCAAGCTGGCCGACTGCCAGTCGCAGGACCCCAGCGTGAGCGAGCTGTACATCGTCGAGGGCGACTCGGCCGGCGGTTCGGCCAAGCAGGGGCGCGAGCGTCGCTTCCAGGCGATCCTGCCCCTGCGGGGCAAGATCCTGAACGTCGAGAAGGCGAACCTGGCGAAGATCCTCAAGAACGCCGAGGTGCGGGCGATGATCGCGGCCATCGGCGCGGGCATCGAGGGGACCGGCGAGGACGTGCACTTCAACGCCGACGGCGTCCGCTACCACCGGATCATCATCATGACGGACGCCGACGTCGACGGCTCCCACATCCGGACCCTGCTGCTGACGTTCTTCTACCGCTACATGCGGCCGCTGATCGACCACGGCTACCTGTACATCGCGCAGCCTCCGCTGTACGGGGTGCGGCTCCCGCGGCAGAAGGAGCTGACCTACCTCTACGACGAGACCGCGCTGCAGCAGACGGTCAAGCGCTATCGCGACCGCAAGCTCGAGATCCAGCGCTTCAAGGGCCTCGGCGAGATGAACCCCGAGCAGCTGTGGGAGACCACCATGAACCCCGAGACGCGGGTCCTGCGGCGGGTCACGATCGACGACGTCCTGGAGGCCAGCGAGACGATCGAGATGGCGATGGGTACCGAGGTGCCCCCGCGCCGCACCTTCATCGAGGACCACGGGCACCTGGCGGTGCTCGACGTCTGAGCGGGCCGCGGTCGATGGCGGCGTCGGGGGTCGTGGACGCCGCGCTCACGCCACCGCGTTCGGCGGCCGCTCCCCGCGCAGCACCGCGACGATCGCGTCGGTGCACAGCCGCGCCATGGCCCGCCGCGTGTCGACCGTCGCCGACCCCAGGTGCGGCGCGAGCACGACGTTGGGCAGCTCGAGGAGCCCCGGTTGCAGTCGGGGCTCCTCCTCGTAGACGTCCAGGCCGGCGCCGGCCAGGTGGCCGTCGCGCAGGACGGCCACCAGGGCAGCCTCGTCGACCAGCGGACCGCGCGCGGTGTTCACCAGCAGGGCGCCGCGCGGCAGCAGCCGCAGGCGCCGGGCGTCGAGCAGGTGGTGCGTCTCGGGCGTGAGCGGCGCGTGCAGCGTGAGCACGTCGGAGCGCGGCAGCAGCGCGTCGAGGTCGGGCTCGAAGCGGGCCTCCAGCGGCTCGGCCACCTCGGGGCGCGGGCGCCGCTGGTGGTAGGCGAGGCGCATGCCGAACGCCCGCGCGCGCCGCGCGACGGCGGCGCCGATGCGGCCCAGCCCGACCACGCCGAGGGTGCGGCCGCGGAGCTCCACGCCCAGCAGCTGCGTCGGCGCCCACCCCGTCCAGGCGCCGCCGGCCACCAGCCGCTGCCCCTCGGGCAGACGCCGGGCCGCCGCCAGCAGCAGCGCCAGCGCCAGGTCGGCCGTCGCGTCGGTGAGCACGTCCGGCGTGCGCGCCACCACCACGCCGCGGGCGCG
>Ga0114946_10000192_pt1 | contig 37210 bp, 36 predicted proteins | sample WalLakDeSediment_FD_88676 | JGI IMG/M metagenome (GOLD analysis project Ga0114946, IMG submission 88676) | Lake sediment microbial communities from Walker lake, Nevada to study Microbial Dark Matter (Phase II) - Walker Lake 11/02/13 Deep Sediment | ecosystem: Environmental > Aquatic >... | reverse complement strand
CCACGATTAATAGTCTCTGGTTGGTTAGCAAACCCAGCCCGATGCAGCGCCCCATAAAGGAAATTGCCTGAGCTGTCCCCGGTAAACATGCGACCTGTGCGATTTGCTCCATGGGCCCCGGGAGCCAGACCCACAACCAGCACCCGTCCAAAATAGTCTCCAAAACCGGGCACGGGTTTACCCCAATAAATGCTATCTCGGTAAGCGCAGCGTCGTTCCCTGGCAACCCGCTCTCGCCAGGATACCAGACGGGGGCACTGAATGCATTCAATAATTCTTTTTTCTAACTCAATCCAATGCACTATACTGTCTTCCATTTCCTGGTTATAACTTTCCTGACCTCTCATCAATTTTAATTAAGCTTGCAAATCAGTTAAGCATAAAACCTTTCAAAACCGTAAATTCTGTAAAGTATTGAACAATTCTCAAGTATAATCGAAAAACTATCTTTGGCAAACCTGTTGATTTGTCCAATCAATTCTCTGCCTTGACCAAAGATGGGGATAAAAGGGTTCTTGTGGTATGGACAGTGATGAAGATATCCTGATTGGTACTCTGACTGGGCTTGCAGACCGCGAAGCTGATTTTTTACGCCATTCCATCACTACTTTGGTGTCAACATTAGACATCGACCAGGTGTTGGATAAATTATTGGTGTACCTGAAACAAGCTGTACCTTATCAAAGCGCCTGTGTGTTCATGCAGAATGAGGACAATAGCTTCCTTCGTTCGGTTGCCTGCAACGGTTTTGTCAATCCAGAAGCCGTTATCGGATTGAATTATCCCGCCGATGATCCGTTGATAGTCATCATCCGTTCCACTGCTAAACCGTTTATCCTCGAAGACGCCCGGGACGATCCCAGATTTAAAGGTTGGGGAAATACAGGAGATGTCCGTGGGTGGATGGGCGTACCACTCATTGCGCGTGGTGAAGTCTTTGGTTTACTCACGCTTGATAGCTATGCTGTGAATGCCTATTCATCTTCAGATGCCAATCTCGCCCAGGCGTTTGCCAATCAAGCTGCCATTGCAATTGAGAATTCTCGGCTATTTGAGGCTGCCCATAGACGGGCTGAAGAGGCAGATACGCTCCGTAAAGCAGTTGCGGCTGTTACTGAGACTCTCCAGCAAGAAGAAGCAATCCAACGAATCCTGGAGCAACTCAGACGGGTTGTACCTTATGACAGCGCTTCTGTTCAACTAAAAATTGACGGCAATTTAGAGATTGTTGGTGGTCGTGGCTGGTATGATTCCTCCACAGTGGTTGGGTTGCGATTCCCTGTGCCTGGAGACAACCCAAACACAATTGTGATAGAGCAGCGAAAACCGTACATCCTGGGAGACACTCATAATCTCCATCCGTCATTTAACCTTGAACCTCATAACCACATTCATTCCTGGATGGGTGTTCCACTTATCGTCCAAGACCGTGTAATCGGTATGTTGGCATTAGACAGCATGCAGAAAGATTTTTACACATCGCACCATGCTGATTTAGTTACAGCCTTTGCTGATCAGGTAGCCATCGTTCTTGAGAATGCTCGCTTATTCACCATCCAAAAGCAGCGCGCTGAAGAACTTGAAACTTTATTTTCTACCAGCTCCGCCATGTCAGCGTACATAGAGCTTGATCAGGTGTTGAGCGAAATTACTCGCCAGACAACAGCGACACTAAATGGCACAAGCTGTTACGTTTCCCTTCTCGAAGAAAATAGACTTTCTGCTAAAGTGGTTGCAGAACACTATAGTCCTGAAGCCAACTCTGCAGAAAAACGGTCGACTGTGGGGTTTTCTTACCCTATCAACGATCAATATCTAACAGATTTGGTCACCCGCAAGCAGGTCGTGATAACCCATCTGAGTGATCCAGATGGAGACCCTACGATCATCAACCAGTTAAGTACCTACAAAGGTGAGACCGCTTTGACCTTGCCATTGATTGCAAGAGGTCAAATCATTGGCGAACTGACGGTATGGGACAGTCGGATTAAACGCACCTTCACTGAATCTGAGATCAGGTTGGGGCAAACAATTGCAAATCAAGCCGCTATTGCCCTCGAACAAGCTCGCCTTTACGAAGTTGAGCGGCAGAGAGTGGAACAACTCGACGCGCTCAGGGCTACTGCTGCAGACATCACCGCTGAACTTGAGTTACCAAGACTTCTTGAAATCATCTTGAAGCGCGCCATATCCCTGATATCCGCAACCGGTGGTGACTTAGGATTGTTTGATGAAACTACATCCCAATTGATGATCGTTACCAGCCATAATATGGGGAAAAATTATACTGGGACTAGAATGGCTATGGGAGAAGGGGTAATGGGATTGGTAGCCAAAACCCTGGAACCCCGTATTATCCAGGATTACCGATCTTGGAAAGGGCGTTCACCTCAATACCTGGATGGCCCCTGGCATGCAGCCATGGCTTCCCCGTTATTAGTCCATGGACGATTGGTCGGAACAATTGGGATCGTGGACGCCAATCCCCAGCGCCAATTTACCCAGGATGATCTCAACCTGCTAAACCTGTTTGCACAACAAGCTGCTATCGCCATCCACAATGCCCAACTTCACACAGAAGTCCAAAAATTAGCGATCACCGATCCACTCACACGGCTTTATAATCGCCGCGGTTTTTTCGAATTTGGCGAGCGTGAAATAGAACGAACTCGTCGATCAAAACACCCACTTGCAGCCATAATGCTGGACATCGACCATTTTAAAAAAGTCAACGATTCGTTCAGCCATGCAGTTGGTGATGAGGTATTGATAGAACTGGCTAATCGCTGTAAAGCTAAGCTAAGAAAAACTGATTTAATTGGTCGCTATGGTGGCGAGGAATTTGCAGTCCTGTTACCCGATACAGACGAAGAATCTGCTATCAAAGTGGCTGAGCGGCTTCGTAAAACTGTTGAGAAAAAACCAGTTGAGACTGATCACGGATCAATTTTTATCACAATCAGCCTGGGGGTAACTACCGTTGATGAAAATGCCCCTGAATTAGCTATATTACTCGACCATGCTGACACTGCCATGTACACTGCCAAACAAGCAGGCAGAAACCGTGTCTCTGCAACTTAGATTAATCCTTAGATAATCAACATTGCATCACCAAACGAATAGAACCGATACCCCTCTTTCTTGGCTACCTCGTAAGCATTCAGGATGCGATCACGCCCGACAAACGCTGCTACCAGCATGATCAAAGTTGAACGGGGTAAATGAAAATTAGTTACCATACCTTCCACAACCCGGAATTTATAGCCGGGGAGAATGAAGAGGTTTGTTGGTCCATCGAATTGCCCTACAAGATCGCCCGATAAAGCGGCATCTGCTGCACTCTCCAATGCTCTCACGCTGGTCGTTCCGATAGCAACAATTCGACCTCCCTCTTCACGAGTTTTCGTGATTAATTCAGCCGCTTCTTCAGTTATCTGGCACCACTCGCTGTGGATTTTGTGTTCATGCGGGTCATTTTCGTTTACCGGTGCGAACGTATCCAATCCAATATGGAGCGTGAGGGTGGCAAAACACAATCCTTGCTCTTTTAACCCTTCTATCAAGGCTGGTGTGAAATGCAGCCCGGCTGTTGGAGCAGCCGCTGACCCTGGAGTCCGTGCATAAACGGTCTGGTATCGTTCAGGGTCGCTTAATTGTGTATGGATGTATGGAGGCAGAGGAACATGACCGGCAGAAATCAAGTAGGATTCCACCGGATCAGTAAACCGCACCAGCCGTTCTGAACCGTTTAAAACCAGTTCAATCACCCCTTCCGGCCCAGATTCTACCTGGAACCTTTTACCCACTGTTAATCCTTTTCCACCTACTAAAACTTCCCAGGTAAGAAGGTCGCGACGCTTTAGAAGCAGCAGTTCCACTCGTCCTCCCGTTGGAATTTTTCTTGCATACAGTCGCGCAGGAATTACCCGAGTTTCGTTCAGCACCAGGAGATCTCCTGGTGCGAGAAACCTGCCTAGATCATGAAAAAATGTGTGTTCAATATCACCAGTCTTCCGGTCTAATACCAACAGGCGCGCATCATGCCGGGGTTCAATTGGCGTTTGAGCAATGAATTCAGATGGTAATTCGTAATCGAAGTCAGAGGTTTTCAAATTCACTACCATTCAGGTCACAAGCTATTCTCACCTGTTAATCAGGCGAAAAACCAGTGTAAAAATCAGACTCAGGAATATCGAAAGCAATATAGTTGTCCCCAACGGGAAAAAGCAGCTAAATCCATCCGTTTGTAATCGGAAATCTCCTGGCAAGCGACCAAGAGGTATACCAAGACGAACTAGCAAGTAAATGCCCCCACCTATCAGCAATAAAACAATTCCAAGGATGATTAGAATTCGTGCAACCGTCAGGATCATATCAATATGACATCATCTTATTTGCGAGCGTGGTCTTTTCTACTCTAGCCGCTTATAACAACCTGGGTTGCTCATCTATTGGCAGGGGTATATTTAGATGTTCGTACGCATGACGAGTCGCCATTCTACCTTGCGAGGTCCGGTCAAGAAAACCCAATTGAAGCAGGTACGGCTCCACCACATCCATTACGGTGTCTGGTTCTTCGCTGATGGAAGCCGCGATAGTATTCAAACCTACTGGACCGCCCTGATACTTTTCGATTACAGTCATCAACACCCGCCGGTCCATCTCATCTAAACCAAGAGAATCGACATTTAGCAAATCTAAAGCCTGTTGAGCTACCTCAAAAGTGATTATTCCATTTGCCCGTACCTGGGCAAAATCCCGAACGCGGCGTAAGAGGCGTAATGCTACTCGCGGCGTTCCTCGCCCCCGCCGGGCAATCTCCTCCACCCCTCCAGGCTCTACTGGCACATCCAGCACACTTGCCGCCCGGTTTACGATTGCCCACATCGCTTTCAGGCTGTAATAATCCAGGTGATAAGTCGCCCCAAATCTTCCACGTAAGGGGGCTGTTACCAATGCCAGGCGAGTAGTCGCACCCACAACTGTAAAATGGGGCAGACTTAATCGGATTGACCTCGCTGATGGCCCTTTTCCGATAATGATATCTAAAGCGAAATCCTCCATGGCTGGATACAGGACCTCTTCAATCACTCTCCCAAGCCGGTGCACTTCATCGATAAACAGGATGTCTCCCGCCCGCAAGTTGGTTAATATTGCTGCCAGGTCCCCCGGTCGTTCGATGGCTGGTCCGGCCGTTATCTTGATATTGACGTTCATCTCATTTGCCAGCACATGCGCAAGAGTGGTTTTTCCTAGACCCGGTGGGCCATGGAAAAGAACATGATCAACTGGCTCCCCCCGTTTATGGGCAGCAGCAATCAGGATCTCCAGGTTTTCTTTTACCGTATCCTGCCCAATCAGGTCATTTAATGTCCGCGGTCGCAAGGCTTGATCTATCTGGTCACTAGCTTGAGGTTTAGGATTTACAATTCGTTCTTGAGGTTCGCTCATGCCCTGGATTATAACCCGTAGTAAAAGAACAGTAAAATACTTATACTGATCTTAATTGATCATCACCAACAACATCAATTTGAGAAAAAGGCTATAATTTGAGCACTCTTTCCACGGAGAATACCATTGGATAATATTTTCCCTTCAAACCATCCATTAGTTGCCCACAAACTCACCTTATTGCGAGATGTCAACACAGAACCACAGAAGTTTCGAGAATTAATCCAAGAACTTGCCACTTTGCTGACATACGAAGCAACCTTAGACCTTGCTATAGCCCCAACCACGGTCAGAACTCCATTGGCTCCAGCCCAGGGATTTAACCTGGTTGATAGGATCGGGTTGGTGCCAATACTAAGAGCCGGTCTGGGGATGGTTGAGGGAGTTTGGGGGTTGATGCCTTCTGCCGAGGTATGGCATATAGGCCTTTACCGCGACGAGAAAACCTTAAAGCCAGTCGAATACTATAACAAGCTACCCGTTGAACCTACTGTTTCCGTGTGTTTGATTTTAGATCCTATGCTGGCAACTGGCGGCTCGGCTGTTGCGGCAGTGAACCTGCTTAAACGTTGGGGAGTTAAAAAGATCAAGTTTATTGCTATTCTGGCCTCCCCTGAAGGAATTGCATCCATGCAGCAGTATCACCCAGAAGTGCCAATCCATCTGGCAGCTGTCGATCAATGCCTGGACGAGCGTGGTTACATCCTTCCCGGACTTGGTGACGCAGGCGACCGGCAATTTGGCACAGGATAATTGATGATTCCAAACAACTGGACCAACAATGGATTATAAACACATTTATTATCCCGAAAGCCGGTTTGGCGGTTTTTCAAACGTTGACGGCACCCTGGCTTTTTACCATCGAGTCAATGCCCTTATCAAACTGGATAGTACCGTCATTGATATAGGTTGCGGTCGGGGGGCGTATCGCGACGATCCAGTTCCCTATCGTAAACAGGTCAGGACACTAAAGGGAAAGTGCGCTTCAGTGATTGGGATAGATGTAGATCTCAATGCGCAGGAAAACCCTTATCTTAACGAGTTTCGCTTGATTACGAGCGAGATCTGGCCTGTTGAGGATGGGTCCGTTGATCTATGCCTGGCAGACAATGTCCTTGAGCACATTGAAAATCCCAACAATTTTTTTGTAGAATGCAATCGTATCCTAAAACCAGATGGATATCTGTGCATCCGCACACCAAATCTGCTCAGTTACGTGGGATTAATTGCCAGGCTGGTGCCCAACCAACAACATATTGCCGTATTATCCAAAGCTAAAGACCGGGTTATCGAGCAAGATGTGTTCCCCACTTATTATCGTTGTAACACAATCCCGAGTTTAAGGAAAACAATGACTCACTACGGCTTCAATGCCTGTGTTTACGGGTACGAAGCGGAACCAGCTTATCTTTCTTTTTCAAAAATCTTTTATGCTCTGGGAGTTATTCTTGGTCGGTTCACGCCCAATATATTCAGGGTTGGAATCCACGCTTTCGGGCAAAAACAGCCGCGCTAAGGGTAAAGCAAGTAAAGTAGAAATTACAAAGAAGGTCAATTGATCCTCGTCTCTACCAATAGAATCAAATTATGCTTGATCTATCCACCCAACGCATTCAATCATACCGGTCAAAGACGTTCCGATATTCATCCGAACAACGGATATCGGATATTGAAACTGCCATTCAATTCGTGAATCAACGGGGATTTGTCTTCTTCTGGCCAATCAAGGACATAATCTTGCCCAGCCTTTGGGTAGCGGTTGCTGGAGATCGCCCGGTAGCCAACAACCACGATGATCCCGGTCACATCACCTGGAGTTGGAAAGATTCTTTGTTAGGAGCTCGCCGCTGGTACTATGCCAAAGTGCTTCGAAAAAGAGCCACCCTTATCTCACTTGAGGTAGTCCCCTACTTTTATGCGCTCTCCGAGAACTACGGTTCTCCCGAGGATGACTACCTGATCCTGTATGAACAAGGGCGCCTGACACAAGAAGCCAGGTTGATCTATGAAGCACTTCTGGATTCTGGCCCACTGGATACCATCGCCTTGCGCCGCGCCACCCGGCTGACTAGCCGGGAAAGCAACCACCGCTTCAATCGTGCACTGGCAACGCTTCAATCCGATTTCAAAGTCTTGCCTATTGGCGTGACTCAGGCTGGGGGTTGGCGTTACGCATTTGCCTACGATCTGGTCCATCGCCATTTCCCAAAATTACCCGATCAGGCAGGTCAGATTAAGCAGAGTGAAGCTCGTCGGAAATTAATCGACCTCTACTTTCGTTCAGTTGGCGTTGCTCAGCTCAGTGACCTGGTAAAACTGTTTGGTTGGCATATACCAGCAATTGAAAGTTCCATAGACTTTTTAGTTCAATCTGGATTTCTTATTCAGGCCATTAAAGTAGAAAATCAACCTGGTGGTTGGATCGCTTTAAGAGAATTGATTGAAGTTTAATCAAGTAGCTCAAACAAGGTGGCATATGTCTCTCTCCAATCAATTGCGTAAACTCCCTTGCCTCGTAGTCCATGCTGATTGGAGCGTCAATCCAAGAAAACGCGTTATGGCCCGTGCAAATATAGATAGTCAGGGTATCTATCACATAGCCAGTCCCGAAATGCTTGGTGACCGCCACAATATTGAACCTGAGGAATCAGTTATTCGTCAGGTTGAAGGCTGGATTTTTGGCCAGATACTCCCTCAAGATCATGTATAATCTAGTAAATGCAGTTATTTGGAGGGCGTGAGATAATTATCGACGCTGAGATTTTGTCAAGTGTTGACTCTTTTATTGACTTCTTTTAATCGCCTAACAAAAGACAAATCCAAATGAATAATAACTAAAGGGAGGATTTCTTTCTCAAAGGAGGAGTATGGTATGGTTATGCAACCCCTGGATGACTCAAAAATTGTCACAATTGAACGGCATATTCTCAACGAGCAGCGAATTTATCCGGAAGCAACTGGTGTTCTCACTTACTTGCTCTACGATCTGGCCCTGGCAGGAAAAGTCATCGCCAGCCAGACAACGCGCGCTGGTCTGGCAGAAATATTAGGCCGTACTGGCGATATCAACGTCCAGGGAGAAGAGGTCATGAAATTGGATGAGCTTGCTGATCACATGATTTTTCATCTCAACAACCACACCGGCCGGTTGGCAGTTATGGCCTCTGAAGAACAGGAAGAAATCTTGTTAATCCCTGAACCGTATGAAACGGGTAAATACGTGCTGCTCTATGATCCGCTGGATGGATCATCAAACATTGATTTTAATGTAAGTATTGGTACTATCTTTGCTATTTACCAGCGTAAATCCGAAACTGGCCCAGGTTGCATCGATGATTGTTTACGAAAAGGAAACGAGATGGTGGTTGCCGGTTATTTGATTTATGGCGCCAGTACAATGCTGGTATACACTTCTGGCAATGGTGTCCACGGATTTACCCTGGACCCTTCAGTTGGCGAATTTTTACTCACCCATCCGAATATACGCATACCCGAGAAACCCAGGTATTATAGTGTGAACCAGGCTTACAGTAAATGCTGGTCTGAAGGTGTTCGCCGTTTTACCAACTATTTGCAGGGATTAGATCAAGATGACAATCCCCCCAATAAGCTCTCACTTCGGTATATTGGTTCTATGGTGGCTGATTTCCACCGCAACCTGCTGGCAGGAGGTGTTTTCTATTATCCGGCTGACAGTAAGGATCCACGTTATCCTGATGGGAAATTACGCCTGGTCTACGAAGGCGCGCCGCTTGCTTTTATTGCAGAGCAGGCTGGTGGTTATGGATCAGATGGCCATCAAAACCTGCTTGATATCCAGCCAAAATCCCTCCACCAACGCGCGCCAATGTTCATCGGAAATAAACAACTGGTAGAAAAAGCAGAAGAATATATTCGGAAATTTGACTAGGAGATAACACTTTGCTTGACATCGCGATTATGATAGAAGGTCAAAACGGCCTTAATTGGGGACGTTGGACACGCCTGGCAACCGCTGTTGAAGATCTAGGCTTTGCAGGTCTGTACAGGTCCGATCACTTCACCAATACCAACCCTCCTGACCTGGATTCGCTGGATTTATGGGTCTCCTTAACCTGGTTAGCCAGTCATACAAAGCGTATTGAATTCGGCCCCTTGGTCACACCGCTTTCATTTAGACACCCAATTCACACCGCCCGAATGGCTGCTGGAGTGGATGACCTTTCTCAAGGACGACTGACTCTAGGATTAGGTGCAGGTTGGCAGGAACGCGAACATGAAAACTATGGCTTTGACCTGCTTTCAGTGCCTGATCGTTTCGCTCGTTTTGAAGAAGGATTAGAGATAATCTCCAGCTTGCTCAGGAGTTCCGAGCCAGTTACTTTCAAGGGAAATTATTACAAACTAAACCAGGCGGTCCTACTTCCACGTCCTGAAAGGCATGCCGGGCCACCTATCTTAATTGGCGGTAACGGTCGCGCCCGGACCTTACCCCTTGCTGCCCGTTTTTCTGCTGAGTGGAATGCGGTTTATCTTAACCGCTCTGCTTTTTCTGAACTTAACTCGTACCTGGATAAACTTGCTCAAGAACAGGGTCGCTTGCCAAAAAGCATCCGCCGCTCGATGATGGCCGGTTGTATCTTTGGAGAAGATGATCACCAGGTGCATAAAAAGGTGTCACAGCGCGCCAGCGGGAAGTTCTCAGCCGACGAGTTACGTCAGAGAGGCTTGATTGTCGGTACTGACCCTCAGATGGTCGACCAACTGGGGAAACTGGAAGAAGTGGGTCTCCAGCGAGTGATGTTACAGTGGTTAGACCTTGATGACATCGATGGTCTGGAGGCAATGGCTCAGGGGATCTTGCCCCATTTCCCAACAAAACAATGAAATCTGACCTTTGATGACTGCCAGAGTGAAGAGACCATTCTTCATTATTTACTCAAACATATCTAATTTTCCCGGTGTCCAAAAAGTAGCTCATACCTCCGAGCCGTTACCCTACAATCTTGTCAACCGTGCTCTCGGATAAAATACGGTAAAATATCAGCGGGAGACGGCTCATGAAAAACAGAACCTATCGCATTGCATGGGGGTTTAGCCTGATTGTAGCAGTTACTTTGGGTTGTAACCTGCTTTCAGGATTGTCTGAAGATGTTCAGGATATTCGTGATACCGCAGAAGCCGCTGCCACTACAGTGGGAGGTCTTGTTACGCAAGCTGTTGGTTTTGCGACTGCGGTGGACGAAAACCCCATCATCCAGACAGCACAAGCCCTGGTAACAGAATATGGCCCAGATGTGCTGGCCTCTGCCCAGGCTGTTGCTACTCAGGCTCACGAGAGCGGCTTTTTACTTACTGCTCAGGCTAAAGCCACTGAAGGTCTTTCTTTTGGGCAGGCACCTGCAGACATCCCCCTCCCAGAAGAAGATCATCTGGTGAATTTCTTTGGCTCAGACAACATCATCTCATATAATACTCCGCTAACCTTAGAAACAATATTAGAACTCTACCTGGTGCAAATGCCAGCGAATGGCTGGGTTGAAGTTCCAGAAGAACGAGTATTGAGTGATAACTCGGCAGTTCTTGTGTATGCAAAATCTAATCGTCTGGCGCACATTGCCCTCAACATCATTCCTGTTGATAAATCCACCATTGTTCTCATCATGGTTCAGGGGGAATGAACTGTGTTAAAACAACTCGATAGTTTCCAGCTTTGTGGGGCTCAGTCTTATGCTTGATGCTTTCTTTGAACCAAAATCAGTAGCCATTATCGGCGCATCCAACGACCCGGAAAAATTGGGGCATGCTGTGGTTAAAAATCTAATCGATTGCGGCTATGTAAATCACGGGAAAATCTTTCCTATCAATTTATCCGCTGAAGAAATCCTTGGATATCAGGCTTTCCCATCTGTTTTGGATGTCCCTGACAAGATTGACCTGGCCGTAATCGTCATACCCTATCCCCTTGTCCCTGCAGCATTACGTACCTGTGGTGAAAAGGAAATTCCAGCCGTGATTGTAATCAGCGCTGGATTCCGGGAAGCGGGAAAAGAAGGTCTTGAGCGTGAGATGGAGTTGATCTCAATTGCCAAAGAATTCGACCTGCGCCTGATTGGTCCAAACTGCCTGGGCGTTATTGACACATTTACCCCCATAAACGCTTCATTCTCTGCTGGAATGCCTCCAGGCGGGCCTTTGGCTTTCATGTCTCAATCTGGAGCGTTAGGCACAGCTGTGCTCGATATCGCCCTGTCTGGCAGGTTGGGACTCTCCAGGTTTGTTAGCTTAGGAAATAAAGCTGATGTAGATGAGATCGATCTACTTAACGCCTGGGTTGAAGATGAAAATTCGCGTGTAATTTTGATCTATACCGAAGGGATGTCTAACGGACAGGAGTTTATCCAGGCTGCCCGTCAGGTTTCCAAGAAGAAACCTATCGTGGCCATCAAGTCTGGTGTAACCCAATCCGGCTCGCGTGCGGTTGCCTCTCACACTGGGTCATTAGCTGGATCTGAACAAGCTTATCAAGCTGCGTTTTATCAGGCTGGTGTATTGCGTGCCGAAACGATGGAATCACTTTTTGATGTTGCCCTGGCTCTCGGTTACCAGCCTGAATTGACCGGTGATCGCATCGCCATTGTCACCAACGCCGGCGGTCCTGGCATCCTGGCAACCGACGCGCTGGAACATTCCGGTTTAAAGCTGGCCCGTTTGAGAAACGAAACCATCAAAAATCTGGAACAATACCTCCCAGATGCCGCCAGTGCTGCCAATCCTGTTGATGTATTGGGAGACGCTCGCGCTGACCGCTATAACTTCGCCCTGGAAACCGTTATCTCTGACCCAAATGTGGACGCAGTTTTGGTAGTGTTGACCCCTCAGGCAATGACTGAAATCGAAGCGACAGCCGAAGCAGTAGGGATTGTTGCCAACAAGACCGATAAACCAATCCTGGCTTGTTTCATGGGCGAAAAGCAGGTTCGGGCGGGAATAGAAATTCTTCAATCAAACAAAGTGCCAAATTACCCATTCCCGGAAAGAGCTGCCCAGGCTTTTCGCTCGATGGCTGAATATCATAAAATTCGCTCCCGGCCTGAACCCGAATATGTAGAATTTGATGTAGACCGCCAGGCTGTAAAGGCTGTGTTTGAAAAAGTCCGCTCTGAAGGTCGCGCCTCAGTTGGAGATGCTGAAACTCGCCAGATCCTGAAAGCCTTTGACTTACGCATCCCTCGTTCTGAAATTGCTGAAAACCCCGACAAAGCTATCGAGATTGCTCGGGAAATTGGCTACCCCGTTGTGCTCAAGATTGCCTCACCAGACATCCTCCACAAAACTGATGTCGGCGGTGTTAAGGTCGGTCTGCAGAATCAAACGGACGTCAGGGATGCCTTTGAGCTTATGGTTTATCGCGCCCAACGATATGTTCCTGAAGCTCATATCTGGGGCTGTCTTGTCCAGGAAATGGTCCCATCTGGTGGTCTGGAAGTGTTAGTCGGAATGAATCGTGATCCACAGTTCGGTCCACTGGTTACCTTCGGACTGGGTGGCATCTATGTAGAAACCCTGAAAGATGTAACTTTCCGGGTCGCCCCTTTCTCTCGCCTCGAAGCAGAAGAAATGCTTTCAGAAATCCGGGCTCATGCCCTGTTAGACGGTGTCCGCGGTCAGCCCGAAGTTGATAAAGATGCCATTGTAGATACCCTGTTGCGCATCGGTCAATTGGTCCAGGATTTCCCCGATATCGTTGAGTTAGACATAAACCCATTGGTTGTTTATCCACGCGGCGAAGGCGCAATCGCCCTTGATATGCGCGTGGTTTTAAGTACATAATCAAGGAGATTCTCAAATGAAATCCCTCTATATCACCTCGGTTGAAAATTATTCTGGAAAGACTGCAACATGCCTGGCGTTGGGAAAGCGATTTCAGGCTGATGGATACCAGGTCGGCTATCTGAAACCACTTAGCTTACAGCCTTGGCGAATCAAGGGTAAGATCGCAGACGAAGACGCTGTTTTCGTCCAGGAGGTTCTGGGTTTGTCTGACCTTCCCTATGAACTTTCTCCTGTTGTGGTTTCTAAAGAATTCCTGAAAGCTCATCTCCAAGATAAAACAGATAACGACCTGATGGAAAAAGTAAAAGCGGTTTGTCAGAAAGCTGGTGAAGGGAAAGATATCCTTTTACTTGAAGGTGGAGGGAGCTTACGGGAGGGGCACGCTGTAAATTTGCCAACGCCGTTGGTAGCCCGCTCGCTCAGCAGCCATGTTTTAGTAATTGTCAAATACCACTCAGAGGTGGGCGTGTTGGATGATATCCTGTCAGCAAAATCCCGCCTTGAAGACCTGATGATCGGCGCGTTTATTAACCGTGTACCGGATGATGCCAGGGAATTCATTGACAAGTTAGCCATTCCTTACCTGGAACAGCACGGTGTCCCAATTTTTGGCCAAATCCCACATACCTCAACATTGGCTGCATTGACAGTGCAAGAGTTGAAAGACCACCTGAACGCAACAGTATTGACAGAAAGAGCAGGCTTGAATGGTCTGGTCGAAAACCTGACAATTGGTGCCATGACGGCTGAAGTAGCCCTTCACCGTTTTCGAGAATATCCCAACAAGGCGGTAATTACCGGCGGTGACCGTACGGATATCCAACTTGCTGCCCTGGAGACCTCCACAACCTGCCTGGTCTTGACTGGAAACCTGCACCCCAGCCCAATGGTTATCCGTCAGGCGGAAGAGTTTCAGGTGGCGGTGCTTATGGTGCCAACCAACACTATGGAAACCATCGAAGCTATCGATCAAGTCTGTGGTAAATCTCGTTTGGGATTACCAGCCAAATTAAAAAAGTTTGAGGAATTATTCTCTCAACATATTGATATAGACAGGTTATACCAATCGCTTTCATTCAAAAGGTAACAGGTAGGCTTATGGAAGTTTCCGAAGCAATAAAAACCAAACGTGCAATCCGGCAGTTCCTGGAAAAACCTATCCCCGAGGGGTTGATCCGGACTATCCTCCATGCCGGGCGACGGGCTCAGTCTTCCAAGAACACACAACCCTGGCAATTCATCGCGATTACTGACAAAGTCATCCTGCAGCAGCTCTCCGAGTGCGGGGAGTGGGCTGGTCACCTGGCTGGAGCAGCGCTAGGAGTCGCCCTTCTCTCCGAGGACCCAGAAGAAAAGTTCCAACGGTTGTTTGACCTCGGACAATCCGCTGCCTACATGCAGTTAGCGGCCTGGGAATTGGGCATTGGCTCCTGTCTGGCATCCATCTATGAACCCGAACGCGCCCGTCAAATCTTCGGGTTTCCCCCCGAGCTTCACATCCGCATTGCCATTTCCTTTGGATATCCTCAGGATGCAGAAGTCTTTACTCGTCGAGCTAAGGTCGGTGGTCGCCGTACCCTGGATGATATTGTTCATTGGGACCGCTGGTAAACAACGAAAATCGGTGAAATCAGCTCGAATTGAAAGATACTGTTTTATATCAACGTGCTTACCAACCAGACATGAATAGCAACTACCGGGTATCGTAGAGGAATTATTAGTGATGCTTAAAGGATTGGGAAAATCAGCCAGGTGTCTTCTCGTCACTGCTATCTTGATTTTTAGCTTCGACCATAACCTCACTCCACTGATCTCTCAACCCGCTTTTTCTTTTCCCAACCACTCCATACTCCTTGATGGATCAAAACGATCCGACCTGTTGCCCCGATCAGCCACCTCTGCTCTTCAGGTTGATTTTATTAATCCGATTACCGGGATTAACTCGATAAATATTAGCTACCCACCAGGATTGGAAAAACTAGGTTCTACCTCAGGGAGTGTTGAGTCCGCCTCATTTATCGGTCTGACCTGGTATAGCTATTCATTCGAGCATGCCACCGATTTCTGCCAACCTCCTGATCCATTCTCTCCTCATTGTGCCAGTATCCAAACCTATCATTCAGTCGGCACTCAAAAACCAGATATCTTTGTCTTACCTGCTCGAGAGGCCCTTGAAAATCAAGACAGTTCTCAACATACATCAGAGGATCTTCACCTATTTTTCACCCCTCCGACAACCGCCAATCCAACAATTGAGTCAATAATTGCTCAGGTGAACCAGGTCACAATTGTTGATTATGTCGCTGACTTGAGTGGCGTAAGACCGGTTGAAATCGATGGCGAAACCGTCACGATCCGTTCACGCTATTCCTTATCCGAACAGATCCACCAGGCAGCTCAATATCTGAATAATTTCTACCAGGATCTGGGGTTGGTTGTTACTTTACAAAATTTCGATTTTTGGGGCGTCACACTATCTAATGTGATTGCCGAAATACCCGGCAGCATCTACCCTGAACAGGTATACATCATCAGCGCGCATTACGATAGCTTACCAGCTGGAGAAACTGCTCCTGGCGCAGATGATAATGCCAGCGGTGTCGCTGGTGTGATGATGGCTGCTAAGATTCTAAGCCAGTACGATTTCGCCTGCACGCTGCGCTTTGTAAACTTTGCTGCCGAAGAACAATACCTGGCTGGCAGTCAGGATTACGCCAAACAGTCTTACTGCGCTCTGGAAGATGTTATGGCTGTGCTTAATCTGGATATGATTGCCTGGAACACTCCCGGCACTAGCCCAATTATGAACTTGCATGCCAACCAGCAGGTTCCTGGTTCTGTAGAGCTGGCTGAATTCTATGCTGGAGTCATAAATCTCTACGAACTTGACCTTGAACCTGTCATTTATAAAAACGGAACAGACAGAAGTGATCACGCCTCCTTCTGGGAATATAACATCCCCGCCATATTAGCGATTGAGAACTTCTCTTACGACTTTAATCCCTATTACCATACCATCAAGGACAAGCTGGAAAACCTTCAGGATTTGGATTACTTCACCAACATGGTCAAAGCAGGAGTTGCCGCCCTGGCTCATACAGGCTGTCTAATAGAAGACGGTTGGGGTGAAGTTACTGGTTTCATCCGCGATTATGAGACCGGATTACCATTAGCCGGTGCATCAGTCAGCTTCTTCAATCCAGAGTGGGATTACATCCAACAAGCCACCACAGCAGATAATGGTTATTTCCATACCTCTCTTGTTGCCGGACCCTATGATCTGGTTGTCAATGCCCCTGGTTATGCTTCAGAATATTATTTTGATATCAATATCGGAAAAGACCGCATTCACATGATGAATTTGAGTCTCGATCACCTGTACAGTGTTACCACATATCTTCCTCTTCTACACTCAGAACCCGAAAAAATACCTGCTGTTTGTCGGTAATTACCTACAGAGGTTAATTATATGTTTGTAACCTACAATCTATCAACTATTATCAATTCTTCGGTAGACTTTCTCAAGAGGTAAAACTTGCCTGATCCCAATCAAAATCCAAGCCAATACATCACCAATCTGTTTGCACAACACGATGAACCTTTACAGATTGCCTGGGAAGAGACTCCCAAGAAAGGTCTTCCCAACATAAGTGTAAAACCTGAAGAAGGGCGCTTTCTACAATTATTGGTGAGGGCTACTGGTGCAACGAAAGTGTTAGAGTTGGGTACCCTGGGAGGTTATAGCGGTATCTGGATCGCCCGTGGCTTGACTGAAGGTGGAAAATTAATATCTATTGAAGTGAATCCGCGTCATGCCGAGGTTGCTCGAGAGCATTTCAACCTTGCAGGTCTATCTGATCGAGTGGAAGTTCGAGTCGGGGATGCACACCAAATCCTCCCTGCTCTTGAAAAAGAAGGCCCGTTTGATTTTGTCTTCATCGATGCCGAAAAACCTGGATACCCAGCATATTTCGATTGGGCTGTTGAGAATGTTCGCATTGGTGGTCTGATTACCGCTCATAACGCTTTCCGCAAAGGAAAAGTGTTCGATCCAGATTACAGTGATGAGCTGGTAGAGATCATGCGTACACTCAATTGCAGGGTAGCCTCCGATCCCAGACTAATCAGCACAATTTTTCCGGCTGGGGATGGTACCATTATTGCAGTGAAAACTTGAAGAAAAGTTCCTGATAACATTTTCGAACCCGGTACATAGATAGTATTGTCGACAACAATTCAGAATGGTTTTTTCCAACTCATTCGTTTTACACCTGTTTTTTTTCGTTAAAACATAGTAAAGGAGGCAATTATGTCTAAGGATAAAAGTCACGCCTTACGTCGTTCGTGGAGAAGACGCATTGTTGGTGGGGTATGTGGAGGCTTGGGCGAATTCTTTGGCATTCAACCAATTTGGTTCCGACTGGCTTTCTTAATTGCCCTAATTCCTGGAGGAATCCCAGGTTTACTCATTTACTTAGCCCTGTGGATTATCATCCCCAGCGAATAGAAGAATCAACCAATCAGACAGTCATATGTGTACTGACTTATGTTATACCCAGCCTTTATCATTCCTATCACAGGACTATCACAAAGATTGTCACAAAGAAACTTGACAACCAGATAATTAATGCTATACTGGGGTATAGCATAATACACCTGACAGAGAGATGACGCCTCTATGCCTCTATATGAATATATTTGTACCAATTGTGGTAATGAATTTGACAAGGTTGTGCGATTTTCAGAAGCTGACCAAATGCCTGCCTGCCCAGCCTGCCAGAGCCAGAACACACATAAGAAAATCTCGAAAATTGCTGCCCTTAACCTCTCATCGGACGGGTTCTTAGATTCTTCCAGCAACTGTAGCCCGCGCGGTGGCTTTAGCTGAGCTACATAGCCCTTACCCCCTGCCGTGCGCTGGGTCACCACAAGATCAAGATGAAAATCCAGGACCAAGAGGTCAAACAGAAATTAATCCATCGCCTGCGGCGTATCGCAGGCCAGTTACGTGGTGTGGAGACCATGGTAGCTGATGAACGTGACTGCCAGGAAATCATGCAGCAAATGATTTCCATGAATTCTGCTATGCAGGCCGCCAGCCGATTGTTCATGCAACAATACGCCACTACCTGCTTGATGGAAACAAGAGAACTCAGCAATTCAGAGATGCGTTTAAAACACGAAAAAATGATCGCAGAGATGTTAGCCTTATTCGGAAAAACACCGTGATTGCCACAGGGAGTATTTCATCCCCTTAATCCTGCAATTCCCCCCTGGTATTCTACGTTTAATCAATACTTCTCCGCCATCTTTATCCTTTTCCCCAATGGTGGATGTGACATCAACAACACTTCTACCCACGGCTCTGGATCTACTTCAGCCAGGTTTTGGTTAGCCAGGCGGGTCAAAGCAGAAACATAAGCTTCGCTCTTGCCAGTCATTCTCAAAGCGTATTCATCTGCCCTTCGCTCGCGCCAGCGGGAGTAGGCGTTTTGCAACGGCATGGTTATCAGGCCAAACAACCCCATCACAATCATTAAGACCGGTAAGGCGGCAACATCAGCTACGCCCTGGAAACCGAAGGCTTGAACCCCCCAATTTATACCCAACGAAGCCACATACAAGCCTCCTAATGTCAATATACTCCCAACCAGCATGCCTGTTGGGATATCTTTATGCACATGATGAGCCAGTTCATGTGCCAGCACTGTTTCGATCTCATCGTCTTTAAATTCCTGGATCAAGGTGTCCCCCAGAATTATCCTTCTGGTATTCCCCAACCCAGTCAGAGCTGCGTTTGCTGCCTTAGTTCTCCGGCTCATATCAAACTTGTAGACACCTCGCACCTTTGTGCCCGATTGTTCAGCAAGTCTTATCAGCCTCTCAACTAAATCAGGTCGCTCTTTGTTGAGAGGCACCAGTTTATAAAAAATGGGGAGTAAAATTACCGGACCGAGATTAGCCAAGACCACGTTGAACACCAGTAATCCTCCCGCTGTCCACAACCACCATGTATCTGGAGTAGCCCGGAGAAAAGCATATACAGCCTGGATGATGATCAAACCAAAAAATCCACTGAGAAGCAAGCCTTTAACCTGGTCAACGATCCAATCAGACAGAGTTTGGGTTGACAGGTCATATCGATGCGGCAGGACGAAACCAGAATAGTAAGCCAATGGTAGGGTAACCAGGAAATAGATGCCACCAAAAACAAGTACAAACCCGGCTACAATCAACCATTCGTTAACCGTTACACTATATAAGCCATCTCGGAGAGTCGAAGACGCCCGTGGAGTGTCTTCTCCAAACAAAAAGGGAGCTGGCACCAACCAAATAAACGTGTAAATAGTAACCATCAGCAGGTCAATCAACATCAAACGGCGTTTTATGCGCCCATATTCTCTGGCTCTCTCCTGGCGTTCAGGATCCAAACTTACCGGCATGGATTGCTCATATGTATTTTTTGATTCGTCCATTTATATCTCTTCCTGTAAATTGATAGTATTAAGAATTTTTATGATTTATTTGATATTCTCTAACCCACCCCGCATGGAATGACCTAACACGGTTACAATCTCAGAGGCAGCTTCTTCGATTGGTTTCGAAGTTACATCCACAAGCGGCCAGTCACGCCGGCGGCCAAAAACGTGGTAGGCGTACGTCATCTCTTCTCGAACATGAGCCAGATCAGCGTAGCCATAGCCGTGTATACCCATCTGCTCAACTCGAACTCTGCGAAGTTCAGCCAGATGCTCTGGTTTGATTACCAATCCTACCACTCGTCGTCGAGGAAGCCTAAACAGCTCTTCTGGTGGTTCAAGCCCCAAAACAATCGGTACATTTGCCACTCGCCATCCCCGGTAAGCAAGATAGATGCTCACAGGTGTCTTAGATGTGCGCGAGACTCCCGTCAGCACAATTTCAGCTTGATCAAGATCGAATAGGCTTCGCCCATCGTCATGGCGTACAGTGAAGTTAATTGCATCAATCCGCTGCATATAACTGGGATCGAAAGGAGAGAACAAGCCCGGTTTTCCTAAAGGTGGTGTTGCTAGCTGTTCTGACAACCGCGCCAGCAGCGGCCCCATCAGATCAATGGTCGCAACATTTACTTTCCGCCCTTCAGTAAATACACATCTGCGCAGTTCTTCACTAACCAGGGTATGTACAATAAAACCACCTGTTGCTTCCGCCTCAGATACGATTTCTCGGACACGTCGTTGTGTAAGCACATTCCCATAACGGGTAATTGTTAGCGCGGTATCTGTGAATTGAGTAAGAGCTGCTCTCACAACTCTTTCAGCGGTGATACCTGTTCCATCTGAAATTGCAAATACTCTTAACATAAGCCTGTACCATCATCCTGATAGTTTATTTTGATGTAGTCAAGACATTATCATCATTATATTCGATTGATTAGAATTTTCACCTCGGCCTGAAATAAATCATTAAAATCAAACTCTTTATGGAGAATATTTAGTTTATTGGTATTATCACCCGATTTCATCTAATCGTTCCAACAAACTCGACTTATAATTACCCTGATGAACTCTCCTTCAACGAAAACAAAACCTGTTCCGCTCCAGCGGATATTTCATGTATGGTGGCCTTTGGCAGCCAGTTGGCTTCTGATGGGCGCTGAGCTACCAGCACTAAGCGCAGTGGTCGCTCGTTTAGCTGAGCCACAAATCAATTTGGCGGCTTATGGTGGTATTGTTTTTCCTCTGGCGTTGATCATTGAATCGCCCATTATCATGTTGTTAGCTGCCTCAACAGCTTTAAGCAAAAACTGGGACTCATACAAGAAGATCTACCGCTTTATGATGGTCACATCAGCAGCTTTGACCGCCCTCCATATCCTGATTGCCTTTACCCCTCTATACTACTTTGTGGCTGAAAAATTAATCGGTGCACCTTCAGAGATTATTGAACCAGCTCGCATTGGTTTAATGATAATGACCCCATGGACCTGGTCTATTGCCTATCGCCGTTTCAATCAGGGCGTCCTGATCCGTTTTGATCGTTCCAAGGCAGTTGGGGTTGGTACAGCTATCCGCCTGATTACCGATATTTTAGTATTGATAACCGGCTACATCATTGGGACGATTCCTGGGATTGTGGTAGCCACAAGCGCGGTAGCAGCTGGCGTCATCTCCGAAGCGGCATATATTGGTTATGTCGTTAGACCGGTGGTCAGAGAAAAACTACAACCTGGCTCTCCCCCGAAAGAACCCTTGACTCTACGCGCTTTTCTGGATTTTTACATCCCCTTGGCATTGACCTCATTGCTCATTCTGCTGGTGCAACCTATCGGGAGCGCGGCATTAAGCCGCATGCCTCAAGCTTTAGCCTCCCTGGCAGTCTGGCCAGTCCTGTCTGGGTTGGTATTTATGTTCCGCAGTTTAGGCGTGGCCTACAATGAAGTTGTTGTCGCGGTGCTTGATGAACCGTTATCGTCTCAGAATCTGCGGCGTTTTTCTATCATACTATCTACTTCTACAACGATTATCATGTTGATCATCACAGCCACTCCCCTGTCTGGATTCTGGTTTGGCACCTTGTCGGGGCTACCACCTGAGCTGACTGCAATAGCCATTTTAGGTATGTGGATTGGACTGCTCATGCCTGGATTGAGTGTCTGGCAGAGTTGGTACCAGGGTGTCATCATGCACAGCCGTCGTACACGTGGTATAACTGAAGCTGTAGTGGTCTTCCTGGTCACCTGTACAGCTCTGTTATGGGCTGGGGTAGTCTGGAGTGGCGCAACGGGTCTCTACGTGGGTATGACCGCCTTTGTGATCGCTTCAGCCGCCCAAACAGGTTGGTTGTGGTTTCGCTCCCGATCCGCTTTGGATCACGTTACTCGCAGAGATGAAGAAGCTACAACTCTAAGACTGGCAAACTCATCAATGGATTAGAAATTAATATAAATTTGCACAAGCTTTTGAATAGTAAAACATTCTCGGAAGACTCCATGATCACTTTAACAAAAATCACCTTTCTGAGATTATCTGAGAAGATAAGAAAGGTTGAGGAGATAAAACAAAATATAACCGGATCCAGGAAATACATCTATTTCCTTTAAGCAAAAAGGAGCTTTTTAAGCATGCAATATCGCAAACTTGGCAGAACTGGTTTGAAGGTCTCTGAATTATGTCTGGGAACAATGCAGTTCGGCTGGACTGCAGACAAACAGACTTCCCACCAGGTGTTAAGCGCTGCCTATCAGGCAGGCATCAATTTTATCGACACAGCCGATGTCTATTCCCGTTGGGTAGAAGGTAATCCCGGTGGTGTGTCTGAAGCCATAATCGGAGACTGGATGAACAACGCAAGTATCCCCCGGAACCAGGTTATTATCGCTACCAAAGTGCGCGGTCGTATGGGTTCTGGGCCAAACGATGAGGGATTATCACGCACCCATATCTTCAATGCCGTCGAGGATTCTTTGCGCCGTCTTCGCACGGATTACATCGACCTTTACCAGACCCACGCCTATGATCCGGACACACCGATTGACGAGACCTTGTTGGCTCTCAACGACCTGGTCCGTCAAGGAAAAGTTCGCTATACCGGTTGTTCTAACTATCCTGGTTGGCGTTTGATGCAGGCACTGTGGACTTCTGACCAGCTAAATATCGCCCGTTATGACTCGCTCCAGCCCCACTACAACCTTGTCCACCGTGCTGAATTCGAGCGCGAGCTGAGCGATATCTGCCGCACTTATGAACTTGGTGTGATTCCATACAGCCCATTGGCAGGTGGTTTCTTAACCGGAAAGTATCGTAAGGACACCACAACCCCAGAAACCCCACGCGCCCGCGGGGCTAGTCGCTATTTCAATGATCAAAATTGGGGTCTGCTTGAGAAAATGGATGCCATCGGTCAAAGCAAAGGGAATTTCACAATCTCCCAAATCGCCATCACCTGGATGCTATCAGACCCATTGATTACCAGCTCAATCATTGGGCCCCGCAACCTGGAGCAACTGGACAATAACCTGAAAGCAGTTGATCTAATCCTGGAAACCGAAGATATTCAAATACTTAATGAAGCATCCGAATGGAGGAAATTATCAGGATAGAATGTGAAGAACTCATGAAATTAATCTTTAATGGTCGTTTTTCCTTCACAAATCATTAGGAGCAACAGATATGCCGGTAAGTATCAAGCTAGATAAAAGACAAATCCACACGCTGGATCTTAATTTCATGGGTATCAACCGGGCAATCGCGGCTTATCTGATACCTTATGCTCATGGGGCTGTTCTGGTCGAGTGTGGACCCGGGTCTACAACAGAAGCCCTGGAATCTGAACTAAAGGCGTTGGGCTATTCTACCGGCGACATAACAGATGTATTCTTGACCCATATCCACCTGGATCATGCCGGGGCAGCCGGCTGGTTAGCCAGCTATGGCGCTCGTATCCACGTCCATCCTTTCGGTGCACCCCATCTGCTGAACCCTGACAAGCTCCTAAACAGCGCTGCCCGCATCTATGGGCAGTTGATGGATACTCTCTGGGGAGAATTTTTACCCGTACCCGAATCGCGCCTCTCCGTTCTCCAAGATAGAGATCTGGTGGAAGTGGGTGACCTCGTTCTGCGTGTTATCGACACCCCCGGTCACGCCAACCACCATTATGCTTACATACTGGATAATATATGTTTCAGCGGAGATATTGCAGGAGTACGTCTGCCTGGCCCAAACCATCTGAGGTTACCCATGCCACCCCCAGAATTCCATCTCGAAAAATGGCGTCAAAGCCTCGAGAAGCTCTCACAAGAAAAATTCACTCTCCTTGCACCAACCCACTTCGGCATTTACTCAGACCCTGACTGGCATCTTTCCAGGGTAGCCAAAGCGCTTGACGATGTTGAAGGATGGATGGCAGCAGTTATGCCTGATGATCCACCTGTAGAGACTCTCCAGGAAGAATTTGTACGCTGGATTAAAAGCATATCATTTCAGGAAGGCCTTACCACTGATCACATCCACGCCTACGAAATAACCAACCCGTCCTGGATGTCAGCTCATGGCATCCGGCGTTACTGGGATAAGGTGGTCAGAAAATAACCCGAGTTTGCTACTAACTTCTTGAACCATGCAAGTCCAGTTCTGGATCAAGTAAATCTGCAACCAATACCATGCACACGAACAAAACTCAGGTTCTCAAAACCTGTCTCCTAATGACACGTAGTGGAGATTGCTTCAGTCGCTACGCTCCTTTGCAACGACAGGGTGTGTCATTTGGGAATGAAGAGCTCTGGCGGTGTGGATTTACTCGCTATAACAAACAGGTAAAAATACCTTTTAAACCATAAGCTTGCCTGGATCTAGGACAGAATTTTAATTATTACTGAAATGAACCAAACACCGGATTCAATTCCCCTCAGGTTGGTCCAAGATTTACAACAAGCCAAATACATCACTGCGCTTACCGGGGCAGGAATATCTGCTGAGAGTGGTGTGCCAACCTTTCGAGAAGCCCAAACCGGCTTGTGGGCACGTTACGACCCTCAACAATTGGCTACTCCTCAGGCATTTCGTCGTAATCCTCGCCTGGTTTGGGAATGGTATGCCTGGCGCAGGGAGCTTGTGTCTCAGGCAAAACCCAATCCAGGTCACCTGGCCCTGGCTGAGATGGAAAGACTGGTTCCCCATTTCACCTTGATAACCCAAAATGTGGACGATTTACACATCCGGGCTGGCAACCAGAACATTATCGCCTTGCATGGTGACATCTTGAAGACACGGTGCTTCAATTGCCGTATGCTTGTGGATAGTTATCAGCAATCCAGCCAAATCCCACCTCATTGCCCACATTGTGGTGGGCTGCTACGACCGGATGTGGTCTGGTTTGGTGAATCTCTGCCTCCCAAAGCCCTGGATGCTGCCTTGGCTGCTGCTCGGGATTGTGACCTGTTCCTGTCTATCGGAACATCTACCCTGGTCGAACCAGCTGCTTCCTTACCCTTTATCGCCCTTCAAAATAATACCCCGGTTGTAGAAATTAACCCAGAAGAGACTCCTTTGAGCAATGCAGCGACCTATATTCTAAGAGGCGCATCTGGTCAAGTGCTTAGTAATCTGGTACGCTCAGTTTGGAAATAGGGTCACCGGCGGACAAATCCAGACATAATAGATTAGTTCCCTGACCTGTACCCGTATTTTTTCTACGATATCCCCTATCTGATCCATCCTAGAACATCATATCATTAATCTTTTTCATAGTCTCAGGGCCAGGACGGATGTGACCCTCGCTTAAACGGTTTAAAGGTGTATCGGTGAGGTTATAGATATCCAGCAACGATGGTTGACTGGTATCAATATATATCAAACCAGTTATTAATTGTTTTTTAGCGTTAGCCTCTTCCAGGATATGCATTGCTTCAGCCCGGTCAGTAGGATCATAATCACGTTTCAGTTTCTTCAAGACAACTCGCGAACCATCGTGCATGGTCACATCAATAGCTTCACCCTCCTCGTATGTGACCACAATGTCTTCACGGGGAGGTACATAGGAAAACTCATGTAGGGCAGCCTCATGTTGCTTACCCCAGGCATACGAATGCATTGATTCGTCCGTGTTATTGAATGTCACGCACGGGCTGATGATATCCAATACCGCAATACCACGATGGCTGATCGCTGCCTTGATCAACTCCATAGCCTGCTTGGGGTCTCCAGCAAAGGAACGGGCTACAAAAGTAGCATTTCCAACCAACGCTTCCCAGGCAATGTCGATTGGCATGTACGGATTAGTACCATGACCCTTAAGGTAAAGACCTTCCTCAGCCGTAGCTGAGAATTGACCCTTGGTTAATCCATAGACACCATTATTTTCGATGATATAAACCAGTGGAAGATTACGGCGCATGACATGTTTAAACTGCCCCATGCCAATACTGGCCGTGTCCCCATCACCACTCACTCCTAATCCAATCAAGTTGCGATCTCCAAACATTGCGCCGGTAGCCAGAGCTGGCATACGACCATGTACCCCATTGAAACCAAAAGACCGGCTTAAGAAATAAGTAGGACTCTTGCTGGAACAACCAATTCCGCTGAATTTAATTATCCTTTCAGGGGCAATTCCCAGTTCATAACAGGCGCTTATTATCTGGCTTGAGATTGAGTTATGCCCGCACCCCTGGCACAGTGTGCTTGGATGCCCGCGGTAATCGCTTTTTTCTAACCCAACAATATTGACCTTTGCCCGTTGTTTTGAAGACGTTTTTTGATCGGTCATGTTAACTCCTCCTCTTTCGCTCTAACAGCTTCATCCACCCACCTGGCAGTCAGTGGTAAGCCATCTAGCCGGGCCAGTGAGATTAACTTGGCACAACGATCAGCATAATTCAGGTCCAATAACTGGTACATTTGACCATCCCGATTTAATTCAATTACATAGGTTCGCTTATGTTTTCGAATGAAATCACCCACTTCATAGCTAAAGGGGATTCCCCGAATCCGCATGAAATTAGTTTTAATCCCGTGATTTATAAGGCGGTCACGTGCTTCCAATATCGCTGGCTCAGTAGATCCCCAGGCAATAATCCCAATCTCAGCCCCTTCCTTGCTATCGACCACCGGCTTTGGTATCATTTCACGAGCTGTTTCGAATTTTTTCCGCAATCGGAGGCTGATTCGTTCCCAAACTTCAGGCGATTCACTATATCGAGCGTTCTCATCATGCCCAGTGCCCCTGGTGAAGTAAGCGCTTCTCGGATGGCGGTTACCCGGTATAGTTCGATAGGGGATCCCATCCCCATCAATATCCAGGTAGCGCGCCCAATCCTTCTCAAATTTTTCGAGGTCTTCTTCCCATAACACTTTTCCACGGTCGATCGGTGTATCTGGATATTCAAAAGGTTTTGTCATCCACTGGTTCATCCCCAGGTCCAGGTCGCTGAGTACAAAGACTGGTGTTTGTAATCGTTCAGCCAGGTCGAAGGATCGCCAGCCAAATTCAAAACACTCGTTGACCGAACCTGGCAGGAGCAGGATGTGTTCCGTGTCACCATGTGACATGAAATAGATTTGGGTCAGGTCAGCTTGCGAGGTTCGGGTAGGCAGACCAGTACTGGGGCCAACTCGTTGGATATCCCAGATGACCAGTGGAACTTCTGCATAGTAAGCTAAACCAACATACTCGGTCATCAGGCTTAAACCAGGCCCTGAGGTTGCCGTCATCGAACGTAAACCAGCCCAACCAGCGCCAATTGCCATACCGACTGCCGCCAGCTCATCCTCAGCCTGGATAATCGCATAGGTATTTTTTCCCGTCTCCGGTTCTTTTCGCAGCAGGGGTAAATATTCATAGAGAGCTTCTGGTAGGCTGGAGGCTGGAGTAATCGGGTACCAGGCGGTCAAATGCACTCCTCCATAGATAGAACCTATTGCAGCTGCAGTATTCCCATCAGCCAGGATGCAATCTTTGGTGGCATCCATCGCTTCTAACCGGTATGCATCTCGTTTCTCCAGGTTTTCTGCAGCCCATTCAGCCGCCTTCTGCACCAAACCATAATTCATGTCAATTGGTTTTTGCTTGCTTTTGAAGTGGAATTCAAGCGCCTGGTAAATCATGTCCAGGTCTATCCCCAGGATTTGAGCTAACACTCCTACATAAACCATATTGGCAACGTAGTTTTTCAAACTGGATGGCGCATCAGATTCTCTGACCAACGCTTTAACCGGCATCGGATACGCGACCACGTCTTCGCGGGGGATATCTTTCTTTATATCATCGGCATATAAGAAAACCCCGCCTGGAACCAGTTTTTCCAGATCCTCACTAAAGGTTTCGGGGTTCATAGCCACAACAATTTCATGGCCCTCACGCCGGGCCAGGTAACCATCTTTATTTACGCGGATGGTGTACCAGGTTGGTTGACCCTGGATATTTGATGGAAAAAGGTTTTTTCCCGAAACTGGAATTCCCATTTTAAAAATTGCCCGCAAAATTGTCAGGTTGGATGTCTGGCTTCCTGACCCGTTGACTGTCCCAACAGTGATTGAAAAATCGTTCACAATGGGTTCCAGCTCAATAGGCTGATCTATCTGAACGGTTGGGTGGGCTGATGTCATAACAAGACCTCCTTCCTTATGCGCTCATTTGTTATAAATTCCTACATCTATTTACCAGCACAAATGAGCAGCAGGTGGATATCAAATTAATAAAGCTGGCAGCTCCTGTAGCGAACGAGCCAGGCGGGTACCGTGCCAGGTAAGCAGGCTGCCATCTACCAGGTAAATCCAGCCTTCTCTTACAGCCGGAGTCTCACGAAACCAGGACCCCATTTCGTCTCGATGGGATTTAGTAAATGAGAAGGGTTCACTAGGCAACAAGATCACCTCTGGTTTCATCTCAAGTATCTCGTCTAGCGAAACCCGCGGATAACGTCTGTCTCTTTCTCCCGGATCTTCCGCTTCTACCAGGCCTAAATCCGCTTCCAGGGGATAGCGTCGCTCTCGTTGAGCAAAAACATTATTCCCACCAGCCAAACGCAGCAAGTCGTGGACGTATGTTTGGCTGTTCATAGTCATCCACCAGAGGGTACCTTGCGGTGTTTCGCTTTGCCAGATAGGGCAAAATAACCGGCGAGGTTCTCGTTCTGTCAGGGCAGACTCAGCCCATTCAACGCTTTTCTCCAGTGTCTGCAGGCGTATAGCCGCATCCTGGTCTCGGAAAATCCCCACCATTGCCCAGAGCACATCCAGGGATTGGCGGACCGTCTTTGGGAATGTAACCCACACCGGCAAACCAGCAGCTTCTAAGGTGTTGACTGCCTGGCGGGTATTTTCTTCTTGATTAGCCAGAACCAGGTCCGGGTTCAAGGCAATGATCTCATCCAACCTTGGATTTTTAGGACCACCCAACCTTGGCAGGCCTGTGAGGTGTTCCGCCGGGTGGACGCAAAAATCAGTGATACCTACCACAGCTCTCCCTAATCCCAAATCAAACAGGCTCTCAGTATGGGAAGGTACCAGAGAAACCACTCGCTTTGGTGGTGCAGATAAGTGCAAAGCCCGTTTATGTCCATTAGTGCCAATTTCTATGGATTTCATGCCAGTCTTTTCCTCTCCTACCAGGTTCCAAACTTAACCAATTGCTATTTTAGGGAATATTCTTCAGGTGGATTTAGGTTAATTCAAGAACTGTCCCCGCCATTAATGCCACGCCTTTAACCAATGCCTGCTCGTCAAAGTCAAAACACGGGTGGTGATGACCAGCGTTTAGACCTTTGGCTTCATTTGCTGAGCCAATCATGAAGAAACAGCCTGGGGTTGATTCCATGAAGTAAGCCATATCCTCTGATCCCATTGTGCAAAAATTCTGGTCGATGTGATCATTGGGGAAAAGCTTACCAGCCACCTGGTCAACCAGCCTGGTGATACCCGGGTCGTTGACCACGGTCGGAGTGATACTGGAGAACAAGACCTCTGCCCGGCAGCCCATACTGCCCGCCACGCCCTCAGATACCTGGCGGAAGCGTTCCAGCACCAGTTCTCGCACCTCAGGAGTGAATGTACGGATGGTACCTTTAAGCTCCACCATAGATGGAATAACGTTGAACGCCTCTCCCCCCTGCACACTCGTCACAGATACCACGGCGGTCTCTAAAGGTGGTAGATTTCGACTGACAATCCCTTGCAAGGCGCTGATAACCTGAGCTGTCGCCAGAACTGGGTCAAACCCCTGGTGGGGTAACGCCCCGTGACTTCCCTTGCCGGTAATCTTAACTTCAAAGATCTCAGCTGCTGCCATGATTGCCCCGGATGTAATTCCCATCCAGCCAACTGGCTGTTCGTTCCAGAGATGTAAACCCAGGGCTACATCCGGTTTCGGATTTTCGAGCACACCAGCATCAACCATAGCCTTGGCACCTCCTAAACCCTCCTCAGCAGGTTGAAAAACAAACTTGATTGTCCCAGCCAGGTCTTCCCGTTTCTGGCTAAGCAGTCTGGCAACCGCTAATCCAATAGCAGTGTGACCATCATGACCGCATGCGTGCATAACGCCTGGAACTTCAGAAGCGTAATCAACTCCAGTCTGCTCTTGAATCGGCAGCGCGTCCATATCGAAGCGCAGTAAAACCACCTTGCCTGGTTTGTGCCCATGCAATAAGGCAGTCACACCGGTCTTAGCAATGCCAGTCGTGACTTCCAGGCCTAAGCCAGCCAATTCGTCAGCCACAACTGCAGCAGTTCGTTTCTCTTGAAAGCCTAATTCTGGGTGGCGGTGAAAATCACGCCTGTGTTCACGAACATAATCAAATAGATTCTGAGCATCATTTAAAATAGTCATAGGCAATCACTCACGTTTTTCGCATTTCAAAGACAATCCTGCGAAATTTTTCCTCGTAACGCGGGTTGTCAGGTGTGCTGTCATCCGAGTGGCGGCTGCGCATGCGCGCCTCCAACCGCTGTGGGTCTCCAACCTGGCTGGCGTGCTGCTTTAACGCCTGAATTTTGATATCCCAATAATCGGTTACATCCAGGACTACGTTTGGGTTGAGGGTTAGTGAAGCCCAAACTTCTCGAACCGAATGCGGTTCGAGGCCTTGGTCTTTCCATAACTCACTGAAGTAGAGATGGTTACCTGAAGCTGGGAAAACCGCGTCTAACACCGCCTGTCCAGCCGCGCGGTGATCCGGATGGTTGATCATGGTATCTCGCAGATAAAGGGCTGTCGGATCGCAAGTGACAATAATATCTGGCCGTTCCTGACGGATGACGCGGGTAATGTCACAGCGCAAATCCAGATCAGGCTGTAGATAACCGTCCAGATACCCCAAAAATCGCACCTGCTTCACTCCCAGAATATCAGCAGCAGCCTGCTGCTCGCCTTGACGCAGTATACACAAATCCTCAAAATTACTACTGGAATCCTGAACACCTTTATCACCACAGGTTAACAAACAGTATGATACATGATGACCCGCAGAAGTCCAACGGGCAATCGTAGCGCCGCAGAAGAATTCTGGATCGTCAGGATGTGCCAGGATTACCAGGATCGTCTGGGGTACTTCCCAATTCTCAGGTTCGTTCACTCTTTTCAGTCTTTTTCCTGGTTGCAATTACATCCCCTCTTCCCATGTCGTTTGCATGGGGTTTGTGATTCTTTTCTTGTGGCTTCCTGCTCATCCACAGGTTGGAGTGCATCTCGGGCTAATTCAAGGTTGATTCCCTGGTCGAGATTGACAACGATGGTGTCCTTCAATGGAAAAACATCCACTACTTTACCTTCACCCTGAGGGGTCATCACGCGTCTGCCACGCTTAGGAAGTAATTTACGCGCCTCAACATACTGATCATATTCATAGATCAGGCAGCAACGCAAGCGACCACACATTCCCGTGATCTCGGTGGGGGATAATGATATGCCCTGCTCCTTCGCCATCTTAATGGAAATCGGGCTGAAATCGGAAAGGAACATCGAACAACAACGCTTCTCCAATCCACATGCACCCATGCCCCCCAAAAGTCTGGCAACATCACGCGGTCCGATTTGGCGCATCTCAACCCGAGAACGAGGGTAAGTGCGCTGGATTGCCGTGCGCAGTGCGCGCAAATCCACTTTTTCGCCTGTCTCAGTGCTGTAGAAAACACTCAAGCGCGAGCCGTCAAAGCTAAATTCAGTGGCAACGATCTTAACCCCCTCGATTTTCATTTCGGCGACTTTTGCGCGCGAATTGTTAATCGCTTCCAGTTCCTTTTTCTGCCATAACTGGCGAAGAACCAGGTCGCGCGGCGTCGCCAGTCGCAGGATTGTCTTCCAGTTACCATCTGGTGGTGGTTGGGGATCATCCACAATCTGGATCACTTCTCCCAACTGCTGCCCGCGACTGGTCTCAACCACAGCAAAATCCCCGACCTGGATGTTAGAAAACTCTCCAGCGTCGAAATGATATACCTTGCCAGCTTTTTGAAAACGAATACCAACAATCAGCAACTGCTGAACAGACTTCTCAGCAACAGCAATCCCCTTTTTTTTCTTGGATTGGGACACGTCGTATTATTGCCTCGATTTATTTTCTACCAACAATCTCTCTACCTTGGAGCAAGCTAATCCGAGAGGCATGCAATCAAACCAGGTCGATCGGGATAAAATTACTACCCTTCATGGCGGCAACGCTAATCTTGGCAGCAATGTCTTTGGCTACTATATCCAAAACCTGGGAGACAGGCGATTCAGGATGACTTATGACTACTGGCAATCCCCGATCAGATCCTTCGCGAACGGTTGGGTCAATTGGAATTGCTCCTAAGAAGGCAACCCCTGTGCGTTTTGCTAGTCGTTCACCACCGCCTGATCCAAAAATGTCCATGCGCGTACCATCAGGCAACTCCAGGAAACTCATGTTTTCAACCACACCTAATACCGGGATATTCAACTCTTTGAACATCTCCAAACCGCGCAAAGCATCATCCAGCGAGACCTGTTGGGGCAAAGTAACGATCACACCTCCGCTCAGGGGTAGGGATTGGGTCAGGCTCAAAGCAGCATCGCCTGTCCCCGGCGGCAAGTCCACAATCAAGTAGTCGAGCTCGCCCCAGTCTACATCCGTAAGGAACTGGCGAATGGCGGAATGCAGCATTGGGCCTCGCCAGATCAAGGGTTGATTGTACTTGACCAGAAAGCCAATCGACATCACCTTGACCCCATAAGCTTCTGCGGGAACAAGTTTTCCGTCTTTTGGCGGAGGTAATTGACGAACACCCATCATGGTTGGGATGTTGGGTCCGTAGATATCGGCATCGAGTAGCCCAACACGTGCCCCAGTCTGAGCTAAAACCACTGCGATGTTTACCGCAACTGTACTTTTACCAACGCCGCCTTTCCCCGAACCGATCGCAATGGCATTACGAATGGGGAGTTGTAGGAGTCCCCGCTGGCGACCATCCGATGGCACATTGGCATCAAATAAGACATTCACTGAAGACACCCCAGGCACAGCAGCTACCGCCTGGCGAGCTTCTCGTTCGATCTGGTGTTTGAGCGGGCAGGCTGGGGTTGTCAGCACTACCGTAAAACTGACCTCGCCCCCCTCAATTTTCACATCTCGGATCATATTTAATGACACCAGGTCATTGTGTAGTTCAGGTTCCTGCACCTCGCTCAAGGCAGCCATAACCGCCTCTTCAGTTACATTTTCTTTCTCTTTTTCTGACATTTACATTACCTTTCATTACCTTTATATATTTTTACCATCATAATACCATTTGTTCTTCTACCATCAAGAATCCTTCTGTTTAATAATTAAGCAAAACCATTCCCTATTTATCAATTTACCCTCGGGCTGCTTTTCTAGCTCGCTTGGCTGCTTCTGCCTCAGCCCTGACAACCTCTTCACGAGCATAATTCACTGGGCGGACGGATTGATAGTACGAAACCGGTTTGCTCAAACGCTCTTTGTCGTGTATGTTATTAGCATGCCGGTCGTAAACCGCCATCTCATAATCGTGGTCCATTTTGATAGCATCAAATGGACAATACTCCGCGCACAAACCACAATTCATGCAGATATCCACGTCGATAAAGAACTCTTTCGGTTCAGGGACCGGTCGTCCAGTCTTAGGATCAGTTGTACGCACAATCCAGATGCACTGCGGAGGGCATACTTTTGAACAAATACCACAGGAGGTGCACCGGATTTGCCTCTCCCCATTCTCATCCACTTCGTAGACCAGGAATGGCACAAAGCGGAACTCCTCAGGCACTGGCATTTTTTCCTCCGGATACTGGATGGTAAAAATGCCGCGCGTAAAGGGGCTCATCCGCTCCAGAATGCCAGACTGCGTACGATAACGGCCTTTACCCAGCCAACGCAGGTCTTCCAGATAGGTCTGGATGAAATGCTTGATGGTTACACCCAGCCCTTTGACTATTCCTTTACCATACATAGGTTTACTCCCTTTATTCGATGGTTGCGGTAGCGATCTAACGGTCCGTCTCACCCAAGACAATGTCCACTGAACCTAAAACAGCCACAGAATCAGCGATTTTATACCCAACACACATCTCATGCAAAGCTGTGAGGTTGATGAATGATGGAGCTCTGATATGATAACGCCAGGGATTGGGTGTCCCGTTTGATACAACGTAATAACCTAACTCACCTTTGGGACCTTCAACCCTGCCATACGCCTCTCCGGGGGGTACTCGCACCTGATACTGGGGTTTGCCCTCCTGAATAGGACCTTCCGGAATGTCACGGACAACCTGTTCCAGGATGCGAAGACTCTGACGAATTTCATCCATGCGGATCAAATACCGGTCGTACACATCACCGTGATAGCGAACGGCCACATCGAAATCAAAACGATCATAAATGGAATAGGGGTCTGCCCGGCGGATATCATAAGGCACACCTGAAGCGCGCAGAACAGGACCAGCTGTGGAAAAGGCAATAGCCTGTTCAGCAGTTAAAACCCCCACACCTTCACCACGCACGCGGACGATTTCATTATTTGTCAGATAGGTATCCAATTCATCAATCCGGCGTGGTAACCGATCCAATACCAGTTGCTTTACTTTCTTGAAAACCTCTTCGGGGATATCGCGAGTAACGCCTCCAAAGCGGAAGTAATTGCACATCATGCGGGAGCCCGTGGTGGCTTCGAAAACGTCCAGGATTAATTCCCGCTCAGTGATGGCATAAAGTGCCGGGGTATAGAAAGCCCCCAGATCGTTGAGCAAAAAGCCAATCGCCCAAACATGGTTACTGATACGGGTCAATTCAGCCATCATCACCCGCAGATATTCAGCCCGTTCAGGTGGCTTAATGCCCATTAACTTCTCAACAGCCAGAGCGTAACCGAAGTTATTACTCATGGAGGAAAGGTAGTCCAGACGATCGGTAAAAGGCATATTCATGAGATACGTGTTGCGTTCACCGATCTTTTCATGATTGCGGTGTAGATAACCCATTACCGGTTCAAGGTCAACGATTGTCTCCCCTTCCAGCTTGACTGCCATTCGAAAGACACCGTGAGTAGAAGGGTGTTGAGGGCCAAAATTGACAATAATTTGATCGGTTCTTATCGCCAACTCGTTCTCTGGCTCGATTACTCTGGCCAACGATTCGTAGACGGCCGTCTCAGCAATCGGGTCGTACGTTTCGGGATCAAAGCCAGGTGGATAATCCACGTTTTTCCGAAACGGATTCTTATCTTCAGCGCGATAAACCTCACCAGCCGGCCAACGATTCTTGAACGGTTTGATCTGATCTTCAAAATATGGTTCTTGCCAGTCTTTTTGAAGGGGGTGACCGTGAAAACCTTCCCAGGTCAGGATCCGCTTCAGATTGGGGTGATCTTGAAAGCGAATACCAAGTAAATCCCATGCTTCTCGCTCTTGAAAGTTAGCGCCAGGGTAGACAGAAACCAGGGATGGCAGGACAGGATCTTCACGCGGGAGCTGGACCTTGAAGACCAGGGCTCTACCCCCCGTGGATCGATAGACATGGTAGACCACTTCCATCTGTTTATCAGGAAGATAATCTACCCCAGTAACAGATGAAAGGTAATCATAACCAAATTCATCGCGGACAGCGGTAGCGAACTCAACCAGGTTGGTAGCCTCAACAATATATCCTGCGTATCCCTTGCGCTCATCGCGGCGGACTGTTTCTGGAAAGCGATCTTCTAGGTTGGTTTTCTGTTCGACAGTTGTTTGTTCACTCATGGAAATCGCTCCAGGTCAGGCAGGTTCACCGGCAGCCTGGTCGTCATCCTGACCTACGGTTGGTTGCTCGGCGAGTTTCTGATGGGTATATTCTTTGATCAAATCATACTGGCGGGGATCCATAATATCAGGACCGTAGACCGGCACCGGAATTGGCTCTTCCGCTTCCTTCTGATACCAGCGTACAGTACGGAAAGACTGTTTATCGATCCTCTCCTGCAGCTTTATCAGGCCATACAGAAGGGCCTGGGGTGTCGGCGGGCAACCTGGTATGTAGACATCGACAGGTAAATATTTGTCAATTCCCGAAACAACGCTGTAGCCTTCTTTGAAAGGACCTCCCCCTGAAGCACAGGCTCCCATGGCAATCACGTATTTTGGCTCGGCCATCTGGTTATACAGGCGTATAATTTGGGGCAGCATTTTCTTGGTGACAGTCCCAGAGACGATCATGGCATCGCTTTGGCGCGGAGTAGGACGCATAACTTCCATCCCAAAACGGGAAAAGTCAAAGCGCGGCCCAGCCGTGCAGATCATCTCGATGGCGCAGCAAGCCAGACCGAAAAACATCGGCCAGATCGACGAGCGCCGCGCCCAGTTATTGACCTTGTCCAGGGTGGTGATAGTTACATTCCCTGCTAGCTCTGGGGGAATATCATAACCCTGACCCTTCAATTCATCCGTCATACCGGGTTTACCTCCTCGAACCATTCTTGATAAATTGCCGCCAGAATGTCATCGTTAACCAGCTCTGATTCATCATCAAAAGCAGGCAGTGAGACTGTCCAGCGATAAACCATATCCAGAGAAACTTCCTCTAAATCCACATCAGGGTATCTGGCAATTAAGGCACGTACGATGTCGTAGGTATCGTCCCAGGTAAGTGGATCAAGCATCTTTCTTCTCCAGACCAGCAACTAAGCAATTATAACCGATCAGATGAGGCTGTCAACAGATATTTACGCAAAATATTATTTGCTTAATTAATTCAAACAGGTATAATTAGCCCATGAAACCCACCCGGCATCTTCTGCTGGATTACCTGGCATCCCATCGCGTGGCAACGGCGAAAGAGTTAAGCAGGGGTTTACAAGTCACCGCAGCTGACATCCGCCATCACCTGAAGGTCTTGATCGATGAAGGGGTGGTTGAATCGATTGGCCGTCGCCAACCGGCTGGAAGGGGACGACCAGCCCGGGTCTTCCGACTTTCGCAACAGACAGTGGGAGAGAACCTGGGAATACTGGCCGGT
>Ga0114946_10000191_pt1 | contig 37428 bp, 78 predicted proteins | sample WalLakDeSediment_FD_88676 | JGI IMG/M metagenome (GOLD analysis project Ga0114946, IMG submission 88676) | Lake sediment microbial communities from Walker lake, Nevada to study Microbial Dark Matter (Phase II) - Walker Lake 11/02/13 Deep Sediment | ecosystem: Environmental > Aquatic >... | reverse complement strand
GATGGGGCAGCTGGATATGCTGGCTCATTTCTTGATGAGGCCTTCGGAAGACTTGGACATGAGTTTGGGGTTGATGAGTGTAAGAAGCGTCTTGAGATAACTGGAAAGGAAGAGAGATATGATGATGATATATTCGGTGCCATTGAAGAGTGGGCTGTTGATGGAGTTCACTATAATTCACCCCTGGCAGATGGTAAGGAGCTTAAGGAGAATAATTACTTTACAAAAGTTAAGAATGTCGAAAAAAAATAGAGACCACTCCTGGGTAATCTACTTATTAGAGGTTATTGTAGAAATTCTACCAGAATTATTAGGATTATTATGAAAAATGGACACCTTAAAACACATAATTATAAAATCCTAAAGACTTACACTCCAGAGGAAATTAAAGCTCATGGTAATGTTGAGTTTTTTTTGGACCCAGAAGTAACTGACAAGAAAATAAAATTGAGAAGAGCTCACATTCTTAATAAGATTGGTTACAATTGCTGTGAAGATGGTTGCAATTTGAAGGATTTTTATTTTGGACTTGGCATTGACAATGGTGGTGGAATTCACTTGGACCTATATGGTATTGACCAGGATGGAGAAGATGTTATGATTACAATTGACCACGTTAAACCTAAGTCTAAAGGCGGGAAGGATGTTATAAAAAATTTTCGTCCCATGTGCAAAGTTCACAATGAGATTAAATCAAACGTACACAACTTCAACAGAAAGTTCATAGACCTGACTAAGATATATACAGATGCTGAGATGATTTCTCAAAACTATCAAATATATAAGAGAAAGTTGACAAAGGAAGATATTGAGGCACTCAGGGGTGTGGGTAACTTTCTTTCTAAGAAATACATAAAATATTTTGTTGTTGGAGAAGAACATGTATCTCTATACAAGAGAGGTGAGGGTGTAATGATGTCAACTCACCAAACTGAGACAATGACAAATCAAGATTTTATAAATCAAGCCTATGGAGATGTAATAATATTTGGTCTTGGACTCGGTATGATTGTGTTCCCACTCTTGAATGACAAAGATGTAAAGTCAATTACCGTCATTGAATATGATGCTGGCGTAATTGATATGGTCGGCAAAGTAATTGAAAAATACGACACAGATAAAAAATTAAAAATCATTCAAGGAGATGTTTTTGAATATCATAAGCAATTGAATTTGAAGCAAAAGTTTGATACCATATATTTTGACATCTGGATTAAAATTAATGAAAAAGCATTTGATGAAATGGAAACACTTCATGATGCTTACAGAAAATTCATGAGAGCAGACATTAGCTACATGCACTCCTGGTGCTATGAATTTAAAGACGAGTACTTGAAAGAAATGTAACATAAGTCTTTTTTTTGCGTATAATTAATTATGAAAAGATTTATATTAATATTATCAGTACTTGCGCTATCTCTGTCCTCTTTTGGTCAGAATAAGACTCAGATTATAACATTTGCAGACATTCATTTAGAAGAATTTGATGGTAATTCTGCATTCATTAGTTATATGGACTCAGCTGGTATTGAACACTTCAACATGAGATTTGAAAATTATGAAGTTTTCGTTAATGGTGTAATTTTGTTTGGATACGATGAAGATATATTAATTTATTTCAATGAAGAATATGCACAAGAGCTCGTTGACAAGAAGCCAAAAATAATGATGACATACTACGAGAAAGATATTAAATACTTTGGAACCGTTTTATATGTTGTTGAACTCAGGTTTCTCTGGGAAACAGAAAAATAAATGTACTATGCAGAACAAGGTAAAAGAATATGTAGAATACACTGAGAAGGCAAACAAAGCCCTACAAGAACTCTTAAATGAAGCACGATTGTTTGCAGAAGAGAATCGTGAACTTGTGGATGGTGAAATTGTTGACATCTATGCTGAGGGTCAGTTCGTATGTGAAGGAGTTGTTGGTGGAGTCAAGAGCAGGGCGTGTACTGCATTTCGTCACGGTGGTCTTTTAACTATGAAGTACTATTTGGATGAAAAAACATTCAATGAGGCCTGGAATTCATTAAGTTATGAAATTTTTGCAAAGAAAAAAGATGGTGGCACTTCATCAAGGCATGCTTTTTTTGATTATCACTTCATAGCAATTGAAGGTCAAGGAAATGATTATGACTACTACATCAAGAGAAAAAATAACGTATCATTTTCTGACTAATGGCTACAAAAAAAACATCAGATAGAACTGCACTAATTTGTGATGATTGCAGTGTAGAGATTTTTGTTGATGATAACATGGTCATGCTCAATGATGAACTCTGGAAAGAGATTTCAGATAAGCATGAGGATTCTTATTGCGATGATTGCATTGAAAAAAGAATGAATAGACCAATTGAGGTCGCTGATTTTAAACCAATCTCAGGAATGGACATAACTGGAACAGGGCTTATTCCTTGTAATGCATTTTGGCTTTACTACAATCGCCCTGAAGAATACTTAAAGCTTAAAAAATGAAGCCATCAGAGACAATAGTAGTTTTTATGTCCATTGCCGAGAGTGCTGGACGTGGCTCTGGACCAACAATTATTGAAGTGTTCTACGAGGAAGATAGGCCACTTGCAGAATCGCTCGTCAATCAGATTAAGGAGGAGGTCTTAAATAAGTGGACAAAAAAAAAGTACAGCGAAAAAGAGCTTGAGAGAATAAAGGAGACAGCGGAGGGTGTAGCTAAGATTATTACTCTTGCAGAGGCTATTGAAGAAATTGAAAATGAAATTCATGAGATGTATCAATCAATGGACCCAGATTATTAATCTAAATTTAGAATAATGAAGTTATTAGTATTTTTACAGTGCATGATAGTGGGAAGTCTATCAATTATTATAGCAGTTCCATATGCAATTTATAGCGCAATTAAGTCATGATTTTAAAAAATCACATAGCACACAGATTTTTGACTGACAGCACAATGGTCATAGACATGATTGATTCATTCTATCCAAGTGATGTAGCAGCCATACACAGGGGTTCGGAGCCATCATCAAAAGTTCTTGGAATGTACAAGATGCTGGGAAGTGAAGACCAGAAAGCATTTTACATAGCAGATACAGTTCTTAAAAATTTTGATGCACTTAATATCAAAAAATTTGAAACAGAGAAATATGGAATGCAGTATGATTGGGCATACTTTAAAAATCTTAAGGACCAAAAGACGACATTTATATTTCCTGACAACTCATTCTTGAGATTATTGGTAGATAACAAAATGTTGAATTTCTCACATACCAGATTCAAATTCAATGAAGGCGACAAAAATCATGGTATCATGCACAATGTTATGTTTTATGTTGACATGGAGACTGGAGAGATGTGCGAACATTTTAAGCATCCAGACGTACAAGAAATTGAGTTGTTTATCTATAAGCTACTTGCATTCTTCTTCTTATCAGATAATGAAATGGTAATAGTCGAGCCTGGCCATAAGTGTGGGACCAGAAAATCAGGAAAGTTCATCAACACATTTAAAGATATTCCAATTACAATTGTAAATAGCAATTGGAATATCACATCTATAAGAACAGATGGATTTGAGGTTAGAGGTCATTTCGCCTTGAGATGGACTGGAGAAGGAAGAAGCATTCCAAAGATGGTATTCATTGAGCCATTTAAAAAAAATGGTTACATAAGAAGGGCTTCCAGAGAAAATCACGACATAAATTTACGACCAAATTTGGAATTGTAATTTTGCTTATTTATATTTCTACAGAGATATAAAATAGATAAAATGAGCAAATTATTTGGAAATCTTGAGGAATTTGGAGCAGAACCTCAACAAGAAAAAAAACCTGCAACTCCAGAAAAAATTGTAAAGGCTGATGAGTATGTTCTTGTCATTGTTTCAGCTGATTATGCTGACGAATTTAACGTATGTCAATCATACGTTATGACAAAGGATGAGTACGACCAGGCTGTTGAAACATCAAGGAAAAATCTTGAGGGCAAAAGATATACTGAGATTTACTTCGGAACGAATGAGGCAATTGAAGTTGATGGATTCGATGACTACATGAGAAACATAAGTGTTAAGTCAATCACCAAAGAAGACTATGATGCTTATTTGAGAATGTTTGATGGTGAATTTGGAATGATTGAACATTATTTTCCATACGGAGAAGAATATTAAAAATGAATTCAAAGCATATACAAGATAAGGTTGGAGTTCTATTCTCCAATCATGACCACCATTTTCATAATAAATACATTTTTGGCAACGATTGGGAATCAGATTTTTTCTCTGTAACCAAGTCTGGCTATCTTTATGAGGTTGAGGTGAAGATTTCTAAGTCAGATTTTGCTGCAGACTTTATTAAATTTAAGCATAAATTATTTGAGGGAAGAAATCAAACTGAAGTAGTCAAGGATGCTAAGTATAAGTATAGCAAGAGGTGGAAAAAAGAGGTTAGGCGTGCTCCAGAGAAGAAGATAAATCCACAAGAGATTAATATGCCAAACAAGTTCTTCTTCGCATGTCCAGAAGGATTATTGACGGTGGATGAAATTCCAGAATATGCAGGATTAATTTATGTCAATGAGTTTTCGGCCACCGTGATTAAACAGGCTCCAACTCTCCATAAGAGAAAGGAGAACATCAAGGAGCTCTTATTTTCTAAGTATCAATGGGGTTATGTAAATGCCAAGGACGATTTGTATAATTTGGAAAAAAAATACAACAACATCAACAAAAAATTTGAGACTATGTGTCGTGGTCTGGAGAAACAATTTAAACTCCCGCAGGGTTCTGTGGACTCTATAACCGCATTCAACAGAGCCATTAAAGAGCATCAGCCATTTTCATAAGTGTAACATAATTTAATTTGCTACGTAAAACTAAGTTGAAATAACAACTTGAACTATGCAAATTTTTAAATTTGACAACGATAAATTATCTTATGAGAGAATAACAAACAAAAAATTGTTAATTCTAAGTACATCAATATTTATGGTCATTTTTGTAGCATTTTATATTGGCACACTGGTAGGTAATATTAAAGATTTGGGGCACGAGAAGCTGGGAGATACAAAACACCACAATGAAATAACATCTAAGCATGACCTTGACCCAGCTAATGACCTTGCCTGGAAAGACTCCACATTCAATTCATACAAAAAACGGGCAGACATATATCTGAATAGACCAATTTTCAAAGGAACCCCTCTCAATGGAGATATATTATCTCTTTGTGCCATAAATGCTTATGACTCGTTGGGAATACTCTTGCCAGTTGAACTCGCACTGTCTCAGGCTATATGGGAATCTGGAATGGGAAGAGAAGGTAGGTCACCAAAAAATAATCCATTTAATGTTGGAGAAAATGATAATGGAACTACACTGTATTTTGAGAGTACATTTGAAGGCACTCAAGCCTACTACTATTACATGTGCAGAAACTACCTTAGGTGTAGTACACTTGAGGAATTGTTTTATAATTTTGTAAATTGTGGAGGCAAGAGATATGCAACCTATCCAGGTTATGAAGCACGGGTTAGAGAATCTTATTACTCTATAAAAAAATGGATTGATAATAATATTTGAAACATAATTTATTTTATTACGTATAAATGCCATGAAAGTTCAGGATTTAAAAATTAATTACCAGGTATCAAAAGAAGATGGGTCATTTCATCTTTACTCGCTCACTGAAATGGGTAAGAGAAGTCCAATAAAATATTTGTGTAGCGTGAAAAAACATAATTCAGAAAAGTTTTATGTTGAGGGGTGTGAGCCAACATCAAAATTTGATGTTCTTCAGGAGCAAATAAAAAATAAGATTGAATCATATGAGTACGACTCAGAATATTACAATCCTTGCTACAGGAAAGGAGTTTTTGAGGAACTAATAATTCACGACTATCTTATTTCTCTTGGATTTGAGAATGTTGATGGAGATACATATATTTTGAGTGACAAAAACATATATGGATTTAATACATCTGACATCTCTGTTAGTGTTTGGGGCCTTAGCGCACTTGGCGATGTTTTAAAGAACGGTTCTCCAAATGAAGAAGTTGCAGTTATATTACACACTGGCTTTGCCAGTTGGATAGAAGTTAAGTGCAAGAGAAATGTGAATGACATCAAGAAAGGTATTGATGGTCTATTGAAGCCCCTTTTGTTGACTGATAGCGTTAACTTGATTACAAAATCAGAAAAACTTCAGTCTATTGGAGACATAGATATTTTGATGCATAAACTTACAATGAGTCTTGACCACAGCAAATTAGATGTTAAGTCTTACTTGAAAAAACAACTATTGGAGATAGCAAATAAACTTTAATTTGCAAAATCAAAAAAAGATAATTAACTTTGAACCAATAAATATTAATCGTATATCTGTAATTCAAATTAAAACACAAAACATGAAAGGTCACAGTAATTTTAAATTGTTCGTAGAAGATTTTAAAGATGGAAATTTTCCTATGAACAGAGTTAAAGATTTTATCAACAGAGAAGATGTAGTTCCAAAAAGTATTGGAATTGAATTTTTGGAATCAAATTCAAAAGTTGTAATTAGCGTAGGGCATACTATTGAAAATGAAGTTGATGCATCATATGAACTTACTCTTGTAAATCTCGGTAAGCTTGATGCAAATAATCTTGAGGCACTTGAATTAATTATGAATCAAGAGTCTTCAAAACTTAATGGCATTATTTGTCATGAATTCTTCGTAAGCAAAGAAAGTGAGGTTTACTCTTTATTTCTTGCCACAAAATAATAAACAATAAGAAAAGGACTTGAGGTAAACACAGAACGCTTAATCACCCGATTGGCTTGATGAGGTATCACATAGAATGCTCAATTTACCCGCAAAGTCGAGCCATAAGTCCCTTTCTTTTTTAATATTTAAGATATGAATAAAGAATTTCCCACAATTGAAGTAACTCCGTCTGGAAAAAGAAATTGGAGTGGTGGTGCCTGGTGTCTTGTTTGGGTTTACTCAACAGAGGGAAATTTCCTATTGAAAGGATTCATTAAGGAATGTGAAAAATACATTGAAGAGAAGGGTTGGAAATGCTGGGCTATTTTTAACCTGTACCACACAAGCGCTGTGCCATTCTATAAGTTACACAAGAAAGGTCAAAATTATAGAACCATCATCCAAACTTACAAGTGCGGGTTTGATATTTCACAGCCACTTCGAATTGAAAAGAAAAAAAGTTCTAATGATTTTAAATTTAGAATTTACCAAAAAGGAAACTGGAGAAACCCCATCTTTTTAAAACGACTTCCAAGTCAATTTGTAAACTTCAATCCACCAAAATTTGAAGATGAACCTGGAACTCTTGGTGGAAATAATGTTCTTAAGATTTTAAAAGATAAAATGGACCAACAATGAAATTTCAACCAACAATAATTAAGGGGATGCTGTGGAACGGAGAGTTCTTCATAGGAAGATTTCCATCTGAATTACCTTTTGTAGAAACAAAAGATAAGGTTGGCCACAGGGCGGTTGTAATTCCAGCACTTATTGCTGTAGACGATTGTGTGGTCAAGGAAGTAGATAGGGGTGAGTTGGATAATCTGCTTCCAAATGCAGTAATCACCTCTCCTTACAATATCAAATTTGACGGAATTGGTCCAAAAGATGGACTTTGGTTAAACAAGGAAAATCCGTTTACTAAGAAGGACCAGGAAAAAATTCTAAAAGCATTTGAGACTCTTAAGGGTTACGGCTTCATGAGTGAAATGGGAATGTAACATAATTTATTTTTTTTCGTATAAACAATTATGTTATATATTGCAAAAGCTGAGGTAACTGTATATCCGTATATGGAAAACACTCATAGAATCGAAAAAAATTTTACAGTTGAGGCTAACTCCCAGGAGGAGGCTGAAGATAAGGTGAGGGCTTACTATGAGGCAAAGGATGAAGGTCATGGTGGGACCAACTACTGTGTAAATTACGTAGATTTTTTTGAGCACATAAAGTAATTCAAAAATTAACAATAAGAACATTTATAATTTTAGAAAAGTAATTTAATGAGCAAAAAACTTGCACTTTCTATTGGTGAATATTTAGCTGAGTATTTAATGTTAAAAGAAATACCAAGTCTTAGTTGTAATCCTTGGACCCTACAAGTTATTCAAGTGACCATTGGGGAGGCAGATGAGCTTAAGCGTCTTAATGATGCGTGGTATTCAAAAGTAAGCTCAGAAAAATACAGTTCATCCACAAAGGGTTTAAGTGCGGTAGAATTGTATAATAAAGAGAAGGAGGCTTATAAAAAATCTGAGACAGAATGGAATGCTCTTCTAAAGTATAGATACATTCTTAAGGAAAAATATTTACCACACACAATTAAGTGTCGTGTGCCATTTATTGATTTCTCTAATGAGAAAACAAACAAAATAATTAAAAAAGGTTTAATTACTGCTCTTTGGGATTGCGATTTTTGCGAATGGTCCTTGAAGGAGGAAGATATATTTTTTGAAAACGAGATTCATAAATATGGTGATAATGATGAATACAGCATGGATTTTACCTGGGTTACACTGAAACTTAGCCTTGAGGCACCATCTTCATTTACTGGTGATGAATGGATTGAAATTAAAACACCACAAAAATAAGCAATGAACATATTAAAAAATAATGGTAAGTATTCGTTTTACAACGAACTCACAATCGACAAAGAATTGGCTCCAAAAAATTACATCTTCAACTTTGATGACTTTGGTAATTGTTGGCTTGAAGATGCTGAAGACTTCAGAATACCAAATAAAGTTTACGATGTAAACTCAGGTATGAGAAAAGACATCAAGAAGGCCTTTGAATCATATGATAAAAATCTTGGTGTTCTGTTAACTGGGAACAAGGGTCAAGGAAAATCTCTAAACGCAAAACTTCTTTGCAAAGAAATGGGAATTCCAACAATTCTTGTTAATAAGTCAATTCCCAAAGATGTTAACTTTGTAAGATTCTTCAATGGAATTAAGCAAAATTACTGTTTCTTTGTTGATGAGTTCGAAAAACTGTTTGCTGACAAGGGAAGAACAAATGAAAACAAAGATTATCATGAGCAGGATGTATTCTTGTCGTTCATGGATGGTGTGTTGACAAATGAGCACAAAGTTTTGTTCTTATTGACAACAAATGATAGCGTTAGTGAATACTTCATAAATAGGCCATCGAGAGTTAAATTCCTCCAGGAATACGATGAGTTATCTGAAGAAATTTTCAACATGATTGTCAATGATAAGCTTGAGGATAAAAGTTTCAGAGAAGACCTTGAGGATAATGTATCTCTTATCAATTTAAACATTGACTTGCTCATTTCAATTGTTGAGGACATAAATCTTTTTAATAGACCATTTTCGGAGTTTAAGGAGATATACAACTATAAACTTGAACAATATAAGTATGAGATGTGCTTCATTGAAGGTGGAGTTGAAAAATTCCAAGGATTCTTCACTTGTAAGAAAAAAATTAAGTCTGATACAACTTACATTAATGGATACAGCGTTAATCAGATGATTAAGTTTACAAAGGGCGAAATAGTATTCACCAGTCACAAGTGGAGTGAGGATGAGAAAGGTGACGACATTCAAACTGAAGTGAAAATTAGAATATTGCTATGCTCCAACACCTATAATATGAGTAACGCACTTTAAAAGCTTAAGAAATTCTTTTATCTATTTATAAGTATAAACTTTAAAATAGATAGATATGGGATTGGGACAAAGTAAACTTAAAAAAAACTTGTTTGGCTTTTTGAATTACGCACAAATAGCTCTTAGTATATTTGCAGCAACACAATTTCCTGGATGGCTAAGAGATGGATACCTTTCAGATTGTTATTTTGAAATTGCTAACTTCTGCTTTAAACTATGGATTCCAGTTGGAATTGCGGTTTTTGGCTCGCTCATTGGGGGAATATGGTGGACGATTTTAAAACATAGAGACACTGGAAGTTGGTGGTGAAATTGAGCCTTGGTAATTTACCAAGGCTTTTTTTGTTTTATTAATTTTTTTGAATTACCTTTGCTCTAATGAAAAAAGTTTTCCAGAGTAAAATTTGTAAGGGTGAAGGCGATTGCTGCAGAGCTGTTATAGCAAGCTTATTTGATAAGGAGCTTGAGGAGGTTCCTGAATTTAAGCCAGACGGTAGTCAGGGCTATGAACTAATGAAATATTTCAATATTCAAGGGTATGATTTTACTTATTTTAATAGAAGAGATGGTCAAGAACTTCAGAGTGGAGTTCTATGTCCAACTATAGAGGAGGTTGCTAAGTTTGATGGAGGCATTGATGGATATTTTTATGCAACCGTCAACTCACAGACATTTTCTGACACAACTCACGCTGTTGTTGTTGACATAGACTTAAACATAGTTCATGACCCAAACCCAAACGGTCTTGCATTGGCTCTTAAGCCAAATGATGTTATTGGAATTATAACAGTTGGTAATTGGCACATAAATCTTGATGGCGAATTTATAGAAGATGGAGAATAAGGAATATAAAGATTGGCTTGCTCTTAGAGAAAAATCTAAGAATAATGAGGAGGAGCCAGGTCGTGGATTATGTTATTGTGGACACACACAATTTTGTGAGTGCTCGAACCCAGACATAACTTTATTTAAAGAGTCAGTTGAACGAGGCGCAATTATTCTTGGAGACTTAAATAATGGTTGGAAAAATATTGAGTGATGAATGAAAAATTAACAAAAGCAATTGAAGATGTCAAGTTTTGTCTTGAATCAAAAATATTTCTAAGTGAGAATATTTCAGCAGACATGTCTGACCTTGGTAATGAAATAGGTGTTGCTGTGGCTAAGCACTTTTCTGGAGAAATGGGATTTGATAAGGAGAGCTTCTTAAGTGGAATTCGTCATGGGATTTCTCTTGTTGATGGAACTCACCTATAAGTTTAAAATTAATAAAAAATAAATAACAATGTCAGGAGGAGCATATGACTATAAATATTATCGGCTTGATGAACTTGCTGATGACATCGAGAGAGATTTCTTGGAAGATGGAAAATACAAGAGTGAGTATTCTTATGATGAAGACGATGATGGAATAAGAGATAGAATTGGTGATGCAACAGAGGAGCAGCGACCAATTATTCTTAGAGAAATTAGAAGTTTAATTCAAGACCTTAGAGATTGCTCCAGGAGAGCTAAGGAGATTGAGTGGTACATGAGCGGAGACACTGGTGCTGACTCATACTTGAAGAGACTTGAGAATCTTGGACTTTTAGGTAGAGAAACATATACAAATCATGAACTCAGGCACTTGGCAGTTAACTATGCTATTATTTGTGAGAAAGGTTTTACTGGCTCGTTTGATGAGTGGTTTAAAAATATTAGTCCAGACTGGAGAGAGTGTATATACAAAAAAGAAGATTAAATGTTTTTAGAATCAAATAATAATATAGGCTTCATAGAGGTCGTTTGTGGCTCCATGTTCTCAGGCAAGACAGAAGAGTTAATTAGAAGAATAAAGCGAGTACAAATTGCTGGACAACCATTTAAGGTATTCAAGCCAAGGATGGATAATAGATATAGTGACACAGAAGTTGTTAGCCACTCAAAGAATGCTATAAATTCAATTGTGGTTGATAGCGCTGTTGACATCCTCAATTTGGTTGAAGATAGTGATGAAGTGATTGGCGTTGATGAAGTCCAGTTTTTTGATGAAGCCATCATTTCAGTTTGCACAACTCTTGCTAATAGTGGTCGGAGAGTTATTGTTGCTGGACTTGATATGGATTACTCTGGACAACCCTTTGGGCCAATGGCTGGACTTTTGTCTGTCGCTGAGTATGTGACGAAAGTAAAAGCTATTTGTATTGACTGCTCATCTCTTGCAAATTTCTCATATAGATTAGGTGAAAGCGAAGAGGTTGTGATGCTTGGAGAGACAAAAGAATATATTCCTCTTTGTAGAAAATGTTTTAAAAATAGAAAAAATGGATAATTTTGAAGGGTTTACAAATAAGTTAGTTGATTTCTTTAGAGAAGAGTTAAATGCTTCAGATGAAACATGTAGAGAAATTGAGGAGTGTGAAGACTTTTATGATGTTAGGGTTTTTTTTGAAGAATCTAAGGAGTTAAAAGAATTACTTAGATTTGATGATTTAGAAAGCCAAGTTGATGATTTAGAGGATGAGGTTGAAGACCTTGAAACAGAGATAAAATATCTTAAAATGGAAATTTCTGAATTAGAGGATAAACTTGAATCTACAGCATTTAAACCAGTAACATATTGGGATGAGGAAAAATATGAGTTATTCTTGAAGTATCATGAAAAAGTTACCCCAAGTGAATTAGAGAGTTTTTTTACAAAACAAGTGTAATTTATTGATTGCAATGTATTTTTGACCATATTTATAAAAAAATGGGATATATTGCACAATTCAAGATTAAATTGGTTTGATTTTCACATAAAATTATTTGTGATTATACTGGCTGCTCTAACGCCACTAATCCTTTTTTTGACTCAAGGCTACCTCCCATCAATATCATCATATTGGGAAACACCAATGCAACCACTTTTCATAATTACAAATGCATCAACATCTTATCACCTATATGGAATTAAGAACTGGAGATTGCCAGCCTTTTTTTTGTTATTTTTAACGGCATTTTCAGTGACAGATTTTGAAATTATTCACAACATTGTTGCTGTATTGTTTTTTATTATTTGCCTATACCCCCTTTATGTAGCTCGGCACTATAAGTTTGTATTCTGGGTTTACATGGTATCTTTGCCACTGATGATTTATGACTTATTTCTTGGTGAGTCTATTGCAGTAGCTGCTCTTTGCTTATATCACGGGCTTGTTCTTCTTAAGGTTAAAAGATTATCTGATAGGTGAAACATTTACTATTTTTCTGCGTATAATTGAAACTTAATGTATAATCAGTAGAATATGAATCGAGTAACTATAAACGGAAAAACTATAACCTCCAATGGAAGTATATCCATTATCAATGGAGAAATAATAATTGATGGTGTCAAACAGGAAACTGGAAATGCAAAAGAAATAAACATTTCAATCGAAGGTAATGTTGAAAGTCTTAACGCACCTGGTTGTAACAACATAAAAGTATCTGGAGATGTGAATAAATTATCTACTTCTTCAGGAGATGTTGAGGTTGGTGGAAATGTTTTTGCTGGAATCCAATGTTCTTCAGGAGATGTAGAAGTAAGTGGAGATGTAAGCGGAAGCATTCAGACTTCATCAGGAGACGTTAAGTGTGGTCAAGTTGGAGGCGATGTGACAACGATGAGTGGAAACATTAGACACAAATAAAATGAGCGAAAATAACTTTAAGGTATCCAAGTGCAAGAATTACTTTCAGACTCATATCTTGAGATTTAAGCCAGGAAACTCAACTGTTAGTGTGTGGATGTCAACAATGCAATTGCATAAAGACAGAAAGGCTACCGAGAAATACATGAGGTTTATTCTTGATATGGAGCAAGCTGTGTCAAAAGAACTCAAGACCAGAGGTCTGAGTCATGAGCCAATGAAGGTTGTTGTATATTCCCTGAGACTTGTGTCTTCTTGGGCAGATGATTTTGACATCAGACACGACTTGCCAATTGAACATCAGGCCACTCTTGTTGTAAATTGGTACAACAACGCATACAATGAGGCTAAGGAAGATTGTATGAAGACTCTTGCATCTTTAAAAGAGAATCCAATTCCTTACATTAAAAATTGGAGAGCTCATGATAAATATGATAAAGACAATAATTTATTTGAGCTTGGAATGGAAGACCTAAAAGGTTACTATGGAGAGGACCCTCTTGATGTTATTTTAGAAAAGACCAATGAGATGTTGGAATTGTTGATTAAACAAAATAAAAGCAAAATAAAATAATGAATATAATTGAAGCTAATACGGAAAAATATGTTGTTGTCTCTTTTGACGGAACTCAATGGGGAATTGAAGGGGATTTTTATGCCCATGATGAAAGTGGTGCAATTAGGCAGGGTTCACAAAAGCATAAAATACTTAAATCAGAAGATGAGCAAGAGCATGTAGATTTCAAGGCGTTTAAGGCGAAGAGTAAAGAATTAGAAGAATTTATATATAATCATAATTTTGTTAATGAAGATTAAGGAAATGAAATTTGAAGTAATCATAGACGAGCAAACACCAAACACTCCAGTAATTGAGGATGTCTCTAAATTTATAGAAACTCACAAGGAGAAAATTGAAGCTTTCAAGGAATATGCAATCTCCAGAACAGATGGAATTGGGCTTGCTGCCAACCAGTGCAGCCTTGATGGAGAACGATTCAACATAAGAATGATTGCAGTTAAAAACTCTGAGGGAAGTGATAGAGGCTGTAGAATTGCAATTGACCCAAAGATTACAAGGCTTTATGGCATCAAGCTTCAGAAGTTCGAGGGATGCTTGACTTGGAAAGGTATTCCTGGAATGACAGTTGTTGCTGATAGAAATTACTACATTGATGTAGAGTTCTATACTCCAGATGGAGAACACCATAAAGAAACTCACAAGGGATTTCAGGCTCAAGTTTGGCAGCATGAAATCAATCACATCAATGGCTTTGAGGAAAAGATAATGCTTAAATCAGAACTTCCAACCAGAAAAGAACTTGGAAGAAATGATAAGTGTCCTTGTGGAAGTGGAAAGAAAATTAAGGTATGTGAAAATCACCTCGTAGATTACAATAACTGGAAAGGAGTTTGTTAATATGGATGCGGTAGATTTTGATGAAATTAAATCCATAAGCAAAAAGCTTGTTGATAAAATGTTGGACAAATATCCAGATGCTGGATACACAATTTGGATTAACGTCTGGATGGATGATACATTTCAAGTAATATGTAGAAGCGCAGTTAGAATTGACGATGATAACATCATATGCAGAGATTTTAAGTGGTATGATGGAGAAATATCATACGAAGAAAGAGAAGAATATGCACGAGTGATGTCTTCTTAAATCCTTTTATAAAATGAAACTTATTTTATTTTGTCACGTATAACATAGATAAATATAAGATATGTTATTACCAGCAAGAGATTATTTTAAGATAGTCGAGGATGCAGCTCAAAAGAACAAGGGCCATAAGTCACTCGAAGACTTTTTTGTCAAAAGAGACTCATTCTATATCAGAGAGTTTTATTCAAATAAACATTACTCAGTAACTCTTGAAAAAAGAATCTTAATTTTCACCAGAGACTTCATTCTTGAACTAACAATGGACACCCAGTTTTCAAACACAGATGTTGATACTGGTACCTGGGAGAAAGATTATTATGCGGTAGTGAGAAATGATGAGGAAGATGGATACCAACCATCAAAGTCAATCTCAAACGACATGGTTAAAGATTGGTTTAGCAAAAACATCATTAAATTTATTTAATCGTGAGTGATTCCTCTAAAAACCACGCAGGAGATGAAAACTGTTATCTGAACAATTAAACGGCTTGGCTCACCTGTAGGACAAGGTTTGTTAGACAGTTTTGGATTTGATATTAAAAAACTAAATAAAATTTATGCTTATATTTATATTAAATTAAAAAACAATTATTATGAGCAAAGAAATGAGGGGGCATATTGAAAGTACTAAAAAATTTTTAAAAGAAAATAAAAGTTCTGAGCATATTCCCGAAGTTTTGTATCATGCCACATTTAAACCCTTATTAAAAAAAATAAAGGAAGAAGGATTAGGAGGCAAGTCCTCTAAGCCATTATGGAGTGATTCAAAAATAGGTATTGTTTATTTGGCAAAAGATAAGTTTGTTGCTGCATCATATGCTGAAACAGTATTTGATGAAAATGAAGATTTGCCAGAATCTTGGGAAGAAAAAATTATAATTCTAACAATCAAAACAGATGACTTAGATAAAAGTAAGTTGTTTATAGACCAAAATGTTATAGATAATGAAGGAGATACATTAGAATATCATGGAGTTATTCCTTTCTCATCTATTATCTCTGTTGAAAATTATAATTAATAAACAAAAGTACAAGTCAAAATAAAAGCGGACCCCAATAAGGTCCGCTTTTTTATGTTAAAAATTTCATGAATTGTATACCCCCATCATATAAGAAAACAATAAGAATGTAAAACATCCGCCCCCAGAAAAAACAAAAAACATTTATAAAACTGTAACAATATAAAACCTTATCACGTATAACAAAAAAGTATGAACAATAAATAAAATTATTTGCCATGACACAATTACAACTAATTGAAGTAGATACAACTCCAGGCGAAGTTGGATTGCCACACATAAGAACTATCAAGGCAGTTTCTTCTTCTTGGAAAGCACTTGAGGATTACTGTCAAAAAAACTATGGCAAAAATGCCACTGCACCTCCAGAAAATTATTTTGGTAAAAATCATACTTTTGAGGTTCACTATGTTATTGAACCTTCCAATATTTCTATAGTTCAAGAAAGTATTTCTAAATTTGATTAACAATTATAAAATATGAATTACGAAGATAACATAGGAAAAAAAGTTACCAAGAAGCGAACCAATAAATCTGGAAAGCCAAGACAGCCTAAGCCATTTAAGAGTGGATTTCAAGTAAATACTGTTAAGGCTATCATAGAGCATCCAACTCTTAATATTCCTGCATACACATTTGAGGAAGATGATAGCTACGTTGAATGTAGACGTTGCTATCTTGCTGAAGAAACACAGATAGTGTAACATATCTCGTTTTATTACGTATAATTAAATTGAAACAACAATTTTAAAAATAAAAATTATGTTTGATAACTTATTTACACAACTTGTTGGGCTTGGAGCTACTATTGTGCTTGTAATATGGGGTATAGTGAGCTTGGTTGGTTGGATATGGATTGATGACTCAATTAGAGTTGATAAGCCTATAGTTCCAGAGATTGAATTAATAATTAAAGACAATAATGTAGATACTGTCTACGTTTATCATCGTCCCTAAAAAAATAATTATGGGAGATATGGCTGATTATTATATGGACCTATCCATGGAGCAAGATGCTGAATTTGAGGCAGAGCGCATGGAAAGACAAAAGCATGTTGAGCGCATGGAAAAACAATATGCATTTGGTGTCTTGAAGTGGAAAACTCAAAACAATGGAAAGATACTCGTTGCCAATATGACAAAGGAGCATCTTGAAAACTCTATTGCTTTTGTCAAGAGAACAATGGATAGTGGAGAAGTTAGTCAAAAGTGGATTGAACTTCTTGGATATGAACTTGAAAAAAGAAAATAACATGGATGAAAAAATGTCAAAGAGATGTAGCCAACTATTCAAGATGGGCCTAAGATTTAATGGAGACTCATACGTAGGATTCCAAGAAAATAACCGTGACTTCAATTTTCACTCAACAGAAATGCTTTGTGACTCAGATGAGCAGTGGGATAAGAAGATTAAGTCTGTCAAGGAAGAGATGACCAGAAGAGGAATTAAATTTGAGGAATAAAATATGAAAACAATTCCAATACAAATGAAATCTGATGGCTTTGGTCCACTTATCTTTAGAACAAAGGATAATGTGACTCACTTCTATCAATACTATGGTATTATGCAGAGAATGGGTGATGAGCATCATGACTTATATTTGGTTGTTGAAGGCTGTGAAAAAGATGACTTATGTCTTTGGAATGTTCAGCATGAATATCAATTGTCTAAGGCTCAAGAGAGAAATGCTCTATTGCACTACAAGATTATCGCAACAACTAATGTTCGTGTTCACGAGAGGTCCAATTATAAAATTTCTCTTATCTCGGAGGAAATAGTTAAAAAATATGCCTACGAGGACCAGAACGGTGGACTTAAGGAGGTAATTCTTGAGACAGAAAGTGTTTATGTTGAGCCTGAGGGAATTCACTCCAATCGTGGATACTTTAAGGATGTTCCTAAGCTTAATGAGGATGGAGAAGTAATCATGTACCATGAGCCAGTTAAAATTGTTGATTGGAATCAATTTTCTCTTGAGGAGCTAATTGCTCACCTTGAGGAAACTTTTAAGTTTGATAGTAGCGGAACTGCAAAGGCTGTGCATGAACTCATCAGAGCATACAAGCGTAAGGAAAAGACAGAGCAGGAACTTGAGAGTATTTTTGATGAGTGTGCAAGGAAGCATATGATTGTCTGGAACATCAGGGGGTTTAAGAGAACCTATAGCAGACTCTTTAAGTCAATAATGGAATCTTTAAAAATAGCATCAAATGGAAGGGATTGAAATCATAAGATATAGCCAAATGCTTCAAGATGCGTTCCGATATATCATTCAGAACAACACATCTAACTACTTGCCATACCATAACCTAAATCACTTGCTGACTGTACTTAAGTATAGCGACTATATTGCAAATGGAGAAGGTGTGTACTATGACCAGAGACTACCACTTCACCTGGCAGCCTTATTTCATGATGTTGACCACCTTGGTGGTGAGCAGAAGAATGATAAGGAAAATATTGATAGAGCTGTCGAGGCCTTTAAGAATTTTGTTGACTTCACCAAGGAAGAAATATCTCTTGACTTTTATAATCAAGTAATCTCAATTATTGAGGCAACAGAGTATCCATATAGGAAGGCTCACACGGCAGTTGGAAATCTGGAGAAAATAATTCGTGATGCTGATATGATGCAGCAGTTTGAGTACAACTGGATTGGGCAGGCAACTCTTGGTCTGGCTAAGGAATCTGGAGTTTCAATAACAAATTTCATTCCCAAGCAGCGTGTATTCCTTGAGGAGATTAACTTTTTGACAAATACAGCGAGAGATTTTAAAAAAAGAAACTGGACTAAGATTATGAATGAGTTCAGAATTCTTGAAGTATCAATGGAAATTTAAACGATATGAAAAATATATTACTATTATCAACAATGCTCTTAGCATCCTGTGGGCCAAATGGGAATGAAGCCTCAATAGAGGCAATTAAGGCTGATAAAGAGGTGATTATTGAGAAGGAAAAGACAAAGCAGCATCAGTTGATGTTACAAATCGAAAAAGAAAAAAATAAATAATGAACAAAGAGCAGTTTGAAGATTGGGTTAACAAGGTTCATTGTGACTTATTTCATGTAGTGAAAACAGACCTTGATGACACACATGGGGTCAGGTGCGACCAGATAATCGTCATTAGAAGAATTAATGAAAACCCAGAAGTCCTCAAACATAAGTCGCTTAGAGAGCTTCTTGAAATTTTCGAAGTGTTGTAACTTAATTTATTTTTTCACGTATAATATAGATATGAAGTCAAAATATTCATATAGTGTAGAGAAGTGTTTAAATCACGAAGGAGTTTCTGAAAAATGCCTAAGTGATTTAATTCCCTTTAAAGAGCTTCTTGATTCACTTGAGCCGACAGCATCAAAAAACACTCACTATGACCGATTGGATGAATGGAGTGATAAAGTCTATGAATACGTTCATGATATGCTTAAAAAGCATGGATTTGTAAATGGCAACATGGAAGCAAATGCTAAAATCCCAGATGCAGGATTTTGGTGGAAGATTTATGGAGTTGTATCTGACGTTTGTTATTCTTCAAATCTTAATAAAACTGCTCTTGTGGCAACACATCATACAAGTGCGTATGATAGAAATGAGGCATTGAGAAAAGATGTTGATGTTATTATTCGTAAGTTTATAAAATTTGAACCCAATGGAAAATATGCATACGATGTTTTTTACACAGAGGCTGATTATGAAATTACAGGTTCTACAAGAGGAGATAACAAGAAGCATGCTATAGAAAATTTCAAAAAAGAATACGGCCCAAATGTGAAAATTAAACACCTGCAAAGATTGTCATGGTAAAATTATCATACGAAATTCAGTACTCAGAGAATAGAGAAAAACTCTGGATACACTGCTCAACTGGAGAAACAGTTGGTAGATTTGACAAAAGATTTGGAATAGATATTCACACAACAATCGAAGAGCAGGCGAGTGGTGCTGGCCAGTGTCTTCATTGTACGCATGGAAAACCAACAATTGAAGACTTCAATTATTTTTGCGCCAAAGCAAAAGAACTTTGGGGTGTTGATATTGATAAGTTGATGATTGAGATGTAACATAATTTATTTTTTCACGTAAAATAAAATAAAAATAAATTATGTCAGATTTACTCATAGCAATTGCCACAGGAAAAAAAATTAATGATGCAGATATTGCAAATGCATTGTACGAGGTGTGTGATAATACTCACTCCTCTTGTGATGACAACTGTCCAGTGTACAGATTGAATGGAAGCAAAACTCCTGATACAGCAAATGATTTTCGTAAAAATAGAGGCTGCGACACATTTAAGAATGGCACAGCAATGTTGGCATTCATTAGAGAGTTCAAGTCATGAAAAGTGTAATCCAAAAGTATAAATCTCTAATTAAAAAATTAAGAGAGAAAGAGATGGAAAGCATGTTTCTGGATGTTGACCTTGAGCTTGAAATTTCATCAAGAAAAAATTTAGCAAGAAACTACTCCATAATTTGCAATCAAATCCACAGCGGAGGAAGTAACGACTCAATTTGCGAAATAAAGATAATGCTTGACAATAAAAAAGCAAATATATCCCAATTTCTTCAGAAAAAGATTGAGAACAAGAGGCAGATAAAAGAGATTCGAAATAAACTTTCAAATTTAGTGAAATAAAATTGTTGAAATAATTTTTAAATTCTAAATTTATAACTAAATTCGCTTTATGAATAAAGAGACAGACAGATTTGTTAATTCAGAAGCTATAGAAAAAACAATAACAAACTACATTCGTGAAAGTTGTAATTACACAGAACAACAAATAAGTGAACTTACAATACAAAAAAAAATGCAACTCGTTGGCATGAAGAGTGAAGAAAAGTGGACAGAATTTAAACTTGGACTTAGGGCCGCTGGATATATAATATGAAACACACACCAGAAGAAATAATCAAGCAACTTGGAATTGAGGAAGAGATTGTAGCAATCTATCCATACGGCTCACAAGTATATGGCACCGCTTCAATGTACAGTGACCACGACTACATTCTTGTAGCAAAGAACTCAATGCTGAATAGCGGAGCTTTCAAGAACAACGCTGTTTCTAACGACAACTATACAATCCAAGGAACCCTATACTCAAGGGGTGGATTCCAGGATGCAATCAATAGATACGAGATGCCAGCAATGGAGTGCTTATCTCTGGAGCCTGAGCAAGTCCTTCTTAAGAAGTGGCCATTCAAAATTCAGAAGTGGGATAACAAGGAGATGATTGATAATGTAATCAAGCTCGCCTCTGCATCAAGGCACATTGCTGATAAGCAGGCCAAGACTGGTGAATTCGGAGAATTTAAGGATAGAGCGAAGCGTGGTATGTATCATGCTCTAAGAATCCTAATGTTCGGTGAGCAACTTAAGGAACATCAAATGATTGTTGACTTCCAGGCATCAAATGACCTTCACGCAAGAGTGATGGCAATTGACGATGATGACTTTGATACCAGAGATTGGTTTGAGCTTTTTGATGAACTTAAGAAGAAATTGGAATCATGAATGATAAAGAAAAAATTCATAATATGGCATCTTGTATGTTGTCAATATTAGACTCACTTAAATTATATGACAAGAGTCAGTTGGAGCTTGGTGATGAAACTCTATCTGAAGTTATGTTCAGAAAAATGAATGCATATAATATTGACCTTAATAAGGAGCTTGGATTCGACCACCTTAAGCCTGTTAAAAAAAATGAAAAAAATTAGTCAAACCAAGTACTCAATAGCACAAGAAAGCTTTATATCGAATAAAATGATTGAGCTTGGGTGTGGAAGAAGAAAAGCTAATGGGCTCTGGATGAAATCCGCTGAGAGATTCAATATTGTGTTCGAGCATGAGCTAAAAAGAGACACGAGTCATCCAACAATTTTTGAGAGCAATGACCTACATCCTGACGATGTGGGTCTTTTTTTTGAAAAAAAATTTGCATGATTAATATTTTATAACTAAATTCGCCTAATGAATAAAGAAATTATTTTTTTGATTGTTATTGCTGTTCTAACGGCAAGTCAAATATTTATCTTAAGAGGATTTTTTAAATCTATCAAGTTATCTAAATACATTTTTGAAAAAGAGGATAAAATAAAGAGAACATTTCATTCACCCATGTTTTATTCTGTCATATTCAACGTCAAGAATTTTAATAAATGGTTCAAAGACAATAAGGATGAGAATATATATGCTCACGCTGGAATATACCTGAGAACAGATAAGCTATCAAGGGGACATATTAATGCTTACCTTGGAGTTATCACAAATGGAATGCTTTCTATTAAGGATTTTGATGAGTTGGAGATAATTAGATTTGAGGATAAAATAAGAGAAAGTTGGATGAAACAACTTATAGCTAAAAGCAAATAGTTATGCGCTAAATTGAGGGATGATAAATTATATGACAAAGAAAGAGAGGAAGGAAATTGAACATCAGTACTTGAGGCTTCAGTATGAGGTGGCTCATAATGATTACTATAAGATAGATTTATCAAACAGAATAAATGTCTATACATGTGAGAATGGTCATGCAACAAAGACAATCTGTGTTGACCCAGGTGTCACTCCATTTATGCACTTGTGTGATACATGCGGAAGTATGGCACGTAGTTCATTCTTTCAAGATACTCATCCAAATTTAGAGCCAACTCAGGAGTGGTTCCGACCAACTCTTAAGCAAGTTCTTAAGATGAGTGAAGAAATGCGTGAACATGTCCTCCAGGGTGGACTTGATGTTAGAAATATTAAAAAATAAAAACAATGGTAACAAGCAAAGACAAACACTCACTTGTATTGGGTAATTGCGCTAAGAATAGCGAGGAAGGAGAGGGATACACAATCTTCAAGAATACAAACCAAGAAATTGTTGAACAAATTAAGGCAATGAACGTGCCGTCTGATACTTGGGTAGAAGATAATTGGTCAACTGGAGCAAAAGGAGTTTGTAAGATTGACAAGAAACTGAATGATACTCAATTTTTGTGTATTGATGAGCATGGTCACTACTTCGTCAAGGATTCTGAATCATTTAAAGCTACAGGTAGAAAAGATTTGTTGCAAAAAATAAATGAGAAATTTAATGCAGCAGATGTGTTGAATGAAGTGATTGCTCCACTTTATACCAGAGATGGTTATGGAACAATAACATTTGAGAGATACGACACTTACTACAAAAATAAGTGGGCTGACTATGATGAAGAAAAGATGAAATCTCACATGGGTGGTTATGATTCTCATGGTAGAATATTAGCTGTAACTAATGGGGCTAAACTTGATACCTATAATGGAATTATTCTTATTGAAGGAGATATTGATGGTGATTCAATGTTTTGTCACTTTAATGAAGATGGAAATATTGTTAACAGAGATTATAACTTCGATATAAAAGATTATCTTGACAATGAGCCTAAGACAAGAGAGGACCTGGTTAATGATATAATTTCACAAATACCAGATGTCCCATATGAGCACTATGGAAACAAGTGGTTCTCAAGTAGACACGCTTTCATCCTGAATAAAGTTGAGCCAGGAGAAACTCATCGAATCAATGGAGATGAGGGTGCCGTTGTTTTTAATATATCAAAGCTTGACCATAAAGGAGATGGTAAGTATGGAGATAGTCGAAGTGGAAAGGCCAACAAGCCAAAAGCTACAACAAAAGTTACCAGAGACCACTTGCTTGCCCACATTCTTCCTCTTGTGAATTCAATGAACTTTGGAACAGAAGTTAATGTGTCGAAATTCATTGACATGAGAGTCTTGGATGTTCAAGAGGCTGTCCAGACTCCAACCAAGAGAGTTCAGAAGACAAATATTAATGAGAGTGACTACTCTAAAGTTTTTGACTGGTTAACTCCAGAGTCAAGAGATGATTATTTTTATGAAGAAGATAGTGAAAACATTAATGAATTAATCAAGGCAACCGAGAACTTATCTAATGGAATTGAAATTGGAGATAATGAAGACGTTATCTTAGAAATTGTAGAACATTTACTTAGTGATTTAGACCTTCCAAGCTTCTCTTTTGATAAAGGAGAAGAGCAACCTGAGCATGATGACTACATTGGTCTTGTGAAGCTTCCTCATGGAGTAAACCTATCCTTCAAGGTAGCTGAGGGTGATGCTTGTGAGATTACGTGGGCTCACTCCATTTATTATACAGATGTTGTTGAATTAAAAATTATTGAATAATGAAAGTATTGGAAATACGTGGAGACGGAGATTTCTCTGCACTCCACTTTTTAAATCATCATGGAGGAACCAGTGTTGATGAAATCATTGCAAATCCAGATAAATTTCTTCCTTCTGAAGAAAATAATGAGTATGAGCAGTGGAATCTAAATGTGCTTGAATTTGAGGGGACTGTTAACTCAGAGTTTTTGTATTTTATCAGAAATGAGATGATGAGCTATGATGATAGCAAGCATAGAACTTTTTATGTAGAGGGTGAAATTGTTGAGTGATGAGTGTATATAGGTGTGATTATATTATTTATGGATATAAGCTTCCTTATGATAAGGAACTTGCCAGGACTCTAAAATTAGAAAATAATGATTCTTATCCTTATTGGGATGGTGGAGTTGACGATTATCTGTTAAAGATTGATGACATGGCTGGTAACTATATTGTATTCGGCAAGGTGCTGTATTCAAATGATTATTATGCCAATGAAGCCGATATTAACTTCATGAATTTTGAAGAGATTGATGTCAATGGTCTTCGTCTTGATGTTTTAGAGGAGCATTATGCTTATGCATTCGGAACCCATCCATCACTGGAGAGGAAAGTGTTTGCATTCTCACACATATATTAATTTAAAATAATGAAAAAACTTAACTATACCAAGGGTGAGTGGCACTTGCCTCACTTTGTAACAAACAAAGATAATCCAGAGTCATGTCAATGTGTCTTTGTGCTTAACGAAGGCATTTGCGGTTCCATTGCAGACATTCAGATTGACAATGGAAAACAAATTTCAGAGGGCGGAAATGATTGTCCCCCGCTTGAAGAGGCAATTGCTAATGCTAAGCTTATTTGTTCAGCTCCAAAGATGTATGAGCTCCTGATAAAGATGACGCACCAATTCAAGATGATAAAGCATGAGTGCAAGGCGAATTCTTATAATTCAACGATTGAACAGGCTGAGAGTTTGCTTAAAAAACTGGAGAAATAATGTATCCATATCACAATAAAATTAAGCAGAGAATTAACAACAAGGAGCTTGTTAAATATGAGTATGTTGATAAGTATAATGGGATTAGTCCCTGCTTGCTTCTACACTTTGACACAGAGCCAAACATTCGACCAATAAGAGAACATAGATTCCAAGAGTATGAACAGATTTTTTCACAAGAGAAAAAGACTTAAGTCAAAATATATTTTTAATCAAAGTGATATTAACAAGGTTATGTTTTCAATGCCCCCAATGTCAGTTGTAATAAGTGATTTCACATCACTTAAAAAGTGTGGGAATGAATATGGCGGAAGGTGTCCGATATGCAAGCCACTTACCACTAATAATACTCATCTTCGAGTTTCAGACAAAAAGAATTTGTATAAGTGTTTTGAGTGTGGTGCGGGAGGAACAAACTCAATTTCATTTTTGATGAGATATTTTAACTCACCATTTGGAGAAATATTATTTTTTGTAAACAAGGCCTATACAAAACTTGATATTACTCCACAAAGAATTAGAAGCTTGAGGTCTAATATAGACGATGACTTGCCTTTTTAAGGCAATGTTGGTAGTCACATTTTTTGGAGTCAGGCCCTCTAATTGCTGCCTGATTTTTAATTAATTAACTAAAAAATAAATTATGAACGAAAACTTAAAAAAAATACTTGCAGTATTACTCATTGCATTTATGGTTGTACTAACCTTGATGTTTGTTAAGAAATTACCACCAGTAATGAAAATTGCAGCTCTTGCTGTAGATACAGTCGTTGTGTACTGGGCTTACACATTTTTAAAAACAAAAAACAAAAAAGAACAAGATGAATTTCAAAATTAAACACATTATTATCGGAGCAATATCAGCATTGGCTCTTATTATTTTTTTAATGTCATGGGAAGATGTTGAACCTGGGCAAGAAGGATTTCTTTACTCACCATATAGTGGTGGAGTTGAAACGAAATCAACATACAATGAGGGAACTTATTTTGTAGCACCCTGGAATGAGATAATTACCTATAACATCCTGCAGGAGTCAAAAGAATACAAATCCCAAGTCATGGACATCAATGGTACCGACATTGGTATAGAAGTTGCCGTTAATTTTTCTGTTAAGAAAGGAAATGCAGCCAATCTTCATCTTATGCATGGAAAAGGATATATTTCTTTCATTAATGACAAGGTTAGGGGTGCTATAAAAGATGTTGTTGGCCGATACACGTATCAGGAAGTATACAGCTCAAAGAGAGAGGTGCTTGAGGGTGAGATAGAAGAGATTTTGCTAAAAGATTTTAATGGCAACTACATTGTTCTTCACTATGTTGAGATAGCTGATGTAAATCTACCTAAAAACATAGCGAGTGAAATTACTGTCAAGGAAACTCAAAAGCAAAAAAACTACACTTCTGAGCTTATGAAGATAGAACAAAAAAATCTTGCTGATGCTAAAATTGAAAAGGCGAGAGGAGATGCAGAATCTCTTATAATCAATGCGGAGGCAGAATCTAAATCTATTAAGATTAAACAAGAGCAACTTCGTCAAAGTCCTCAGTATATTGAGTACATGAAGGCGCAAAAGTGGAATGGGGTTTTACCTCAAGTTGTCACTGGAAATGGTGGCGGACTTATCATTGACATGAAGAAATAAGCATATATCATATGCTTTTAAGAATAACAATAGACCCTGGCAAAATAGTCGGGGTCTTTTTGTAACATAAGTTTTTTTATTCCGTATAATTAAAATAATGGAGAAATTAGGAACATATCACGATAGTGTTGTTGGAGCACCATATAGTCTAAATATATTTGACTCAGCTAAGGAATTGTCAAGTAAACTTAAAGACACATATAGGGCTCTTGGAATAGAAACCAGTCAATTTAATTCTGGCGGTGACTATGAAGGACTTGCTGAAAATCCTCCAAAAGAAATATATGAGTATCAAAATTTCTTCTTACTTGAAAAAACAGATGGGAATATTATCCTTCTTGATGGATTCAGAAGACTTCTCTGGTATAATGCACCCGATTCACCAATAACTGTTCGTACATACAAGCAAAGTGACCTAACGAACTCTCAAATTCTAACACTGCTTGTCAATCTAAATCACTTCAAGTTTTTCCAGGACTCACAATCATATCAAGAAAGAGGCTTTGGACTTTTCTTAAAGACTGTTTTTGACATAGATATATCTAAATTCAGAAGCGCATTCGATGCATACCTATCATCAAGTGAGACCAGGAATAGCTATTTATCTGGTAGTGTTAGCGGAAACAGCAAGAGCTTGACAATAAAGGATAGAATTGTGAATGAGCACTTTGTGTCTGACATGAAATTCCTTTCAAGGCTTAATGAGGAGAAGTTCATGGTAAATCAATATTTTGGCGCACTCCTATATAAGAAGAGGTTGACTGCAGTTGGTGAGTTCAGTGTTGAAAAGTTTATTGAACTTGCGAGTGGTGATTCAGTCCTTAAAGACTTGATGGTTAAGTTTGAGAAGGCTGGAACTAATAATTCTTCTAAGAGCCAGGATGCAGTTAATCAAATTCAAGAAATTTATAACAACTATTTCACGCTTATGTCTGGTGGAGAGATAGAGAAATCTTATGCTGAAAAAGTTCAGGAGTGTAAGGAACTTAGAGATAAGTTTAATAAAGATAAAGATTGGACGAAGCTCACTGGACATAAAGATGCTTATGCCGTTGAGAGAGTTATGAATAATGTCATTAAGAAAAATAAGGGTGTTAGTCTTGAATTTAAGATGATTGTTCTTCCAAAGAAAAGTTATAAAAACATAGTTCCACTTCAGTATGGAAATAGTGAGCTTCTTGGGTTTAATGGCATGGTCCCTTCAAAACACTATGGAGGAGGTCATGAGATTGAGCTTGGGTTTAATGACCCAAGTACAGGAGCTGAGTTTACCATAGGACATAATTATGGAGGACACAATTCATATGGCAAAAAATACACAGAGGCCAATATGAAGTATAATAAAGAAATCCAAGAAAAATATAATTCAAGCTTCAGCGTTAGTTATGATGTTGAAATTTGGGTTAATGTTCCTCAGGTTGTTTGGAAGGAGCTTGAGAACGAAAGACTTGGAAGAATTGAATATAAAATTTAAAAATTATGAATAAAATTGATTCTTCATATTGTCAATTACTTGAATGTGATTTTGACTTGTATAAAACCTCGTTGTCTGAGCTTACCAATCTTGTGAAGTCTTGGTATGAAGAAGAAGATTTCTCTAAATTTGACAACAGATTCATAAGAGAGCAAAAAGAGAATTCTTTCATAGAAATGAAAAAATCAGGCTTAATGTCAAACTATTTTTTTGCATATGAAGAGGGTGGAAAAAAATATCTAATTGACGGCTTCAATAGATTGCTCACAAACTATGGTGACATTTCTTCTTTTGCAGATACTCCAGTGTATTTAAAAATGATTACAAAAAAACTGGAAGACCACGAGTTGATGAAAATTATGTTTAGACTCAACATGTGGAAGCTACAAGAAAAAGGCTATGGAGGCTTTAGAACTGATGAGTTTCTTGACAGAGGCTTTAGATTATTGCTTGATAAAAAATTCAACATTCAACTACATGACAAATACGGTTCAGAACACGGTAGGAGAGAGGCTGATTCTTGCTTGCTTAGAAATTATTTTATAAGTGAGTCTGAGGGTTGCGGAGACTTCACTTTTGGACTTAATGGAATCTCTATTCTTTTCTCACATAAAAATATCATAAATGATTTTCGTGAAATACTTTCGTTAAATTCTCACGAACAACCATTTAAAAATTATTCAAAATTTGTTGAGGGGTTTATTATGATGCTCGCTTATTTAAGAGTAAGCGGAAATGATTCCGAAATAAAATTTGACACTTACCTTGATAAATTGAAATCTGACAAAAAGTTCTTTACAAAACTTCAAGGAATGAGCTGGACAGACTCTACAAGAAAGAATATTTACAAGTGGTTTAGAAATAGTTGACTCTGGAACCTCTGAATTTATAAAAATAAAACAATGACTATACAAAATCTAATCGACCTTTGCAATGAAAAGGGAATTAGCCTCGATACTCACATTGCCCTAAGAGCAAAAGATGACTACTTACTCACAAGAGATAGAGCACATCTTGATACTGCTTATTTTGGAAATTGTAGTGCAGGAACAGATTGGGAAAAAAATAATATACCACTTGACGAAGATGGAGACCCAGACTATGAAAACGCTCCTAAATTACTAATTTTAGACACTGACAGAGGATAACAGATGATGAACGCACAAGAAATACTTAAAACAATCGACACATCAAAGATGGAGAGAACATACGTTGACTTCTATGAGATGTGTGAAAGAGAATTTGAAATTTACGAGCACCTTCAGCAAAAAGAACAGAGACTCACATATTGTTACTATCACACCTGGCAATGCACTGATACATTTGTTGGAATTAGAGTCTGGTATCTTGATGACAAGCCTGTCTGCATATCATTCAAGCCATATAGAAAATATTATGAGAAATTTTATTGGCTTGACAACTCTTCATATGAAGAAGTATTTAGATACGCACTGTCACTAAAGATGGATGAGTCAAGTCCTGAATTCAAGACTATTCAAGATATGGGTGACCTCATTGACGTGGCAAATGGAATTCTATACAAGCAACATGAGAAAAAGAATATCAAGCAGCTTTAAGTTATGGATATAAAATTTAAGAATACCGACATTTACCCAAATGTTGACTGGGAAAAAGAAATTGCCAACGAAGGAGAACTTGAAAGAGATGAACACGCCAGAAGAAGTAGTGATTCTCTTTTTGTCATGCTTCAAATTAAAGATAGCATAGATAGAGAAATTGAAAATATTGGTGTTGATGGTATTGAAGAGCATAAGAAGGCAAATATGCTAAGGATGGTGGAATACTTCTACTGCAAATTTGTTTACCACCATGCAATGTTCTATAGAAAAAAAGAACTTCTTGACCTTCTAAAAACCCAAAAACAATATCGTAGATTTGACCACCCAGTTCTCTCTATAAAGAAGAAATTTGGAAAGACAATTGAGTCAACAGTTCCTGTTGAAGATATTCAAAAACTTGGAGAAGTTATTGCTGAAAGCATTAGAGAGAAACGTAAAAAGAAAGAGCCAGCGGATGGTGGTTTTGAAGAGGCTAAGGAGATGTTCGAAAAAGAAGGTCTCATAGTTGAAAAGCCAATTGGCATTGGAAAAGAAAATGACAGAGATACAGTTTGCGTTATTCACGATGGAATTCGTTATCATCTATATTTAATGAAGTCGAGTAGCATGAGCGGGGTCAGAACACAAGAGGGTGCTCACAAAGAGGCAAATGACTACAAGTCTCTCATTAAGAAATATCATCCACTCATCAAGAGAATTCACGACCAGATGAAGTCAGAGATTCCAGGGATGGAAAATATCTGGGTGATGGAGGGTGGAGGAATGCAGCATCAAGCATTCTTCGGAAATGAAAACGGATACATTGCAATTCTTTGTCTTGGAATGAAGAAGTCAAAAAAAACAGATTATGGCTCACTTATTTTTCAAAGTTATGAGGATGATGATAAGTGGCAAACTTACAAAAACTTCAAAGTTGATGGAGTTGAGTGCATAGCCTTTGGCGATAAAAATCCATATAAGAATGATACATTCTAAAAAAAATTTGCACAATTAAGTTTTTATGAATACATTTGTTATCATGAAACAAAATAAACATGGATAAACCAAATAAGTGGGTTGTATTGAAGATGGTTGTCGATGGCAACACATTTTATAAGTTATTTTCAACCTGGCTTGGAGGCTATCTTGATGGTGATGCCTGGAGAATTAACAGTGGAATTGTAAGAGTTGAACAGGAAGGAAATTACCTCAGGTTCTTTGGAGAATCGGGTTCCTGCTATGAGTGTGTCAACTCAGAACACTCGTATGGAACAAACTACTACACCCAAGGAGTTCTCGATAACATCATTAAGAAAGGAACAGACATGGGGCATACTATTGAGGTTATGCCTCAAGATACAGATTGGTTAAACTTTCTAAATTTAGAAGATGAAAAAGGCTAAAATAGACCCATATCTGGACCACCTGGAAATAACAGATGGCAAGGAAGTTAGGAAAATTAAAAAAGTACATGTCTTGTACGTGGATGGTGATGCAAAGACCTGTGATGGATGTGACCAGAAAAAGACTGGAGTTGCATCTATTAGAATGCTTTGTGGAGACGTTGCCTGCATTTGCAAAGATTGTGTTGAAGATATTTTAACAGTTTGGTAAAAATGAATAACGATGGAAGAAAGTAATGGTTTTTCTGAAATAATATTTCCTCACATAATGTATGTGTGTTGGCCAATAGAAGCGATGTCTATGATGAATGATATTCAGCCAGATAAAACCAAGCTATACTTTGAATATACTGGTGACGAAAATCCATATCTGAAAGTGGGTGAAGTTTATGAATTTAGATACAGTGCTTATTCTCCAAACAGAGAAAAAAAGAGACGAAAAGTGTTGGTCACCAGTGTGACGCTACCAGAAGAAGAACAAAAATATAAGGGTCAAACTAAAATGATTCGATTAGAAGAATTTCCTAAGTATTCATGGAAAAAAAGAACTAAATGGAAAAAATAGGACAGCTAAGGTTGATTAAAAAAGGAGGTCAGGTTTGGTCAATCATGAACCAGGCCAGAATCATCCTATCAGAAGATTCAATTGTTGAGGTCAAGCACACATGTTATGGGAGTGACGCTGTGTTCGTAAAGCCAATGCAACTATTATTTAATATTCCAGGACACATACCAGGAGTAATTGGCAGAGGACAAGATGAGTGGAGCATCTCATATAATAATACAGAACACTACGAAGTTCCACCACCGCAATTTTAAAAGAACATGAACACAAAAAATATGGAACCGACAACTAAAGAAATGCTTGAGGCAATGGGGTGGACAATCACTTGTGAGTCACCATACGAAATAGAGCACATAGATGGAAGCACAGCGACTGGACAATCAACACAGCCTGTTGTAGATGCAATCATCGAGGAATACAAGGCCATGAAAGAAGAAGAGGCTCGACTTGCTGAACTCAACAAAAAGCTTGAGTCAACAAAAGACCTTGACCTACAAAAAATAAATGGCAGAGAAATTATTGAATTCCTTAATGGCGAGGAAGTTAGAGATGAGCTTTGTGACATAAGCATCTGTGCTTTTAAATTTGAGAGTCAATCAATCAAGGATGATATATATATACTTAATTTTACTGGTGTATATAATAATTGGGGCACAAGACAGGACGTACCTGGGAATAAAATTTATATCAGCAAGAATGGTGTTAAAGTTAGGGTTGAAGAACCATTCGAAGGAGATGGAAGCTCTGAGACTGTTGAGGAGGTTTTGACCAACTGGCTAAAGACACACTCTTTCTCTGATGACTCAGAAGATAGGTTTTTTGAGATTATAAATTCAGCCAAGGAGAAGCTTGGACGCTCAACATTTAGTGATAGAGAGCATCTTAAGAGTATAATTAAAGAGCTATCTGAGGCATACACATACATGAAGTAATGGCGAGCATTTTTGACCAAATAATGTTTGTTCGATGGGTGAAGGGCGGAGACTGGGTTAAGACTACCCATCGTGGTTGGATAACCCTTGACACTTACTCAGAATATCTATCATACGGATTTGACCCAATTGGCTTGGAGTACAAAAGCTATTGAAAATAAAATGATTTTTAAACATAAAAAAAAATATATGAATGTTTTAGAAGATAACACCTTTCGAGTTAAAGTCAAGAGTGGCTCTAATGAGATAGAGGTTACAATACCATTGACACCAAGAAATGAAGTTGGAATGGATTCGAATGGAACTGGACGTAGAGCCCTGCTCATTGTTGAGGAACTTATTGAAAAAATTAAGAAAATTTGACATATGACAAAAGAGCAAGAAATAGTAAAGAACTTTCTAATGAGCAATTTCCATTGGATTAGAATTGATACTGAGGGTGGATTTGAGTCAGGTGAAAGCTGCAAGAGAATTTTTGAGGGCAACGTTTGTTCCAGAGGAGCCTTTCATAATTGGAGTTTTGATGACTCAAAGCCACTTAAGACTTGGAAGTCTGCTGAAGAGTGTAAGGAGTGGCTTCCTGCAAATATTCTTCATAAGTCAATTGAGGAGTATAGGATTGACAACTCAGGTAAAAACCAAAAATATCAAAGACTAACTAAGGATATTGGTGATGCAAAGTTGGTGCTTGAAATCCGTGAGGGCTCAATCAGTGGTGTTGGATATGACAAGGGCTGGGAAGTTAGAATTGGATTTATCTACAAAGATTTTATCTTTAAGATATATAGCTACAAGTCATCCAATGGAAACTACAAGCTTGAGTGTCTTTATGACCTTGACTACATTAGCTCCATTGACTTTAGTGGAATGAAGGAGTGTAGAGATAATGATTCTTACATCTCAGAGTACTATACTGTATCTACCAAGAATTCAGCGTCACTCAAGGATATGGCTGAGGTATTAGGCTTTGCAATGAATGATGGTGTTCTAACATTCTCAAGCCACCTCATGTACACGTTCCGTGAGGTTAGGGGAATATCAAGCACTAATGACTGTCGATTCATTAGAGAGACACTTTGTGAGCTTAAGCCAACGAAAATTATCTTAGAGAGTTGCTTTAACATTGAGGATAGCTTTGACATTCCAGATTCTCTTGAGTCAATAGAGCTTAAGTACAAAAAGGGTAGGTATTCAGAAGGAGTTCTTGAGGAATTCCTTGACTGTAACAAGAATCTTGGAAAATACCTTAACTGTTCAGATGACTGCAAGAAGCTTGAGGCCAGAGAATTATACAACAAGCAGCTTGAGCAATCAAACACACCAGTTAACCTATGGTTTGAGTATAAGGAGCTTGAGGGCTATGTATATACTGATGAGTATCAGCTTGAGCTACTTCAAAACTTTTACAAGGATGCTCAGTTTGTTACACTTAATGTTGGAGATGCAAGCTTTGATATGCCAATCAAGAAGTTCTGGAGCTCAATTAAGGTTGAGAAGAAAATAAAGCGTTCAGGAAAAATGTATAAGGCGCATGATTACTTCGGAAGTAAAATTGGATTCACTTCATGGTTCCCTAAGAAGTGTGATGTATCTCCAAAATATAAATTTGAGAAAAAACCATAATTTATCAAAAATGAAAATATCAGAATTAATTGCTAAACTTGAAGAGTTTAAAAATAAGCACGGAGACATCTTTGTAATGTTCGAGGAGCAGGGAATGGGGGGTCACGCACTCCACACAATTGGTGGAGCAAAAGAGGAGGAACTACACTCATCAATGATTGAAGAGCTTGAAGAGGAAACTTTTAGAGAGTTATTCCCAGAGTGGGACGGAGAGACAGAATATTGGGATACAAATATGAATATTAAATACGTTGAACTCTCAATGGGAACAATGCTATACGCAACATAATGTCATGAGATACTTAGCTAAGCCATGGATTAAGGAAATCTTCAGAAAAGAATCCTATAAAAAGAGTGTTAGACCATTGAGGTTTATGGCTATTTTTTTACTTGCCTTTACCATTCAACTGTCAATTATGATATTTACAGATAGCACTCTCATTGGACTTGCAATTGGACTTCCAATAAGTTTTATCATGTTCTCAATATTTCTATTGATAACACAAGAGCGCAATACAGAAATACCAAAAACACCAGCAAGAAAAAAAGGTTGGGCAAAGATTGAAGATAAGAGTGATGGGCCCTTGTCCTGGACTGAGTACACTGACCACAATGGATATGTATACACAATTTACGATATGATGACTGCTCCACCAACTCCTGGAGCATACATGAAATTAGATAAAGAGAGCGATGATGAAAATACAACTACTTGACCACGAGACAAGAATTTACATAGGAAGTCAGTTTGAGGTTAATTACAGACTCAATGCAGGTGATGAGGTATACTACGAAGGAAAAGACGGTGATGAACACGAGGATACCGTGTGGAGCGTTGTATTCTGCAGAACTGATTCATATATGCCAGATAGACAACTTGTATTTGTCACAAAAAAAGATTTGAAACGTTTTAAATTATTGGGTAATTCTTTATAAAAAGCGTATAATACAAGAATTTTTAATTATAAACCAAGAAAAAAAGTTAATTTTAATCAAAAATAATAAATATGAAAGCAAAAAAAATTGCAAGGATTTGTCACAATGTACATAATGTAATTTGTGACCAACATGGTCTAAAGGTTACACCTTGGGAAGAAAAGTCTGAAGAGCATCAGGAAATCGTCATTGACTCTGTTAAGAGAATTCTAAGCGGAGAAATAAACAGTGCTGAGGAGGCTCATGATAATTTCGTCTCAATGAAAATGGAAGAGGGTTGGAAGTATGGACCAAGACACTCTGAATCAAGAAAGACAAGTCCACGTCTTTGTGAATTTGATGACCTTCCAGAGTTTGAGCAAATGAAAGATGAATACTTCTTCAACGTTGCTTGCAGCTTCAGAAAATAAATAATCGAAAAGATGAAATCTCTTGAAGAAGAATCTAAAGAATTTGCGTTAAAAAAAAGAGACAAAAAGCAACTCTCAAACAGAGAGTTTGATTTGTGTCAGAAAGATTTTATTGCTGGTGCAAACTCAAAGTGGGTGCAGGCCGAGAAGATAAAAGCACAAATTGAAATACTTGAAAGTTGCATTGAACATCCAAATAAGCCAGGATACAAGAGACACGACATAATTAACAAAATTAAGGCTTTAAAACAACTTGGAGATGAAAACAAAGCTAATTAAAATAGGAGATACATACAAGCTCGTTAGTGTATCTGGGCATGAAAATCAATTAATTGGCACATCTGACTTAGACTATCAAAAAATATTGTTTGATAGATGCAAAAAACTATCAAAAAAAAACTGCGATGAGATATTTGGAGTAGTTGATGTTGAGAAGTTGGCTTTGGATGAAGCTAAGAAATTGGCTGAAGGTAAATGGTCCCCCCCAAGTGAAGAAATATATCTTGAAATGATGGCTGACGATGCTAAATTAATAGCACACGGCTTCAACAAAGCAATGGAGTTGAATAAAGACAAGGTGTTTAATTTTGAAGATATGATAAAAGCAAGAAATTATGGTGAAAGACATGGTGAAATTCTTTGGAATGAATTTATCCAATCCCTCCAACAACCAACAGAAATTGAAGTTGAGATTGAAAGGGAAGATGCTTTTATTTACGAACCTGGTGATGTTAATGTCTTAGGCAGTTATAGTAAGAAAATAAATCCAAAGGCTGGTGAACCCAGAGTTGATTCTGATGAGTGTTTGATTCTTAAAAAAGTTTGATATGAAAAACGTATTTATATTACCAACAGATAAACTGAGCAGCAAACTTATTAAGCATAAAGTATTTAATGAAGTTAAAATCTCATCTCTCAAAAATTTAATGTATTGGGACAAGGTTAACATCTACATAACTTCTGATGAAAAATCTAAAGAAAGGGATTGGGTTACTGATTGTGAATTTGATAAGATGAAATTAGTACTCGAAGAAGAAGGAGATTTAACTAATTGGAAAAAAATCATCTTAACAACAGACCATGACCTAATTGAAGATGGTGTACAAGCTATTGATGATGAGTTCTTGGAGTGGTTTGTTAAGAATCCAAGTTGTGAGTTTGTTGAGGTTAGTTTTGAAGTATTAAGACCATTTCGAAGTATTGATAAGGGATATATAATACACTTGCCTGACAATGATATTTCAGAAGAACCTGAAAAATTAATTGGAGAAAAAGTAATGCCTTTAGATAATGATGATATTGAAGAGGAAGAAGAAACGTTAGAAGATATTGCCGAAAATCAGTTAAGAAAACAAAGTTGGGATACTACAATAACACTACCCTTTAATGGTGGTTATATTAAAGGATTTCAACAAGGGGCTGAGTGGCAAGCTGAAAGAATGTATAGTGAGAAAGAAGTTTTTGAAATTATAGCAAGTATACTTCATACACCAACATTGAGAGATGGAAGTTGGGGGGATATTTCAAAATGGTTTGAGAAAAACAAAAAGAAGTAGTATGGAAGATTTGCAGAAAGAATTTGTGCCTTATGATTTTGCTATAAGAATGAAGCAATTAGGATTTAATGAATCAAGATTGTTATGTTTTGGTGCATATCTTGGAGTAAATCTTGAATTTGAATTATATGATAAACCAAAGTACATAAACTTTGGTACAAAAGGGAGTGCTT
>Ga0114946_10000190_pt1 | contig 37556 bp, 44 predicted proteins | sample WalLakDeSediment_FD_88676 | JGI IMG/M metagenome (GOLD analysis project Ga0114946, IMG submission 88676) | Lake sediment microbial communities from Walker lake, Nevada to study Microbial Dark Matter (Phase II) - Walker Lake 11/02/13 Deep Sediment | ecosystem: Environmental > Aquatic >... | reverse complement strand
TGAATAGGTTGTTGTTGCTGAGTTTGAGTAACCTGCTCCAACAAAAGTTCCATCTCCTAATGAGCGATTTTTGTAACCTGCTCCAACAAAAGAATATGAGCCGTTTGCTCGACTATTTCTACCGCCAGCAACAGTTGCACTATTTCCTCCAGCCAAGTTTCCAGACCCATTATTTGCAATAATAGAGTTTGCTCCAGTTGAGGCACTCCAAAGGTCTCCGCTTGTACCAGACATAGGCATGACACCAGCACTAACAATACCGCTTCCGTCATACTGAATTAGCTGTCCTGATACCAAACCTGTAAAGTCGTGGTCTGTTGTTCCTGTGAAGTTATGTTTTTTTGAGTGACTCATTTATTGTATTATTATGTTAATTCTACTCTTTTTGTAATTCCACCTATAACAACATTTAAAATAGTTCCAGTAATTCCAGTAGAAATCCAAACATCACCATGAGTAGTTGATGAAAATGATTCTGAAACTATTGGAAGGTTAAATGATGCTGCATCATTAGGGTTGGTGACATAAATTGTATTAGCCGACAATGAATTTGTAACAATATCATCGCTTAGAGAAACTGCATAAATAGGCGGTACACTCGTCCCAGAAAGTTCAACCACAATATTGCTATCACCATTTGTTACAACAGTGCTGCCAGTGTTCGATGACATTGATAGGGACTCCAGGGCACAACCTACATTCTGAAAATTTTGATTCCATATAAATCTTCCCTCATCAGGATTATGATAGGACTGTACTTCTGTTATACCAGTAAAACAATAGGGCATTTCTTTGAATTATTTATATTTTCTCTTAATAAATATCCCAAGAAAAGTTTAAGAACCCATTTTGTATAAAAAAAATTATATATTATCAGTTGTGAAATCTAAATTTAGAAACTTAAGAGTCTCAGCATTTTCAAGACCTTTAAATCCTATGGCATATAAAGCGTATTCACCGTACATGCGCAAGTATTTAGAAACGGGAGGTTGATTACCTTTTCCGTATTTTTGAACCACAGTTCTTGAGTTGACATCAACTTCAATTGTAACATGCGGCATGTTGTTCTTATCTCGAATTGAAAAGATGAGAGATTGACCATTTTTAACCTTTGACTTATAACCCTTTCCTCCAACACAATGTCCCATAATTGCCCCCTCGTGAGTTAAGTCATCTGGAGTAAGAAGATATAAGAAGTGTTCTTTGTCACTAAATCTAAAGATAACCCTTTTTGGGTCGATTTCAGGAATGTTCATCTTCTCGATTTGATACTTTCGCATCATCTCATCGTGCCACTCTCTCTGGGCCTTAAAAGCGCCTTCAAAGTCATATTGAAAGATGTCAGCGCTTGTGTCGGATGCCCAGTCGATAATTAAGCGAAGTTCAAGTGACTTATTTAAAATTTCTATACTTTTCTTTGTCTCTTTTGAAATCCAGACATCATACTTGTGCTTTCTCTTCTCGGCCTTCTCTCTGTCTTGGTTCATATTGCCGCCAATAAAACCAAGGGAATCTCCAAGTGCAGATATTCTCTTAACCAATTCAAATGCCTCCTGTTCTGGGAGGTCTGAAAAAAAGGTGTTTTTAATATATTCTTCCCTACTCGTTAGCATCTTTCTTTGTTTCTCCTACAATTATTCTAAGGTTAACATTATCATCATCCAAGTCATTAATTTCAAACCTACCAGAGTACTCCTTAGAGTCATTCAACTTAAGCCCATTAATCTTATGAGTTTTCTTGAAGGTGAATGACTGGGCCTCTTCATCCAAGTCAAAACTAACAATAGTATAGCATTTCATGAGAACCCTTAATTTATGCTGCAGCGTTGACAACTTTCTTCTTCTAAAGGTTTTCTTATTTATTTTGAAATCCTTGCCGACCATTAATTATTTCTTTTTCTTTTTCTTCTTAAGACCAAGAGCGTTTATTTTCTTCTGCACACTACTCTCATTTCTATTTAAGTGAGTTGAGCAGTACTTTCTGCCTTTTATTGGGTAATTCTTCTTAAGAAAGGCAAGGTCTTCATCTGTCCACTCTCCCTTGATAAATCCTCCCTCAACATATTGCTCAACTTCATCTTCAATAACCTCAAGTCTTGTTAGACCCAGGTCCGCAGGGATTGAAAGTGCCTTGGCCAGATTATCTTGTAGATATTTAACATCCTCTGTCATAAGTAGTGCCTCATGAGTTTTTGTTGTATGAAAATCATCCATTACCTCATCGTGGTTTGAGTCAATAGACTCATCTATCGTCTTAACTACATCTAATTTTTCCTGGACAACAGAGCTTGTCTCCAGGTGTTGAGCTGGAAGAATTGTTATAAATTGTTTCTTAGCAAAAACCCTCATTGTCTTTGTTTCGTATGTATCTACGATTATTGATTCTCCAGAAGGAATATGGACTTGTTGCTCAGCTCCATCAATCTTGACAAACAGGGAAATCAATTCGCTGTGATTATTTGTTATTGTACTTTTCATGTATATAATTTTCTATTTTTAGAAATGTAAGTATATGGGGTAAAAAAATCAAATAAAAGCAAAAAAAATCCACCTTATTAGGGTGGATTCTTAATTTATTTGTTTATTGCTTAAGCTTTGTAATTAGGATTTCTAATTAATTTACCAAGTTCTACATTAAAGTAGTAAGCTGTATTAGGTATGTTCACCTCCTTAGCTCTTGGCTCAAAACTCTCATTTAAAGTATTTTCCTCAACTGCAACAACTTCTACACCATTTTTATAGTTAGGGTTGTTAACAAGGTTACCAGAATTCATATCAAGAATAAAAGCCTTATTTTCATTTAAGTAATCATCTTCAAATACTTTGAATTCAGCCCCAGAAAGAGAACCTGGCTTAGAAACAACAACAACTGTTTTCCCATCAACTGTATCTCCGTGGTCAACACCGCTATTTCTTTTCATAAATTCTTTTTCATTCTCACTTTCCCCTTGTTCTCTCGATACCATTTTTTCAGTAGTACCATCGTCAACTGGACATCCACAAGATTCAGCAATTCTAATAGTTGAATTTTTCTGGAAATTAGATAGGTTAGCCCATTTCTTAGCCTCTTCTTCTTTAGATAATTGATGAGTGATGATATACCTCTTGTTTACACCTTTTTCTTCATTCTCCGTAAGTGAAACAAACTTCTTCTTGCTTGGGTCGAAAGTTTCATTCATCGCACCCCTACCCTTAGGAGAGCCCTTAGAAAGCTTGTCTTCTTCTGTTGAATTAACGTCAACACCATGAAGTCCCATTGCATAATTTTTACTCATACCCTTAGGAGCATATCCATCAGAGTCAAGTTCAACAGTTGTCCAGCCACTTGTATTTTCTCTATTGAGCCTACGCTTCTTATCTTTCTTAGAATAAGCTGTCTCATTAAACCTCTTCTGAAGAGCTTCGTGAACATCTTCTTTCATTTCTTTATCAAAATCCCCACCTTTCTTGAAAGCTCCAGGAGTCAAATAAGCCCCAGCTCCAGCACCACCAGCACTTGCTGTAACTTCATCAACTGTCTCATCTTCTTCTGCATTGTCATCAAACAAAAGATTTCCAGGAGAATTTGCATCCTTAACCTCTGGGTGATTTTGGTCAACCTTTTTTGTTGATTCCATTATTTTATCAAGAGTGTCACTAAAGTTTCCTTTGATAATGTCAGTTAGACTTAATTTTTTCATATTGCTTTCAACCATTGAATTTATACTTTTTTCAGTTCTATCTTCAATACCAATTTTGGTACTGAAAAAATATGCTGCTTCTTTATCTGCAAATTTATCAAGAACTTTCTTAAGATTTTTTTTGAATTCTGATAAGTCATCTAATTTAAAGGTTTGCTTATCATTTATCATGTAAGCACCATTCTTTTTATCTTGGTATCCTCTAAACGCAGCTTGTTCACTTGTTTGATAGGTGAAATCCATTGTTTTAGATTCAACATCAATATCAACATGAATCTCTGCAACCATCCTCTTTCCACCGTAGCTTAGGTTTTTCTCAAAGAATCCATTAGTAGCCTTTGGCCCTTTAACCCTATTTATTGAAATAGAGTCCTGACCCTTAGCAACCCCAGTTCCATAAGTAGAGCCGTCACCGTAAACGCCTCTGTTCCAGCCTTGCTGACCTGTTGCATCCTTAAGTTCACGAGTTTTTATACCCTCTGACTTGAAGGCCGCTTCTGTAGACTTAATTAACTGCTCTTCAATTGCATCATACACATCAGACTTGAGCTTTTGATTTTCTGCAAATTGAGAACTTTGTTTGTCGTTCTTTTCTGAGTTATTTTCTATATTGGCCATTTAATAGATGTTTTATCATAAATAGGCCAAAAAAACTGTTTCATAATAGAAAAGCCTGCTAAAAATTAGCAGGCTTTTGTTTTTTTAAAAAAAGGCTGTTATCGTCTCACACTTCTTGACGGACTCGGAGTTGTACGGCCACTCTCGCCAGGGATAACATTTGGTCCTACACCCTTACTTAAAAACTTCTGATTTCTTCGCAGAAATTCCATAGTTCTTTGAATTATTGTCAATCCAATGTTCAATTAGCTCTTTGAATGGTTTATTTCTAAACTCCTCAGGATAATTGACTGAATCGTTGTATTCATTTACAATAGTAACTGCCATTTGATATTCGGAGATAAAACCGAAGAACTCAAAATCTTTAAAATAATCTTCCATACATTATTTAATTAAACCTTTTTTTTTCCAAGATTGCCAAGTATCAATGTCTACCGTATTCTTAAGTCCAGGGTTGTCCAGATACATCCTACCATCATACATGTACCCAACAAACCTGCGCTTAGTAATCTTTTTCTTATTATAAATTATTTTACCAGTAATGTCAACATTATCAAGACTAAGATTATTATCCTCAATCTCATAAGTATGTATTCTAAAAATTTTTTCTGCAAATAACCAGAACTTATAATTCCAAAGTGTATTAAGCAGATAAAACCTTAATCTTGAGTGTTTCCACCATGTCATCCCAGCGATATTTTTATGATAATAAAATAAATAAGAAACACTAATAAAGAAATCATAGCAGCTATCATGAAGAAAGAAGTCAGGTTAAACCTAAACCTTCTCCATATGGATAATTCATCATATCCCTCCTGCTTTCTTGTTGCTTGAAAATCTTTAAAAACACTCCAAATAGAAAATCCATCAGCAATAGCAATTAATCCCAATATTATTTTAAGCAATACTATCATTTTTCTAAGTGTTTTTATGGTCTTTTTCAGCGCCTACGCCATCCTCAGTCTCTGACTTAATTGTGGCTTGAGCAATTTGAAGCATGAATGACTCACACTCCTGCATCTTTGCATGCACAGATGATAGGACTCCAAGTTCAGACTTAACTTTTTCAACCAAGTCAAGTTCTGCTCCAGAGTTATTCAATAATGTATTGATGTTGTGCATGGCATTGCTTTGGTCAACTTTCAAAGAAAGCATGACTTGAGACAATATTTCTAACTTACTTGCCATTAATTTTCGTTCTCTTCAACTCGTGTTCTTGATAATTCTACATCAAGGTCATCGTAAAACACATCAACAATAGGAGAGCGGTCCACATTTGTTGTCTCATAGCTAAACATAGCATCGCTCAATCTTTCATCAAGACTTGCGTTTGCCTCCTGTACAGACAAGGCCTCTACCATGTAATTTTGTTTTGTCTTAGAAGTCTTTCCATTGTCATCTTCTTCAGAGATAGTTATTTTACAAAGATACCACTGTCCTCCAGCGTCACTTCTAAAAATATCAGCCACCTCTGTCACCGACATAGCACTTGGAAGGAATTCTCCCTGAGCTTCTTTTGCAATTTCTTTAGTGATTCTTGCCTCGGCATCTGTGAATGATACTGCGGGTAGCAAAAAAGATTCATTTACTTGCTTGTAATCTTCTTCACCATTTTTCTCGATTTTTTTTGTGTACTTTACCTTTACGGTATACCATCTTCTCATAACGAATTATTTTTTAGTTTTTACAAAGGTAAAACTTTATGAGATAAAAAACAATAGTTATCTATGAATTCTGTGGTTGTTTGTTTTCATGATATTGGTATCAAAAATACCCATACCTTTATTAATTCCTGCGCCACCAGCTTTTCTCAAATTCTTTTTGGTGTTGAGATTATCCTTATGCAAGGATGCAAGTTGCTGATTCACCCAGTCTCTACCAGAATCTCCGCCACGAAGCTCCCACGACTGAATTAGGCCTGAATTTTTAATTGTTTTTCCAGAAGATTTTTCAGCTCTATAAGCATCTTCCTGGTTATCAAAAAATGATTTTATTTTTCTCATCATATCAAAATTTTGAGTTTGCTTGGCAGCAAGCTCCTTAGCTTTTGATAATCCTGAGCCAATATCTGTTCCAGATTGAGTTAAATTATTTGATGATACGACATTTAGCGCTTCTTGAGCTCTCTGAGCTACATTTGGCGGTGGAATGAAGGTTTTATTGTTGTCAAATGTTACAGCCTCGGATAAGACCTCTCTTACGATTTTCCTAACTTCCTGAAGCCTCATTGTTCGTTCCCAAATTTCTTGAGAAAACTCTGGTTGTTCAGGTCTTTCTACTCCATACTGTAAAACACGAAGTTGCTCCATAGGATACCCCATAGCCAAATAATCATCTAATTCGTCTTCGTATACGTAGGTCATTACTTAATCAACTTCAAAATTGCGGTCTTAATGTCTTGAGGAAGCTTAGACGGAAATCCAAGATTGGCAAGATTCCAGTTTATTTCATCATAAAATGCTATATCATTAACTGGGGCACCACTATTGAGTGTTCTCTTAATGGAAAGCTCCAGTGCCTCACTATCTCTCAGCGCAACAGAATTACCTTGAGCGCCCATGTATTTGGTTGGATTGCTATAAATGTTGTCTACAATGGAGTTTACACCCTTCACTTGATTGGTTCCATGAAACGACCCTGATTGACCAGCTCCATCCATAAAACCACCCTCTTGTGACTCCTTAAGTGCTGATGTTTCTTGTCCAGATGCAAGAGCTGATAATCTCTTGAATTCTTCTTGTAATTTTTCAGCATTAGTCTCTTCTCTACTCTCTTTGAAGATTTCACCCTTTTGTCCAAAAGACTGGGTTAACTTACGCATTCTATCTTTTTCTTTATTTTCTTCCATTGTAATAATTTTTACCAAGTAATGAATCCAAGTCCAAGGCCTCCAGAATAATATCTAATTGACTTAGGAATAAAGGATTTGTATATTTTCTCAAGGTCAAATTTAGGACTTGTAACCAATGTGTTTGTTGAATTGGTTGGCATGTCATCGTCACCTATTATATTTTCATTATCATCAATAATTTCATTAAGACTCTCATCTCCTTGAGATGAATTTTCAAGAAAGTCGATTATGAAATGTCGAAATACGTCTTTGAAATTACCCTTGTTACTCTCAAGCCATTTTTTGAAATCATTAGTCTTCACAACAAGGTTTAATTTTTTTCCATAAGAGGTTTCAAAATCAAATTTAATGTCGTCAGTGTCAAAATTGACATCTAAGACTTTTCCTACTTCACCAGGAGAGATGCTGATTACCTCTTCTCCTTCGTTAATAAGAACGCCTAAGCATAAATCCTTTAACTTTTTCATTGAGTACTTTTATCATAAATAGGTTGAAATTAAAGAAACTATAACTTATTTAAGTAATCATTAATTAAATCTGAATTTATACTAAAAGTTTCTACAGATGCAGAGTTCTGGTGCTCTTCTTGACAACTGAAGACAGTGTTTACTATAGCGGGTGTATTAATCGAGGTAAAGCTTTGACCACTTAATATTGGCTTAATATATGTCTCACCATCAAGATGCATTGAGAAGAGCATAATGTTATCACTATACTCAACTATGCTATTTAATGTTTCCACATAAGGCTCTTCATCGGCTCTAAAATCCTGCAAATAAGTTCTCTCTAAGATATTACCCTTCACATTATACGAGCACTTAACATATTGATTGTCATTTGTAAACTCAACATACTTAACAAGGTTACTTGACTTATCGTATTCTCCGATGCTATTATAATTTCTCGACTCCATCTTCATCCTTCAATCTTAAGTCTTTAATTGGTTGAAATGAAATGTCCTTGTCAGTGAGGTACTCCATAACAAGCTTCTTAAATCTATTGCTGCCGAGCTCATTGGCAAATCCCTTAACCTGGTCAAATACAAGTTCCTTATATTTAGAGTCATACTTGAATCCTATGGTGTACCTCTCCATCTCCTTGGCTGGTCGATTTGGGTCTCTATCAAATACTGAGCCCATTAAATATGTTCCCTGAGCAACATTTACAGCGTATTCAGAGGCACTGTGTCTCATCTCTGGACCTTCCTTCATAATTCTACCAGCGGTATCAAATAAGACAACCTCAAGAGGTCCCTCATAATCTCCTTCGCCAACTGTCTCAAGAAATCTAAACTTAGAAACAAACTCTTCAATAGCGCCTGATTTCTCTATTTCACTCTTAACTTTATAGAATTTAACAAGATTGTCATGATACTCAACAAGCTCATCATAAGTCTTTATTTTATTGAAGTGCTTCTTTGGGTCAAACTCCATGACTTCCATCATCAACTGGGCATCATCGTATTCGACAAAAGAGAAATCTTTTACGTTTTTGTAGTCCTTAAAGAAAAATCTTGTCTCAACAAAGCTTTCAATTATTTGTAGAACCCTATCAAGCTCACCTGGCTCCATTTTGCTTCTGAAGTAAAATGCATCAATAGCGTGTGTCAATAATTCCAGGTCATATTTTTGAAGCAAACTAATAACTCCTTTTTTATCATAGAATTTAAAATACTTGATGATTTGCTTGTATTGAGAAAAGTTTTCTATTTTTTTGTAAATAAATTTAGAGATAGTTCCATCTTCAACAGCATCAAGCACTTGGAATTTTCCATCTGCATTCACGACCTTACCGCCTTTGTATGACTTATTTTGTCTAACCAAATAACTTGCCTCAACATCTTCATCTACAACCTTGTAGTTTAAGTCGTCTTCACTCTTGTTGGTGTCTTTCTCATACTCAACTCTATTTTTTGACTTGAAATAAAAATCATGAGCATCTTTATTATCCTCATTGACTTCCTCATTTAGTTTATTGATGTATTTGTTGACAAGGAAATTGAATATGTTAACTGGTGATGTAGCACCACTTTGCTCCATTTCTTCAGATGAAGGAATCTCACACTCCAACATCAACTCATATAAAAATTGAGAACTCTTTGTGAGCGCTATTGTTGATAGATTGCTGTACTTTATGATTCCATAAAATATGGATAAAAGTTTCTTTATGAAATTTATTCCAACATCATTTGGAGTATTTCTGATGAAACTCAAGAATTCATGTACTATATTTCCGTTTCTTGTGTCAGAAACAAAATTAGCCAATCTATTGATATATAAGTGTAGTTTATAAATATCAATAACCTTATCAGTTTCTACTATGAAAAATTTATTCACATACCTGATTACATTATCAAGACCAAATTCAACCTCAGGAGAATCGCCAAACTCTCTGTAGAATAATTTCTTGGTTTCTTTCTCAAATCGAATGTATTTTATGGATTCGTCAAATACAACTTTATATTCTTTATTCCCATCTTCATCCTCTCTCTTGGCTAATCCAGGGCATGCTTTTGCATAATATATTATTAGGTCAGTATCTGTTTCTTGGAACTCGTACCCAGATATAAAAAACTCCCCTATGGTAATTAGCTTTCTTTTTACATCTTGATTGTTGTAATTTTTATCACAATGAGGACAGACTATTTTTTTATCAAGAGACAATTTAATATCCTTATAAATTCCTCCGTACAACTCATCTTTCTCACTCTCTCCACTAAGGACATGTTGAAGGTCTACCACCTCTTCTTCGTTGGCGCTTATAAATTGTTCTCCACAATTACAGAAATATCTGTCAGCAACAGCTTCTTCAAATATAAATGAATACTCTGAGTTAATTGTGTCTAAATTTAAAATTGTATTTTTTATCATATTATCTATTTTTAGAAATATATTCATTTAATACAAAAAAACCAAGGCCTTTTGGACCTTGGTTTCTATTATGTGATATTTTTTAGTTCTATGCGTTAAGAACGTCAATTGTTTTTTGAATCAAATCTGCTTCAGAATCATTTTCGTGAGCATCAGAACTTTCTGAATCCCATATAACAAGTGGACCTTCGTTTTTAATAACACTCACAATGCCTCTTGGGCCTTTTCTGATTACTGCGATTTCTTTATTTCCTAAATTTGTAGAAATCGAGTGACCCTCTGGTCTGTAGTTGAATAATAGCTTTATCATTATTAAAGTAATTTAGAGATTTTTTTTGCATTTTCATTAATGAAATCTATCAACTCTTTTTTGCTTTTGAATCCTTCTGGAAGTTCGATTCCTTTTGCAATTCTTTCTTGAGTTTCTTTTGACCCTGGAGCTTTTTCGCTGGCTACAGCCTTCTTTTGTCCAGTTGTATGTTTTTCTTTTCCAGTTATGTCTCCACCAGCTTCAACATAAGTCTTAGCTCCGTCTCCAACAACTCTATCCTCAGAATTCATGTCAACTTTTTCTTTTCTATCCTCGAAAGGAGCTGATGCCTTAACTGATTGATTTCCTTTCTTAGATTCAAAGTTGCTATTTTTCATTCCCTCAATATGCGGGTTGTCAGCAGTACCTTTCTTAGTTGAATTTGCGGCATCAACCTTAACAGCGGTAGCTATCTTTTCATCATGACCCTGGTCACCATCGTTTTTATTCATCTTAACATCAGTAGGAAGCTCTTCATTTGTCATGTTAGCCTTCTTCTTTTCGAATTTACCATCAGTATTTTTAGTGAAAGCTGAACCGTCAGAGTTATCAACTCTATCCAATTGATTCATCTTCACATCCATAGTATCCCCTGCGTCAGTAATCTTGTCATTTCCTTCCTTAAGGATTTTAATTGCCTCTTCTTTGATGAGTCTTTTAAGGTCTTCAGAAGAAATTGTTATCTTATTCATATGATGTATTTTTTCTATAAATATTGCAGAAAAGATAAAATCCACTATTTTATCTAAACTTTTTTTGTATATTTGCGTATAAGTAAATAGTTTAAAAAACATTCGACAACTTAAAATTTAAAACTTGAAGAACGATAACAACAGAGGAAGGCGTGAAATGCCTGGGTCTAAGTACACAATTAACGAGAAAATTAGATTTACAGAGGTGAGAATAATCGAAGGATTAGCCAGTGGAGTATACAGAACTTCTGATGCACTAAGGGAGGCTCGTGAAATTGGACTTGACCTTATTTTGATAAGTGAAACTGCAAACCCACCAGTTTGTAAAGTCTTAGACTTCACTAAATTCTTATACCAAGAGAAGCAGCGAGAAAAAGAGCTCAAAGACAGACAATCTAAGGTAGTTGTCAAAGAAATTCAACTTAGCCCAAACATAGGGGAGCATGATTATGAGACAAAGAAAAAGCATGCAATTAAATTCCTTGAGAAGGGAAATAAAGTTAAGGTCTCCGTTTTATTCAAGGGTAGGTCCATAATGTTTAAAGACAAAGGTGAGTTAGTTCTTGCAAAATTTGCTACAGAAATAGGAGAATATGGAATTCCAGAAGCCCTACCAAAGCTTGTGGGCAAAAATATGTATTTCATAATCAAACCAAAAAAGAATAAATAAATGGAGGTAGACGATAAGTTTGAATTACGCCCAACCATATCTGCATCAGATAAAGATTTTAGAAATAAAGTTGGCCCTGAATTATGGGAAAAAATAAAGAGCAGAACATTTCGAGATGATGGACATAAGTGTCAGGGGTGCGGATTTGAACCTTATGACGTTATTCCAGATAAAGTACTTGATGTTCATCTTGTGGAAGAGAATTTTGAGAACCCTGAAGATTCTAAATTTAGAACTTCCTGTAAACTTTGTCACATCATTGAGCATGCTGATGCTGCAATTCAAAACGAATATGTTACACTTGTAAACAGTCAATTCTCACAAGGAGAACTTGTTAATATCTGCAGAAATGGAGCACTATCATCTCACATAGAGTGTGGAGACATAAGGGTGTTAAGAAAAACCCTTCCAGATTTTTTAGAAGAACTAAAAGATGGAAGGGCTTTAGAGGGTAAGGTAAAGTTTATATTCACCGAAAAATATCTTAAAAAATTCGGAATTTAACCTTTCTTCAATTTAACTGGGACCAATTTATAATACTTGCCGTCTTGGGTTTTTATAACCTGAGTTCCATCAGCTGTTTTGACATCAACATTCTCATACGTAAGCTTGCCCTTATTCTTTTCGGTATAGCTATTAAGAACTTCTGATATAGTATTCTTAGCAATTTGCTCCATCATACTTTTCATATTCTGAAAGTCAAAATTTTGCTGCTCTGACATCTCCTGCAATGGAGCCAGCGCTTGTTGAACTGTCTCTTGCTGTGCAAACTGCATATATTGATTACCTTGAACTTGCTGTCTTTTTTTAGCAAGCATTCCTACTGGGTCAAAAGTTGGTCCATAACCATCTTGTTGAATTGATAACTCTGGTTGATTCGTGTTTTGAGCCGCTGGCATAGGGTTGTATGCTGGAGATGCTCCTACGCCAGTAAACATTGATTCTATGGCTGACAACTCATCGTTTACAGGAGTTACAGGTCCAAAGTTATCTTGAGGCTTAACTGCCATGCTTGGGTCGCTAAGTTTATTTCCTGGATGGTTTGGATTCTTTTTCATCTTAACCTCTGGGATTCCTTGAAATCCTGCATTTCCTTGCGAGCCAGTCGCCTTAACAAGGCTTTGAACTTGATTTCTATTTGCACCACTCTTGAGTGCCTGCAATCTTGCATGCTTATCTGCGTTTTGAGATGTTACTGGAATTGCTGCAGCAGAACCTTCACTTAGAGGGTTTGTAATAGGCAATGGAATTCCAGCCTCTTTCATTCTTCTTCTTCTTTCTTCTAATGTCATAATGTTATTTTTTAGTCTTCGTCTTCAAATTCTATTTCATCAATATCCCCGATGTCTTCAAGGGATTCTAAATCAGAGTCATTAATTTCTATATCATCTGACTCATCTTCGGATTCATCTTCTGATTCATCATCAATGGGGTCTACTGATTTTTTAAATCGTATTTTTTCTTCTCTTGTAAGGTCTCTAATATTTGATATTTCAAAATCGTGAAGAAAATTAAATCTTTTACGATTAACTTCATCATCACACTCTCCTCTAAATATCTTCAGAAATAATTCATAATCAGGAAATGTAATATCCATCTTAACTGTTAGCACATTTCCTTGTCTTCCAAATTTTCTGAATTTTATACCCTTACTTATTTGCTCAAAAGACATTTCTTTAAGGTCTATGTAGCTTTCTTGTTCTATTGAGGAATAGCTTACTGAATCACCATAAAACTCCTCAAATTTATTCATTGAGTATTTGTAGTGTAAATCCAATAGAATTGGTAATAGTTCTTTTTTACTTTTTGCCATAATTTAAAATAAGCACTTCTTGTCCTTGAACATCCCACCAAGCATAAAACTCTTCATTCCTGTTGGGGTGCATAAAAAACAATCTGTCGATTTCTTTTTTATATAAAGTTTTTTTGAATCTATTCTTCAATTTGTCAACTTCAGCCTTAATATATTCATCTTCACTTTTTATTTCAGACAACGCTTTTTTAGCATCTCTCAAATCATTAGTTAGCCACTGAAGTATTAGTTTCCTATAACTCCTTTGATTGTCGATTATTTTTTGAATAGTATTCATAAACCCAATAAAATATAATATATAGGCGTTCTAAAGTAAATAGTTATGATTGTATTATGGGGCTGGAGTTTCTGTCCCAGCATCTACAGGACCCCCTGGCTCAGGTGCCCCTGGGGCTGGACCTTCTGCCTGAGCCTGATTTTCACCTGGAGAAATTGTTAATTTATCTCTCCAGTCCTTTTGCCAAGTATTGTAGTTGTTGTACAGTTTCTCAAGAACATTTCTATTGCCCTTATCTACTTTCAAATTTTCAGTACTTATTATAAGACCATTTTTAAGAGAATATGCCCAATTAATTTTTCCATTGCTTCCCATTTCGATGGAGCCAGATGCTCCTGCCTCAATACCCTCTTTACTAATCCACATCTTAAGTGAATAGCCATTTGATTGCTTATCAAAAACAACAGACGCACCATCAACCTCTCTTAGCATTTCCTCAAATGAATCTTCAAACTCAGTTACTTCAGATGATTGTATCTGCGGTATACCATTGTCATAACCTTCTCTTATGGTTACTGGTAATATTTTTGTAATATCCTTTTCTTCTGGCTTACCTCCACCATGAAACAATGCGAGCTCAAGCTCTTCTTCAGAAAGACCCTTAGGTTTAAATATCCTATTTTTTTCGCTATTTTTTTCCTTAGACTTATTTCTAAGTTCTTCAAAAGCAAGAGAACGAATTTCTTGCCTAATCATTTCTGTTAATTCATTTCTGGTCATATTCTTAAATTTGATTCATCCATATACCCTTTTTCTCCCACATCCACTTGTGGTAGGCAAGTAAGGTGTTTTTTATCATATCCTTAACCTCTTTACGATTAGGGGTGTCATCAGCAAATTTCTTTGTAACTTTTTCTGCTTCATCTTTTGAAATCTTCTTAACCTGCTCCTTTGTTGGAATATCGGTCATTTGACTCTTGAGCACACTCTTAACAATATCTCTTACTTCCTTTTCTGTCATTATTTTCTATTTATCTTATCTTTAACCCTATTAAGCGTGTCAAACAATCTATTGTCAGGGTATGTATCTTGCTTATCTTTGCGAACATTAGTGTGGGTCCAGATGCCAGGGGCCCCTGATGCAACTAACTTATCATTATATTCAGCCCAGTCTTTATTAAATTCAATATTTTGAACTGGTATCTTGTATTCCCCAATAATCCAAAGCAATAAATTTTCAAGTGACTGCAATTGTTTATCACTATAAGAATGATAATACAAATTTCCTCTCCAAGGGCTGTCCACAGTATAAACTTCATCTGCAGAAACTTCTCCTCCATAAGCATTGAAGAATTTTTCTCCTTTTTTATTGAGTCTACCCCAGGAACAAATTTCAATTCCAACAGAACTCCTATCAAGCCTTCCCTTAGTTCCCTTTATTCCGAGGTGATAGCTCCAATAATCTGGATTAAATGCTTCATAAATTTTTCCATCCTCAGAACCTCTACCGCTTATAACAAATGCGGTAGATACTTTTTCCACATTTTTGTCCCAATATTTTATTACACTTTTTGCATCAGGACCACTAACAGTATAGTGAATAAAAATTTTATCCTTAGATGTAGTTTGCTTTAAATATTGCTCTGAGGGCTGGTTATGGTTAATATCCACCTCTAAATTTCCATAGCTCTTGCTATATTTAGAATCTTTTTCTTCTTTCGAAGTTCTTTTTTGAGCCGCTTTTAGTGTCAATAGGGTTTTGGGACCAGCTATGCCATCAACCAATAGTCCATACTTTTTTTGGAAGGCTTTAAGTGACCTCAAAGTCTTGTTACCAAAATGACCATCAATAATTAAATCATAACCAAGTGTAGATAAGTTTTTTTGTAACTGAGACACTTCAGGGCCTCTATCTCCCAATGTAATCATAATACTTTTTACTATAAATAGGGAATAAAAAGCGTTTCTAATGTTAGAAATATTGGTCTATTTATTAAAAAGATTTGATATGTTGTAACATTTTTATAACAAATGACGTATAACAAGGAAGAACCAATAAAAATTAAAGTTATGAATTTATTACCAATCGAAATGAGAGAAGTTCAAGATGAACAAAGAAAAGAAAAAATTGACTTAATCCACAAGTTCCAGGATAAGCTTAATTTTTCAGTAATTAGCTTAGTGTTTTTTGCTGCAATTACGGCCTACACATTATTTATCCCCACATTAGGGATGGTGGTGCCAATTATTACTGGAGCACTTGCTCTTGTGTTTATCCAACAAACAATTCGCTCTTATAACTATCGTGAGTTTCACAAAAATAGTTACAAATTCATGGAGGGGGCTTACACAGCAATTGAGGATTCTATTGAAATTAAGAAATAATACATCAAACAAACAAAAAAGGCGACTCAATTTGAGTCGCCTTTTTTTATTTTATATACCTTAATTATTCATTTGGTCCACCTGAACCGAATGAGTGACCACCTTTAAGTGCGCCACCTGCCGCAGTAGCAAGTTTTTGAAGGCCAGTAAGTTCTGGTTCAAATCCAAGCACTAACTTACCAGTTCTACTCTTTCTCAACCAAGGCTGACCCTTAAAGTTAGAAGCAGCTGCTTTTTTAAGCACTTCATCTTTAGAACCCATAAACTCCATTCCAGCTGGAACCTTAGCAAGAAGTGCATCAATTTGTGCAGAAAGCGCTTGTCTGTTAGATTCAACTTCGCCCTTGCCTGGTCCAAATAATCCTTCATCCAAATCTTCTTCCATCTCCATTTCTTCCATCTCCATTTCTTCCATGTAAGATTCATTCATAAGTGACTTAAGCTCAGACTCAAGAGCTTTCTTTTCATTTTCAAGAACAATTCTCTTCTTAAGTTTAAGAGCTTCTTCTCTAATGATTTCTCTGAATTCAGAGATTGTTAATTCTTTTTTTGCCATGACAGTATTACTTGTTAACGTTATTATACTTTGTTTCCAATAAATAGAGCAAAAAAAACAAAATTATATTTCCTATCTCAATCTTTCTAATAAACTTTTGAAAATGCTTTCATTAGAAACATTAATCCTTTTACTAAAATCTTTATTATCAAGAACCTTGCTTACAACTTGTGACTTTTCCTTAAGTAATTCGTTAATGTCTTCGTCAATTGTATCAACACAAATGTATTGAATTATCTGGATATTGTCATGTGTAGTTGTAGCCCTGTGAATTCTATCCTCTGCCTGCTCCATATCAGCTGGAGTCCATGCAAATCCAAGAAATATAAGCTTAGATGCCTCTGTAAGAGTAATTCCAACTCCTGAGGCCCCAATCATACCAGAGAATAGGCAAATATTTTTATCTTCCTGGAACTTATCGACAGAAGATTGTTTTTCTTCTTGATTCATGCTTCCAGTGTGAATAACAGCCCTATCGCTATATTCTTTGTAGAGTGTTTCTGCCAGTATTTGATAATCGGACATGACAACAATTTTTTCTGAATTACTTGATATGTCGTCAATTATACCATCACTAATCATTCTATTGAGTTTCACATTTCCAGTAAACTGCTTTAGCTTGTGTATTTTCTCAAGATATGACTGCTCCTTCTCTTCTTCGGTGCCTCCTTCTCCAACTACCTTCTTCATCTCCTTGAGAAGTTTTTCATATTCTTTCCTCTCTGTTGGAGTAAGTTCAATTTCAATCTCTGTATAAGTTTTATCTGGAAGTTGGCTTAGTACATCTTTTTTAAGTCTCCTAAGGAAATAAGGAGATATTCTTGTAAATAATTCTTCAAGATTAGAAGCGCCACTATAATCCCAGCCAAAATTAGTTTCATATGCGGCACAGTACCTAAGTCCAAAGTCATGACTCGAATTCCACATATCTGGGTCCATAAAATTAAGTCCTGAGAAGAATTCCATGGGCCTACTTTTAATTGCGGTTCCAGATATTAAAATCCTCTTGTCAACAGTATCTCTAAATGCTTTCTTGATAATTTGGGTCCAATCGGTCTTAACACTTTTAATTCTATGAAACTCATCAATAACAATCATATCATAGTCTTCTGGGTCAAGAACACTACCATCCTTATCTTGTATGTATACAAGACCATTAATTCTTGTCTTGAATGAATTTGTGTTCTTACACATCTCACATTTCTTATGCTTCTTGTTGAGGTCAATTATCTCGGTTCCACATTTTTGTGTACCTTTTCCAGGCACAATAACATTCCCACCACACTTATGCTTATATTCAAGCTTGATGTAGCTCTGTATTGATTCATAATTTATGATGTGAAACAAACTCTCGTCTTTGCTGTAATTCTTATTTTTACTCCTTTTACTTGGAGTGTACTTAAATACGTGAGCTTTTTCATTACTAAAATTAACAACTTCTTTTCTCCAGTTTAATTTAAGTGAGGCAGGGCATATTACAAGTGTCTTCAATCTATTTTTAGCTGCATATGCAATTGGGGGCAATGTCTTTCCCACTCCTGGTTGGTCACCAAGAATAGCTTTGCCTTGATTTATTTCAAAAAATTTAACAGCCTGCTTCTGGTAATCATATGGCTGTATTTTCATGAAACTAAAATCCATATCATCAAGTGTGAGTGCTGCCTCTTTTGATTTAAGTGCCTCGGCCACTCTCTTTTGTCTTTCTACGTAATCTCTTCTGAGACTATCCAACTCTTCTGGAAGGAGGTTTTCAAATACAAACGGAATTGAATTATCTACAAGGAAGGATATAATATTTCCCACCTGAACTTCCCGTATTATTCTAACCCACTCATCCCTTGTTCCACCATTAACATCAAGCACATTGTCAACTCTGACGCTTCTATGTTCTTTTGGGAGCGTTTTGATATATGTAGTTAAGATAGGTAGATAGTCGAATCTAAGTTCATAATTTGTCCTTAATTTCCTTAGCTTAACTGGTGTTACTTCTTTCTTCTTTGCCATTGATAAATATAAGCATTACAGATTATTGAATCAAGTGAAAAGTGAGATTATTATATTCTCTCCCTCTTCTTTTTAATTCTAAGGTTTTCAGCTCTTTTTATGAATATTTCTTCTTTTTCAATACTCTCTCTCTTGTCAACTATTGCCTTTTCTAATTTGGTCAAGGGAATCAATTCTCCCTTATACTCTCCAACATCTGGCTGCTTTGTACCTTTTTTGATTTGTATGGATTCTCGAATGAATTCGGCCAATAGGCGAACATCCTGCATGGAATGTCTAACATCAACTCCAGCAGTTTTGTTGCCCTTTAAGAATTGCTCAGTTCTTTTTGTGTTATCCTTAGCGACCTCAATCAATTTATACAATAAATCAAGTTCACTATAACCCCTTAGCTCTTCCAACTCATTCAATTCCATCTTCTTTAATATTTTCTTTTATTTTTTCCTCAAGAGAATTTATGTCAACAATTCCCTGCTTAGCAAGTTCTTTATCTTGTTCTCTCTTGTTGATTACATCAGTTACATTAATCCCAGCCTTCATAGCCTGATAGAGGTCTATTGCAAACCTATCGTCAGTGTATAAGTTGTGATTTATTCTATACCAAGACTTCCCTTCCATTTTTATTTTTTCTCCAGCACTCTCCCCCTGAAGGTAGTTTAGCCAAAAAAAACCAACCATATCCTCTTCATCATTAAGCCTTTTTACTACTTCTGCCACAGGATTTAGAGGCTTTAATCCCTTTGATTCAATTTCCTTGATGCTCTCGCCTATGTAGTCAAGTATTTGTTGTATATTGTAATATGCCATAGTCTTATTTGATAAAGTTTTTAATTTTTTCAGAAGTCTTAGCACCAATGCCCTTAAGAGATGTCAAATCTTCAATTTTCTGAAGTTGACCATAAGTATTAATATCATTACTTTGAAGAACTCTTAATATTCTATCATCAAAAATAAAATTTGCAAGTTTTGTATTAGCTCTTATGGCCTCAGAGTTATTCACTAAGTTAGTTTTGATGGATTCTTTTATTTCAGCTGAAGTACTATTAATTTCATTAATTTCTTTAATATATGTCATTAGGTTAAATCCAGCTGACTCAAGGACCTTAACGATGTCAAGAATTTCAACGAATCCTTTGTCGAAATTAAACCCATCAATATTAAAATCAAATGTGTTTATCTTTGCTCCGTAAGTATTCATATTCAAATCCAAGTTAAACTTGAAGCTGAAGTCATTTTTATCATACTTTGGTTTTTCAAAAGAAAAAGTGTATACATCATCTTCTTTTTTTCTATAGAAAATATTTTTTTCACCCTTTTTAAGATTATCTATTCCCTCCTTAAGTTTTCCAATGAAAAATGAAATCTCTTCTTTTCTTGCTGGGGTTATTTTTCCTAAATCACTCTTAATATACTCCTTCAGGGATGGCACAGTATTCATTGAACTAAGCGGGGTTCTTGGCTCTAAATTGAAACCTTGAGTGTATTTAATGTCTGGTGAACTCGTTTCTGGAGCTTTTGTAGATATGCGCTTTAAGAATTCATCTTTAATATCTGAATTTGTACCACTTTTTATATCAGCTATTCTATCCTCAATTTCACGTTTTTTTGATAGATTCGAGGTGGGTATTGATGTGTGAAGCATAAGCTCTTTACTTGGTTTTCCAGTTCTCTCAATCCCTGGTTTAGAAATAACTTTATCAAGTCTTTTTCCAGTAACTATAGAGCTCATTCTGTCTACATCAAATTTAAAACCACCGTACTCAAATGTTTTTCCAGACTCGTGTGATAGAGCTTGCTCATCCTGCTCTTCTTGTTCTTTTGATTCTTCTGAAGAATTAGTATCGAACTCACTTATGTCAACAGTGTTTGTGTGAATAAAACCTGGTTCTGAGGTTTCTTCTTTTTCTGTCGTTTTAAGAGCTTTTTGCGTGCCAAAGAGCTCTTCTTGCATCTCACGCAAAATTTGCTTTCTAATCTTCTTAATTTGCTTCTTAGACTCATTTCCGTACAACTCCTTAAGTACAGATACTTTAAGGTCTAATTCAAATTGCTTAAAAGCTTTCTTTTTGATTTTTTTAATTAACTTTTTGTTTTCCATTACTTTTGTTTTTATTTTCAAGCAGCAACTGCTTGTCTTGGTTTTTATTATTATTACACAAAGGGTGTTTCCCTCCTTTAAATTTACAAAACATACATCCAAGAAATTCATTTCCAAAATGTTTAACTTTAGGAAATCTCTTGTTTATGTGAATGCTCTCTATAGTATCTGCTAATTTTTGTAGTGAATCATATATTTCTTCATTTGTTGAGTTAACTTCTACATACTGTATTCCACCACAGCCAGAGTCTGATTTTTTTTTATCCTTAAGTCTATTAAGAACTATATATTCACAACTTATTTTATCCAGAGAAATATTATTCTTTCTCGACCAGAAATATTTATAGAATCTCATTTGACAAATAAATGTGTCATCAACAAGCTTTTTTTTGATGTTCCATTTTTGCCCAGAAGTCTTCCAGTCAATAATTACATATTTGCCACTTTCTCTATTCTGAGCCACAAGGTCAATAAACCCCTTGAAGTAAAATTCCCCATGAATATGTTCAAATAAGGGCTCCTCAACAGATATTATCTTATACTTACTAAATATATCCTCTATTGAGAGGATATTCAACAACTCCTCTCCTTGCTTTAGGTAATCATCAAGCTCCTGTTGAAATCCTGGCTCATCTCTCATGTGGTCAAGCATATCCTTGGCAAATGTTCTCTTGAAGAAATCTATCCTCCTATTTAGGCCAATTGCATCTTTAAGTGACTTTTCAATGGCAGCATGTATTGCATTACCAAAAAAAAGATGAACAGTCATTGCAGACTCTGTTAGCTTTAAATGTTTCTCAACCAAGTGCTTGTGGCCGCATTGATTAAATAAACTAAACTCGCTAAAGCTAATATGTATTTTATCAGCATATTTATTATTGGGCGATATGTAGTTTAAATCTTTATCCACTTTTGATGAGTTTTACTAAATATGTGAAAAAAAAACCTAAAAATCAAAAATTTAGAAGATATTTATTGAAAATGGCAAATATAACAGAGGCACATATCAGAAAAATAATTCGAGAAGTATTATCCGAATCTCTTATTTTGGAAGTTTCCGCTGAAGAAAAGAACAAAATAATGTCTAAGAGCAATGAGAGAGTTCCCTTCAATACCGACCTTATGAAGCAAGCTGTTGAACAGGGTCGTGAAATTGGAATTGGTTATCGCTCTAAGAATGATAAGTATGAGATGCCTGTTACAAAATATAGAATTATTCACCCAGTTGCAATGGGAACCGATAAAAAAGGAAACACTGTAATTAGAGGACTTCACATCACTGGCCAATCAGAAAAGGCCGCAAGAGAAACTGGAGTTAGGAGTGCGGAAATAGAGGCGGAGAAAGATGGTATGAATGCCTGGAGGCTTTTTAAGACTGAAAATTTAAAGTCTATGTGGTTTACTGGAAGGTTCTTTAGTAATAATATACCTGGATACAATCCAAACGATAAGGCTATGTCAACTAAGATTGTAACATATAGCCCTAAGGTTGCCAAAGAATACCAAGACCAGCTTATTGCTCAGTCTAAGCAGCAAGTCGCACAAGCTCAGCCACAAGCTCAGCCACAGCAACAGGCTCCAGTGGATAGAGATATTGAGCAAATGGGCTATTCTGACCAGCCAATACAAGAAAAGAAGAAAGATATTAGGAGTTTCTTCAAATAATTTCGTATAATTGCATATGAAGAAAATCAAGATTTGGTTTAAAAAGCAATCTAAAAAGCTATACATCATAATAATTGAAGTGAAATTGACTTTCAAGAGAGAGTCAAAAGAAACTATTGTTGCAGCAAAAATACTAACAAGATTAATTAGAGATGAAAAGCAGGTAACGGATGAGGAAGTTAAATTCTTGAAAGAACAGAGCATAGATGTCGGCAAAGCACTGGCTCTAATAGGACTTCAGTTGGTTCCTGGTTCCAGCATCGGAATAATAGCTCTTGAGAAAATAGGAAAAAAAAGAGGGTTTACAATGTTTCCAAGGGAACATGATATAATGAAGCCTAAAGACCCTTCTTCGCCTCCTCACTCTTTTTGAGTTTAGCCTCTCTTGATATTGCCTCTTTTAAAATTTTATCCGCTTTCTCTTTTAGTGTAAATAAATCAACGGATGTACATGTTGAGCTTTGCCATGCATCAACCATAAGCTTTTTATCTTCAACATAAAGGTGATATAAATTAAGCCCCCTTTTTATTCTAAAGGTATACTTGTCATTGTGGCGACCTTCATAGACTATTCCTGACTTATCTGGATTGCTCCAATTAACCATTAGTCGAGGGTCCTGAAAATCCTCCACAGGCTTTTTAGACTCCTCTTTCTCAAGTCGCCTAAGTTTCCTCTTTATCTTTTGATTTACTTCCTCCTTAAGTGCGGCTTCTCTGGCCTGAGCCTCCTCTGCAAAATCCCTCTCCTGACGATTTCTCTCGTCAATTTCAGATTTCTTAATTGCATCCATCGCCTCTCTGGCGATTTCCTCAATACTCCTTTCTGAATTCTGTAATTTATTCTCGTTATTTGCCATTATGTAATTGTAATCTTAGATAATCCAGCTTTGGGATTGTTCTCAAGAACCTCTTTGTCCAGGCCATCAGTTACTTTAGCAACTTCAATGATACTGTCCGCAAAATCTTTAATCTCATTCCTGTGAGTGATTATCAAAACATTTTTATACTTATTACGTAAGTAGTTCAAAATATTTACAACACCCATTGTAAGCTCATCGTCAAGCGTTCCGAATCCCTCATCAATAATTCTAATTGATGGCTTGGTAAGTCGGCTCATATATCGAAGCGCCTCTGTAATTACAATTGACGCAATGAACTTTTGACTTCCAGATGCAGAAGCCAAAGGAAGTGCATCACACTTATCTTCACTAAAAAAGAATGTCTCAACAATATCTCCATTCGGCAAAATCTCAAGCTCAATCTTAAATTCAACAACCTCTGATAAAATAGAGTTTATCTTACTATTGATGATTGGGAGTTTTCTTCTGATAATTGCAGCAGGAATACCATCCCTATGAACGGCTTGTAGGTATATTGAGTATTTCTTAAATAATCTCTCAGTATCCTTGATGTCCTTAAGTTTTTCTCCATAGTTCCCCCTATTGTTTTCAAGAACCTTAAGTTCTCCATAGGCTATATTAATATTTTTGTCAAGGTTGAATGTGGATAATTTATAAGTCTTTAGCAACTCTCTCTTGTCATCAATTTTTTCTTGAATTTCGGTATTCTTCCTAATCTTGTCTTTATTTTCTTCAAACTTAACAATCTTCTGATTGAGGTCTTCAATTTTCTTATTGGTAGACTCTAAATCTTCTTTATTAGATTTAAGCTCTTTGGTTTTTCTATCAACTTCACTATTGTGTTCTATAATATCTTTAGAGCCCTCGATTAACTTTATCTTATCCTCCAATAGTTTTATCGACTCTTTTTTTACAGAAATAGATTGATTTGAGATTTCTATCTTTTCTTTGTAATCTTCGATTTTTTTATTGTGAACCACAATTTCATCATTACTCTTAATTTCCTTTTCCTTGAATTCTATTAAATCCTTGGTGATTTGAATATCATGCAAACAAGCATCTTCCTTATCTGGGTCTGCAGTGTGTTCTACATGTCCACAAGTTGGACAACACTTTCCTTGGTAGGTTGGGAGCTTATTATTTAATTCTGTAAGCTTTTCTTTAAGAGCGTCTATTTGTTTTGGAAATTTATCAACAGCAATTTCTTTCTTCTTAGGGTTGTTTGTGATAAAGTCATTAATAACCTTAAGATTGGCCTCAACCATTCGAAGTTGATTGTTTTCAGCGTCAAGCTTTATTTTTAATGATTGAGAACTCTCTCCCTCGCTAAATGGGAGTTCTTTCTTAAAATTTTTAGATAACCAATCTTCTGCAGATTGAATATTTATTGCCAGGGTTGAGGCTGTCTTCTCAAGAATTGCTATTTGGTCTTCAGCAGCTTGCTTACTTGTTATTCCAGATTCTTCAATCTTCTCAAGCTGTCTTGTAAGTTCAATAATCTCATCATTAACATCGTTTTGTTTAATCTCAGAAATACTCTTCTCTTCCCTGAAAGAGTCGTGCTCTTTTTGCTTCTCTAAAATTTGACTATCAATATCAATAATTTTATTTTCAATTTCAATTGTGTTGCCAAGGTCCTTTTGCTTCCTGGTAACATCATTGAAGAATTTTTTTGCATAATCATGTCGATTCTTATAGGTCTCAAGACCAAGAAATCTACTAATTAGATTGTTTTTTGGCTGTTGTGATTGATTGATGTAATCACCACTTCCTCCTTGAGCTTGCAAAGAAGTTTTGGTAAAATCATCAAAAATACCGATTGCATCTTTAACAAGTTCCTTAACCTCCTTTTGTTCTCCAGTTTTTCTATCAGACAATTTATCTTCCCAATTTTCACCAACAAGTTCACCGTCATCATTGTACTTTTGAACTAACTTTTGATAGCTGGTGCTGAATGTATTCTTCCCCTTCTTACTTGTAATCTTTCTTGTAATCTTATATTTCTCTCCATTGATTGTGAGATTTAAGATTACATACCCAGTATCGGAATCTGTATAAATATTTACGAGATACCTTGAACTACTTTGGTTGCCACCAAGTATTTCTTCATATAGACCCCATACAATAGATTTTACAACATTTGATTTACCATTGAAGTTTTTTCCGAAGATACCAGTAAGCCCAGTAATCTTGTCAAAGTCAATTATAATTGGCTTTTTGTCAAACGAGAGTATATTGCTTACTTCTATAGAATTCAAGTCCCAGTCATCAACATAATTCAAATGAGATTCATCAATCTCAAGCGCTGTATCAACTTCTCTTGAAAATTGGATGAGCTCCTTCATGAGCTCGTCTTCAATGTTGAACTCTCCTTCTTTTATGTATTCCTTGAATATCTCCTCGAAAGTATATTGATGGGTCTCATCATCTTCTGAAACGCTTGAGATTTCTCTCCTTATCTCCTTAAACTCGACCCGAACACTTTCACATCCATATTTATCTTTAATAAGTCTCTTGATGTGGTTTTCTTTCTCAACAGAGTAGTTTTCCTCATAATCCTCCCATATGATATATATTTTTGTCTTTTTTTTGTTGCTACTAAATTTGACAAAATCAACTCTCTCCTCAATATCCTCTCCTCTGGCTATGTCAATTTTGGCAAACCCATAATCATTGAGAATAAACTTTCTCTCGTGCTCACAGGTATCGGTATCCCAAAGAAGATAACCCTTATCAATTGACTCCCCGAAATTCTGCTGTATTAAACTCCCTGCATAAGCAACTGTTTCATCGTCTCTAAATGTCTGATATTCGTGAATATCTCCAAGCATAACCATGTCAAAATTACTGAATGTGCTTAGGCGCATTAGGTTATCTCGCTTGTCTTCATATCCATTATCCATCCTTGCGCCATAGACAGTTCCATGGTAGAACGCTACATATTTTTTCCCTGGCTCCTTTTTTTCTAAAGTTAGAATTTCATTATCCTTACATGAATATACGCCATAGACAAGTTCGTCATTTATATTATAGAATCCACTGTCTGGATAATAATAGACAGCGTTTTGGCTATAGTCTATATCTAACTTGTTTTCATTGGTAACAATATGCGCTTTTTTCTCAGCACCTCCCTCAATTAAATTAGCAAGATAAAATATTGGCGAAATAGCATCGCCCTGCTCAAGCTGCTGAAGATTAAGGTCATGGTTTCCAAGAATAACATCAGTCGGAGCAATTCTTGATAAATTTATTAAAAACTCCGCCAATAGATTAAAAGAACCTGGAGACATGTTTATCTTATGATGCACAAGGTCTCCAGCCAAATAAATTCTATCTGGCTTCTGCTTCCTGAGGTCTTCATAGAGTCTATCAAAAACCTGTCTGTATTCATCGTGTCTTGACCCAAAACGTATTTGGATGTCTGCTAAGTGAGCTATCTTCATTTTATTATTCTTTTAAGTTTTTGCTAATTTGCATTGACAAATCAAGCCTCTTTATATTCCTTGTTGCTTTGACAACCTCCTCTTTTCCGTGGTCTTCATAAATCTTGGAAATATCTTTATCGTAGTCTCTTAAATCTACAAAAAAAACATTCAAACCTAAAGAAGAGAGCTTAGTATATGTCTCAACTGTTTTATCTATTGCATCTGGGTCAAAGCATATTATTACAGTGCAATTATGCTTCATCAACTCACTTACTAATAAGTCTGAAATCTCCTTTCCAAGAACTGGTATTGCATTTGGCAATCGAAACATATCAAACACCCCTTCCACAAGGAAAACTGGAAGGTCCCAGTTTATAAAATACTCATTGAATATAATATCGTTCTTGTGAACTTCTTCTCCTGGAGGCTTAATGTATGGAATTACTTTTGGGCCCTTAATATAAGAACGTGCCTCATAGTAATTAATCTTTCCAAGTGCATTTTTAGATGGTATGATTATTCTAAATCTTCTTGGACCAACTTCTGTGTACCCTATTTCATATTTGTCAATAAAGCTCGGACTAACTTTTCTCTCATGGACAAGATAATCCCAAGCGAGTTTGTATAATGGAGTGTTTCTGTTTATTCCGAGGGGAAGGTATCCCTCTGGCAACTTACAGGTTACAAGGTGATGGTCAACTTTTGGTTTGCTTGTAGCTTGACTCCTAAGACTATCAACCTTATTTATGGGGAGTATTGACTGTATTCTTTGCAAGTCCGTTGTGGAGCCATAATCTTGAGCCAATTGATATACAAAACCTCGGTAGTCACATTTCCAACATTTGAATAGGTGTTTTTCAGAATTGTACTCAAGATTGAATTTGTCAATGTCATGACGACACTTAGGAGATGGACAATTAAATTGCCATTGTTTTTTGGATAATGCGTCATGCTCACTCTTGGGTTCCCCCAAAAATCCTCTAACTGTCTGAACTATTATGTAGTCATTATTACCATCCATAATGCAAATATATGGCATTGTGGTGAGTAAAGCAAGAATTTAATCAGCCAATTGCTCTTGCATTATGTTAATGTGGCATAATCCCACAACGTATGAATCGCACATGTCATAATTTTCATCAACAAGCTTTGCAGTCTTTGGTCCATATTTCCAAACAATGTGAGGTTCTCTATCTCTAACGAGAGTCCAAATTGCATGCTTATTTGAAGCGCTGTCTTTTAGGGGTTTGAAATTAGGAAATGCCACTTTTCTTGCTGTGTTAACATTGTAGTGTATAGGTTCGATGCCAAACATTTCATGAACAGTTCCACTAATCATTCCGTTAAAGAAATTTAAAAGAGCAATTGTATCTGCGCTTGAGAATTTTCCCTTAAATTTCTTAAGAGGTTCTTCAATTACAATATGTTTTATATCTGAATTCTCAAGAAACTTAATTTGTTTCATAAATTCAACTCGCTTTTCAAATAAGCTAATTTTACTTCTAAATTTTATATAGTTAAGCTCCATAAGCTCATCGCCAGCCTCATTAAATAAAGCATACCCAATACAGCTTGTAGATACATCCAGTGCAAGAATCATAATTTTGTTTTTATAAAATATAAAAAAAGCCCTTGTTAATATCAAGGGCTCTTCTAATTATGTTTTTATCTAAATTTATTGAAATATCTTTTGAAGATGGGGAGCTCAGTCCAATCCATATTTATTCCAGGAGTTCTGTAAATATTTTGAATGGTGTTTGTTTCTCTTAAGTAAATTTGTATGCTCGCCTATGCGTCTTGGAAAATTAATGGCAAAACCTATATAAATCCTGCCATTAATCATATTTTTTATTTTATAAACTTCAGTCATAACTAACTGATAATCAATCCGTTATACATCTATATCAAGGTTGAAGGTTATCAAGTTTGTGTAATTTTTCTCAACTGGCCTATCAAGCTTAGCGACAGCAATTAATTCACTATTTTTATTATAAAGACCAATCTCTGTCACTTGAACGGGGTCAAAACCATTAGTTTCACTGTCAAGTTCTTGAATGTTAAAGGCAAGATTCCAAGATGGATTCGTAGAGAATACAAACTCAGTTGGAAGAGCGAGACAAACTACAGAAGTTCTAAAGTTAATGTTGATGTCATTAAATGTTAGTTTAGATGCTATGTTGTCAAAATAAACATTTGTTGTAGCAGATGTTGAACCTGTGTTGACAACATTTGTATGCAATTGGAAGCCTTGGTCCCAAGGAATATTATCAACAATATCTGGGTGAGTCAAAACCAAGAATCCTTTATCCAAAGAAACATATCCCACAGGAATGTCATAATTATATCCTTGATTGGTGTTTGTTGGATAATTTTCTGAAACTGGAACTGCAAGACTAACTCCACTCCACGGCCTTTGGTCGGTATTGATGTCTGCTGCCAGAAGGTCAGTGTAGGCATGAGCCTGTGGTCTGTTTACAAAAGGAGTTACATTCCAGGTTGTTCTTGGGAAAAAACTTGGCACTCCACCAGTAGTAGTCCCAGTTCTTGGGAGGTTGATGTCATCTGAAAATAAGAATGCAATGTTATTTCCAAGAAGTGTAGAATTTTGAGACTTTGTAAGCTCAGAATAAGTAGATGATACGACTGTTATACCAGACATATAAGATGAACCACTTAATTGAGGAACTGTAAAAGTTACACTTCGCCCATCAATCATTTCATTATACGCTTCTCTTGGAATTGGTGAAATAACCATTTTATCAACATTCATCTGCTGGAGTTGAGGATTCTGGAGAGATAATGTAGAACCCGTAGAGAGATTACCTTGTGTGTGAGGTATTTTAAAAGAAATAAAATAATTAGCCTCTTTACTTGTTAGGTCTGTTCTATCACACAGCGTATAGGTAAGTGCGCTATACCCAAGCCCATAAGAGCCTGGTATAGTTGTAAATGTGGCATTCTCATTTCTTGCAGAAATTATGCTTGTAATATTTTTATATGGTACGTTTGGCATTGTTTTCTAATTTTATAATTTATTATCTTGTAGGGCTTACTGATACTGTGCCACCAAATACAGCTGTAAACCTAACCATATACTGAATTGCTGATGAAACTTGATTTGTATCTAAACCGTAAACGGTGAATAGTAAGTTTTTTTGAAGCGATACAGCATTTGAAACATTCGTTGAAACGTTGTCTCTAATCCAAGTTCTAAGAGCACTTCTGTAGTCACTCGGAATACCAGTGTTATAATCATAATAACCATCTGCAACGCCATTAGTCTTAATACAAAATGTAACATACATAATGCTTGAGTTCGGTTGAGGAAGCCAAAATTTAAGCCAATATGTACCCGCTCCAGTTGTAGTCTGAAGTGGAACCACGAATTTATTGGTACCAATACTTATTCCATTTAGTGGAATATTAAATGTCCCCACTGGAGTTGGTCCAGAAACAGTATGTGGTTCAACAACTATAACCCCATTATCAAGATTAGTAGTTTTAAAAGTAACCTTTTTAGCTATTGAATTATTTGCTGGATTGCCGTTTGCTATTACGCCTTTAATTGCCATGTCTTTTTATTTTTAATTTTTAACCACCAAAAGCAGGTAGTAAGATAGGGTTGTTAACTACAAAATTGATATTTGAGGGAGGAGTCTCGCCAGGGGCTATATCTGGAATACTTGTCTCAGCTATACTTAACACAGGAGGGGTTCCTGGAGCTAAATCAGTGCTATATTCAACATTCGTTGGTGTGCTATCAAATATAAATGCAATAAGATTTGTTTGCACATAGTTTGCAGTTGCTTTAAGGCATCCATCATTTTTCCCTGTAATATCTGGAACTTCTCCAGACTCAAGAAGAGGAATTGTCTGATAATTTGTGTCAATATCAGAAAGTGTAAACTTAGTGATTTCAAATAAATCGTCACCAGCAGTATCAAATCTGTTATTATTTTTGTTGAACAGATAATTTCTGCCTGTCTCCGTAAGGTAGGCTACTGCGTAAACTGTTTCTGCTGAAGGTATATATCCCATTTCTCTTTATTTTTATTATAAATATCCTTAATTAAAAAAATTAAAAATCAATTTCCAACTGGAATGCAAGGTATCTTGAATCATTCTTCTTAATTGGGTAAGTAGGTTTTCCTACTGCCACAAGAACATTGTTATCATTCAGGATTCCAATTTCAGTTATATATGTATCTGTATCCAATAGCCCATTAAAACTTGAGTTATTTGATGTGTTGTAATTAGGGTCTGGAGCCAAAACTGTCATCACTGACTTAAATGACGTTGCTCTTATTGCTGTTCTTATATTTCCAAAGAAGAAAGCTTCGCTACCAAATGTAAGCCCAGATTGATTAACATCATTATTGTCATAAAAAGAGCTATCAAGAACATAAGTGCTCCCACTATCCCAGTCTTCCTGTGAAACTATAAATTGGAATCCTGCAAGGTTTAATGGGTCAATTGTAAGAGAGTTTGTTGCTCCAGTGTATAATCCATTTCCAGTTGTACCAGATGACATGCGTCTCCATCCATCTGTAGGAATATTGTCAAAATTTGTATCTGGGTTTAGAGATGTATTAACTCTATTAACAAGAAGCTGCACCTTATTTGTGTTCCAGCCTGTTCCAGAGAAAGAATCTAATCCAGCAGAATTTCTCAAGTAAGGAAAAAACGATGTGTTGAAGAATGCCCTTAAATACTGCGGATTATCCAGCGCATCTACAGAGCCATCAATTCTTTGTATGTATTGACAAGGTAGTGATTGAGGGTATCCAAGAGATGTTCCAGATGAATATGTCGGCTCACTCTCTGTAATATATGTTACATAATACGTATAGCCACTCTGAAGCAATCCTGTTGTGTTTGATGTGTCCAAAACAGTATTTGAACATGAACTGTTTGGAGAGGGCGAAGAATCAACGCTAAGACCTGGAAGTGTGTAGGACCTATTTGACTTATATGTCAAGGCGGTTAATAATTCTGGGTCAGTAATCACAATCATTTTAAGTTTATGATAAACTCTACCAACCACAAAATCAAGCGATGTTGAACCGTCTCTAAGTTCTCTATAATTTGTTTGTGCGGCATTGTCAAAAAATGTTGAGCCAGCATAATCTTGTAGCTTTATTCCAAAATTAGTTACCTGACCAGCAAGGCCAGCAGTTCTGTGCCACATTATATTTGGAATATCTATGACAACAGTTTTTTCAACCAACTGTTCAGCATATGTATTCCCTGTAAACTCGTTTGTATAGTGGATTACTCCAAACTGCCTTGTTTCACTTCCAAATCCAAGGTACTGTTTTGTTCCATTGTATTGAATTGAGCCATAGGTAGTATAACCACTGATTGATGGGTTTGTGCCTTCAACAGAGCTGGTTCTAATAATATTCATATTCCAAACCCCTGTGTTAACAGTAGCCGCTGAACCATAATAGGTTTCAACGCCATTAAAAGGATAGAAATAAGTGTTTATTATTTGAGATGTAGAGGCTGTTCCAAAATTTGGGACATTTCTATCAAGTGTAACAACTGAAGTCCCTGTGTCAGCAGAAAGTACTCTATACCATAAATTATTAAATGGAGTTCCAGAGTTTATTGTTGTAGATGCGTCATAAGTTAATCCGCTTGCTGATATTGGCTCCCAAGGAATGTACATTAAGTCTCCAGCAAAAGGAAAATATCCTGTACCACCACCAGCAACTGTAACATTATTTGTTCCATCTGGAACATATGTTGAGTAGTCGATTGTGTTAGAACCCTTATATTCATCGAAGTCGATTGCCCATGTGGTTCCAGTTGTGGTTCCTGTAAAAAAACCAGTAGTCTCTGTTTGTGCTGTAATTACTTGAGTGGCTGAACCAACTGTTATCGGAACCGCATCGGAACCATCAAAACTAAGTGAGGGAGAGAATTTTGGTGCCGCATCTTTTGGTGCTATAATTCTATTGCAACATCCGATGTCATAAGCCCCAGTTCTGTCAATTCCATAATTTATCTCTCTATCAGACAGGAGCGCTTTATTAAACGTCAATTGACCTAAAGATAGAAGCCTCCTTCCATCATCAGTAAGTTTTATATTTATGAACGTCTGCGGCTCGTTTGGTAAATAACTCATTTCAGCTTTTTTTCTATAAATAGAATGATAAAATTTATTTAATTCTTGTTCGAAAATAAATAGTTAAGGATAAAAAATAATCTTTTATTATTTAGATTCGAAAACTTTTTCCCTAATATTTATAGAAAAAGTTTTCATGTCAACATTCGAAGTAGATTCAGGAATTACATTATCAACAGCATTTAGACCTGGGGAGGACCTTAGGTTTGCAAACACGTCCTCTGAGTCTATTTTTACTTTTGGTGACTATAGAATTGAGAGAAGCAGCGAGCCTGACTTACTTACAAATACTGCCAATAATTTATCATTTACACCATTTTCTACACTTGAGAATATGGGGGTTGAGAATTTTAACCCCATAATAAACACCTCAATTCAGAACAATGAGCTTAGACCAGTTAAGTCAGACCCGTATAGTTATAGCTATTTTGGCTCCTTCTATACCGAGGTGGCTCGCTCAATAAATAATATAATTGATACATTTCCTTATGCGGCCTTAGCGTTTGATAATTTTAATGGTGTCACCATATATGATTATAGCGAGGAATACAATAATACAACTGGACAGAAAACATCGAGGTTTAAAATACCTGCAAGCACTATAATTAATGAGGGGTATATATTATTCAACTCAGGCTCTCCAATAGGAAATCAAGTTAGCTTGATGACCCAAACAAATTTGTTTGAGATACAATTAAGCGCAACAACAACTGCTCAGACAGAATCGTTTACAATTAATACGTATTCATATTTTCCTGGAGTATCAGCATATCTTGAATTTGAGATAAATGGTCACTTATCAAGCGGAGCTGCAATTCCACTCACAGGAACCACGAGCACGCTACCAGTTTATATTAGACCATCGAGAAAAAGGGTTACTGAATATAGAATGCAACAGTCAAGACTTGAGAGGCAACTTCTTGGGGAGGGGGTATTTGATATTCCAGATATTGATGATGAGAATACGAGTTTTACCTATAGAATTCAGTGGCCAAGAACTATTGATGGGTTTAATCCAGACACAAGAGGTGATAGTTTTGAGCAGTATAAGAGCAATATGCTCCTATTAGCTGGAAATACAGATATGGACAAGACTGACATCATGATTAAAACCATGATTCCAGAAAACTACATTCAATTTGATACAAAAACACAAATATACCAAAAGTTAACTGCTTCTTACGCTAAGCAATTTGATGAGATTAAGCAATTTATAGACAACATTGCATACGCTCACTCCATTGGCTACAATGACCAGGAGAGTGTTCCTGAAAAATTCTTAATTAAACTCAGCAACTTACTTGGGTGGAAGCTTTCAAGCTCATTCAGTGAGATAGATTTATTCGAATATTTAGCTGATGATGAAAATCCAGAACAAAACTCATTTGCATACTACAACGTAGAGATGTGGAAGAGAATTTTGATTAATATCAATTGGCTATATAAGAGAAAGGGAACAAGAGATGCTCTCCAGTTTATTTTTAAACTGATGGGTGCTCCAGAGTGTCTTGTTGTTTTTAATGAATTTGTTTATGACATAGAAAGAACGATTATAGATGAGAATGATATAGACACCACTGCATTTCCACCTCAAGTAAATAAAGCAAACTCAAGAGGGTTCATAAATTATGAGGTCAGTGAATATATTTTCCAAGAAGGAGGACCAGGAAGAGGAGATGGACAAAGGTACATCAATCAGTGGGTGCCCGAATTTAATCCAATAAAAAGAGTTAACAACATTAAGGTTCAAGTTGGAGATACTGGTTTTACTGGTAGCGAAAACATCGTTAACACAAAGGAGGTTTGTGCAACTTTAAGTCCTGCAAATGCAATTGAGTGTGATGTTTTTGAGTGGTACAAATTAAGTGGGACATGTTGGGTTTGGGGAACTATGGGCTCCCCTTATTTTAGTGCAAACACGGTGCCGTATGAATATACAATAACTGATTGTGAATTCGTTACTCCAGAAAATATTACTGGAATGACGTTTAATGATTATATGCAATTCATTTATACATCCAATATAGAGCCGAGAAATAGAAAAACTAACTCTCAGATTCACACCACCTTTGGCTATCCAGAACTAAAGAGGATATACATGAATTATTATCTCATGTCATATCCCCAATCAAATAGACTAACAATAAAAAAGCTTGAAGCATTTCTTAATTTGATGGAGACTAATTTCCAGGATTATTTATTGCAGCTGATACCAGCAACAACAATACTTGAATGTCAGGGGACAACGTATAGGAATACGGTATTTCAAAGGCAAAGATTTGTGTATAAGGAGGGAATAAATGATGGCTCAGAGTTTCAGAATGGATTGCCGCCAGATATTAGGCCCCCACTTACTCCAGTTCATTTAGGTCCAAAAATAAATGACTTCTTTGGTGTGGCAATTAACAGTATAGTTATTAATTCAGGGATTAGCCAAGGTATAACAAAAAGATTAACACCAGTAAAAATTGAAGGATATATCAACCAAAATAATCTTGGCGCTGGAATTGATGGGTTTGAAATTTTTGGAGAAATTCAACCTGGCGTTAACCCTCCACCATTGCCTTGGCCTTAATTTTTAAAAAATGATAATTAAAAAATCTATACAAGAGACAACTGGAACTGACGAGAATGTGGCGCAAAGTTTTAAGCAAAACATTTTCTTTGATGTTGCTGAAGCCGCTACATTACCGTTTGCGTTTGAGGTACCTATCTACACAACTGTGGGAGGGACAAAAGATTATTATGGACAAAACCCAAATGCGATATTCACAAGTTTGGTTAAACCATTCATAAGGTTTGATTTTTCTAAAAACACAACAAGTTTCGGTCCAAATGTTTACATAAAGCATGACATATATCGTGTAAGTTGGGATGTTTTTAAGAGAGCTAAAGAAAAATTTTTGATTGATTCCGAGGAGTCAATCAGTACTGAAAAAATTACAACAGAGATAATTGAAGAACTCGATGAGGCCACTGGAGTAATTAGCAAAAAAACCATAAACAGAACTAATAATGAAGTTAATAATATAACTAAAAACTTTAAAAATAAGGATGGCTTTGGGAATACAACTCCTGGAATCGGTAGTGCTCCTATTTCCACGGAAGAGTTGATGAGTGTTCTTCAGAACCAGCTGGATGAACCCCTCTACTCAATTACAGCCTCAACAACAGGGATTACCACAAATATATATGACCTTCAAATAGACCAGTTTATAAAGAAATTTGGAGATTTTAAAACAGAATTGTTCCAAGATAGAGACCAGTTTATAATAGATACAAATTTCATATTCGACATTCAGCTCACCCCTGGGTTAACTGACTTACAGACTATTGAAGAGGATGGTTCTATAACAAATCAGGTTTATAATTCCACTGTAAGGGGAGAGACTTCTTCAGAGGAAATGGTTATTGATAAGGGTGAATTTCAGGGGCTTAATTTTAAGGGTGGAGATTATTTCTCATTCTTTGAAGTTCCAGATAAGCCAATATTTGAATATCCGACCCCTACTGGTCAAACAAACACATTTACTCCAGAGATATTTTGGTCAAATGGAGAAAATGCAGATAGCTATGTTGTTCAGGTAAATTATAATACTGGAGATACTGGGTTTACTGGAACTGTGTTTACGTACATTGTCCCCAAATCCGATGACTATAAGGAAGTTGCTAATAGTAAGACAAAAAATACCACATCTGAATTTTCTGCAGACAAGACAATTAGAAAGTATCAACTTTCACTTAAAACAAATAAGAATTTGTTGTATCGAGTTGGTAATGTAAAAGAATTGCAAAATTTATTTGACGTTAAGCAAAGTGTCGTTACATTTTCAGATACCTATAGTTTAAGTACACAAGTTGAGCCTATTAAAACATTTGTTTACACTGAATCTGATAGTAAATACTCAAGAGAAATATCTGGACTTGTAACTCCTAATTCTCTTGATTCAGAGAGTCCATTGAGTGAGTATTCACTAAGCGGACTTGTATCTGGTTCAACGGTTACTGGAGCAACAATGCAGCTTGTATACCCTAACTCAAGTTTTGTTACCACAACAACAAGTACAATTGGAGAATTTACATTTAATGACCTTGAGGAGGGTACTTATACGCTTAACACAATGTATAGAGGTTATGCTCTTGACAGCAGACCTGTGATAATAAATTCAGATACAAGTTTGTTTATTGAGATTGAAATTAACTGGGACAATAACTATGATATTTGGGCTACCAAGGAAAATGACATAATTAAATATTAAACAAACTATTTATAATAAAATTAGAGTAAAATGACTGGAGAATTAATACCTACTGGAGTAACGTTTGGAATTGGAAGGAATTCAATAAACGACCAATTTAGTGGAACTGCCGAGTTCAATAACATTATTTTGGAATCTGGTGCCAACTTTTCAGGTGGTACAGGTGGTGGTGTGTTATTCTCTGGAGGAACTAATCTTTATGATATTTTCTTGGCGAGCTCAAGTTATCCAACATCTGGTGACCTCTGGAGCGGCTCAACTGGAGCAAACTCTATTATTGCAAATAATGGGTCTGGTAACTTGGCGAGTGGAGACTATTCTTTTGTTGGTGGTAGAAATAGTCGAGCAAACGGCTCATATTCTTTTGTTGGAGCAGGTTACAAAAATCGCTCATTAGGAGATGGAACTTTTGTTGGAGCAGGTTACTCAAACTCAGCAACAACAACCTATTCA
>Ga0114946_10000189_pt1 | contig 37589 bp, 30 predicted proteins | sample WalLakDeSediment_FD_88676 | JGI IMG/M metagenome (GOLD analysis project Ga0114946, IMG submission 88676) | Lake sediment microbial communities from Walker lake, Nevada to study Microbial Dark Matter (Phase II) - Walker Lake 11/02/13 Deep Sediment | ecosystem: Environmental > Aquatic >... | reverse complement strand
GGTCGCTGCGTAGGAGCCCCGACGACGCTGTATCGGGCATACTGCTAGGAGGGGCGACACCCGCAGCGGGCTCGGGAGCGCCGTTATTTACGCCATGAACTACTGACTCGGGACACTAGAGCGAGCCCTTGGTCGAGGGCACCGAGCCTGCGAACGCAGGGTCGAGGGCGCACGCCATCCGCAGCGCCCGCGCGAGGCCTTTGAACGAGGCCTCGACCACATGATGGGCGTTGCCGCCCGCGCGCAGGTGCACGTGCAGGTTCATGCGGGCCTGGACCGCGAGCGCCTGATAAAACTCGCGGACGAGCTCGCAGTCGAACCGACCGATCCACTTGCCGCTGATCGCCGGGAGCTCGTAGACCAGGTAGGGTCGGCCGCCGAGGTCGAGAGCGACGTCGACGAGGGTCTCGTCCATCGCCAGCGAGAAGTGGCCATAACGGACGATGCCGCGCCGGTCACCGAGCGCGCGATCGAGGGCCTGGCCGAGGACCAAGCCGACGTCCTCGACCGTGTGGTGGTCATCGATCTCGACGTCACCGGTGGCCTCGACCTCGAGCCCCATGGCCCCGTGGCGCCCGAGCGCGTCGAGCATGTGCGACAAGAACGGCACCGGCGTGCTGATCTTCGGCGGCGCGGGGGCATCCCCAGGCAGCGCGAGGGCCACGCGGATCTGCGTCTCTTGGGTGCTCCGCTCGACCTCGGCGCGCCGGACTTGGGCAGTCACCGGCGGAGCTTGGCCCAAAGCTCACGAGCAACGCAAGCGCCCGGGTTTTTCAACGAATCGTCGGCGTTCGGATACACTGCGCTGCGATGGACGATCCGAACATCGTCCTGGGCATCGACCTGGGCACGACGAACTCCGCTTGTGCGATCGTGCACGATGGCCGCGCATCGGTGGTCCGCCGTGGTGAGGATCGAATCGTCCCCTCCGTGGTCGCCGTGCTGGCCAGCGGCGAGATCGCGGTCGGGCGCGAGGCCAAGCTGCAACGGGCGATCGACCCCAGCCAGGTCGTCTACAGCGCCAAGCGCCTGATCGGCCGGCGGTTCTCGTCGCCGGAGGTCCAGCGGATGATGCGTTCGGTGCCCTATCGGATCGTCGAGGGCAACAACGAGACGGTCATGATCGAGGTCGGCGGTCGGCAGCTGAGCATCGTCGAGATCTCCTCGCTGATCTTGAAGTACCTCCGGCAGATGGCCGAGGAGGCCCTCGGCCGCCGGGTCAAGAAGGCCGTGATCGCCGTCCCGGCCAACTTCACGGACTCGCAGCGCAGCGCCACGCGGATCGCCGCGCGCTTGGCTGGGCTCGACGTGATCCGCGTGATCAACGAGCCCACGGCCGCGGCCCTCGCCTACGGCTACATCGAGGACATGGACCGGCGGATCGCCGTCTATGACTTCGGCGGCGGGACCTTCGACGTCACGATCTTGCAGATCACCCGCAACGTATTCGAGGTGCTCTCGACCTCCGGCGAGATGTTCCTCGGCGGCGACGACCTCGACTCGACGATCCTCGAGCGCATGGCCGCGAGCTACATGCACCAACACGGCGTCGATCTGCGCAGCGACCCGCGGGCCATGGAGCAGCTCCGGGCCGTCGCCGAGCAGGTCAAGATCCAGCTGTCCGACACCTCCGAGTCCTCGATCCGCGTCGCCGACGTCCCGGCTGGCAGCAACCGCGACCTCGAGTTCTCCTTGTCCGAGGCCGAGCTGCGCGAGATCGTCGGCCCGATCATTCGCCGGACCATCCCGGTCTGCCAAGACGCCATGCGCGTCGCCGGGATCGGGCCCGAGCAGATCGACGAGATCGTGCTCGTCGGCGGGACCACGCGCTTGCCCCTGGTCCGCGAGGTCGTCCGCGAGATCTTCGGCAAGCTCCCGCAGACCTCGATCAACCCCATGAGCGTCGTCGCCGTCGGCGCCGCCATCCAGGGCGCCGCGCTGCTCGGCTCGCTCGTGCCCATGGCGACCGGAGCCAGCGGGGTCAGCGTGTCCGCGCCAGCGAACCAGACGGCGGTGCTCCTCGACGTGACCCCGCGCAGCCTCGGCGTCGGCACGGTCGGCGGCAACGTCGACTTCATCATCGAGCGCAACTCGCTGATCCCCGTCGAGCAGACCCGGCTGTTCACGACCACCGCCGACAACCAACGCTACGTCCGCGTGCAGATCTGCCAGGGTGAGAGCCCCAGCTTCGAGCAAAACACCAAGCTCGGCGAGCTGCTCTTGACCGGCCTGCGCGAGGCGCCGCGCGGCTCCGTGACCGTGGCCGTGACCTTCGAGATCAACACCGACGGCCTGCTCGAGGTCCGCGCCCTCGATCAGGACACCGGGCACGAGCAGGTTGCGACCATGCGGGTGCTCGGCGGGCTCCCGGAGGCCGAGGTCGAGGCGATCATGGCTCGCTCGTACCCGGCCCACGCTGGTGGCGCGATCGGTGGACTGTAGTCGCCCCACGATCTCTGCTAGCCTAGCGCGGCAATGTCGAAGTCCGGTATGGGAGAGCTGATCTCCGAGGTCGCGCGACTCGACGCGGGCATCGATCAATACAACTACTACGAGTTCCTCGCGGTCTCGGTCCAGACCGACTACATCGGGATCCGTGAGGCGTTTTACACGCGCTCGCAGCTGTTTCACTCCGATCGGTTCGTCTCGATGGAGGCCGAGTCGGTCAAGCGAGCCGCCAACGCGGTCTACAAGCGCATGACCGAGGCCTACCACGTGCTCACCGATCCCGAGCGCCGGGCCATCTACGATCAAGGGCTGGGCCAGGGCCAGACCCGGCTCAGCCCCGAAGAGCGCTCGCGCCGACTCGACGCCGACGAGCGCCAGGTCTCCAACCCCTTCGCCCGAGTCTACCTGCGCTCGGGTCGGCGCAAGTACGAACTCGGCGACCTCAACGCGGCGTGGATCGACTGCGAGCTCGGCCTCTCCCTAGAAGAGACGCCCCCGCTTCGCAACCTCCACGCCGCGGTCATGCGCGCCTACGACGGTCGCTAGATCGGCGCTAGCGGGACAAATATGATGTCCCCCGGCTGCAACAAGATGTCCTCGGCGCGACCTTCGGTGATCGCCTTGAGCGAGACCTCGTAGGTCCCCGTGCCGGTCGGCCCCTTGCGGGTCAACTTCACGCGCCGCGCCTGCGCGAGCTCCTTGAGCCCGCCGGCGTCCGAGATCGCCTGAACCAGGGTCAACTTCTCGATGTATGAGAAGGTCCCGGGCCGCTGGACCTCGCCGAGCACGCTGACCTCGAGGTTCTCGCGCCCAGTCATGATCACGGTCACCTGCGGGTTGCGGAGGTAGCCGTCACGCAGCTCGCTCTCGAGCATCGCCGCGAGCTCGCCTTGGGTCGTCCCTTGGACGTGGACCCGGCCGATCAAGGGGAAGTCGATGGACCCATTTTCTTGGACCTGAAACCCGCCACCGATGCTGTCCTCACCGAACACCCGCACTTCGAAGCGGTCGCCGGGCAGCAGCCCCGAGGTGACCTCGACGGGCTGCGCCGGGGGGATCAGGCTGTGGTCGGGCTCGAAGCAAGCGAGCGTCACAGCGGCCAGGACCAGCAACCAGAGCGAGAGGATCACGCGCATGACCGAAGACCGCTAGTACCTCACGGCGACGAAGCCCATGAGTAAATTCCGCGTGAACCGACCGGGCTGGGTAAAGCCGTTGCTGTATTCGACGACGAAGTTGGTGATGTCGGCGGCGAGCGCGTAGCGCATGCCCACGACGAAGTACTTGCCGAACGGCTGCTCGATCTGGGCGTTGAACGAGACCAGCGTGTCGCGCCGGACGAGGTCGGGCGCAGCCGTGTAGGAGACGATCTCCTGGGTGTCCATGCCGGGCCGTGGCAAGCCCACGTAACGCCGACCGTAGGCGCCGAGGCCCGTGTCGAGCCGCATGTTCCAGCGAAACACGTGGCTCAGGGCGATCGAGGCGCCGACGTCGGTGAAGTAGTTGCCCCACAGCGAGTCGTGGAAGTCACGGCCGACGCGAAGCGCGACCTGGGTCTTGGCCGTGGGGAACACACCGAGCGCCGCATAGCCGATAAACCCCTTGAAGTCCGCGTCCGTCGGGCTCTTCTTGTAGATGCCCGTGCCCCAACCGCCCATCACATCGAGCGCGACCTTGCGGCCGAGCTGACCGACGTAGCCGCCGTACACCCGGTGCGCGTCCGAGTCCTCGTTGCGACCAACGTTGATGTCGCCGCAGCAAAAATAGTAGGTGTTGTGGAACGCGTAGCGGACCGCGAACGCGCTGCGATCACGAAACCGATACTTGACCTCGGACTCGGCCCCGTTGACGATTCGATCGGACCGGCCGCGGGCGTCGATCGCGACGCTCTCGAAGTAGAGCAGCTCGTTGCGGTACGCGACGTTCAAGCTGATCCGCCCGCCGCCTGGCCGAATCAAGAAGCGCAGCGCGCCCGAGTGATCGTAGCGGTTGAAGTTGAAGCCGCGCCCGGCCTCGAAGTTGGTCGGCTCGCCGAGCCGGTTGAAGTCCTCTTCGAGGGCGACGGAGAACCGCCGGCCGGGGGCGAACATGACCCGGGCGTTGACCCCGACGTTGAGCTTGCCCGCCTGCCGAACGGTCGGCCGTCCGGCCATGTAAAAGCGCCAGCCCGCGAGCACCCCGAGGTGGTAGTCGACCTTGCGGCTCTTGTTCGCTGGCGAGCCCGCCGGCGAGTCGAGCACCCCGTTGCGCAGCGGCCGATTGCCGATGGTCAGCCACGCCGAGGGCAGACCGAAGGCCGCCCGCCTCGGCGCCCGCGCGGGCTCCTCTGAGAACACGTTGGAGTCGAAGCCGATCGCGAGGGCCGCGCCGCCATGGAAGGTCGAGTTCTTGCCGAGCCTGAGCCCTTGCCCGTCGGCGACCCGAGGCACCTGCGTGGCCGGGTTCCCGGCGACCGCCCCGGGGCCCCCAGGGCCCGACGCGTGGGCGCCGAGCGGGACCACCAGCGACAACACCCCAACCAGCAAGGCGAGCGCGCGCTCGAGCGGGTTGGCGGTTCGCCGGGATGTAGGCCTTTGCGTCAAGTTGAAAGCAGTTAATGGAGGCTAAGGTGAGCGGCCGCGCTCGCAGCGGAGCGCTCGATCAAGACCGCCGCGAGTACGAAAGTGCCACCCTAGCCGAGGTCCGCGAAGAAGGCAGATCTTCGGCCAGATCCTCAGACGAGACTGAGCGTGGCTTACTCGATCGGGCTCGCCGCGGGCGGCCAGCCGCCATCGACGGGCGGCGGCACGGGGCTGGTGCCAACGCCGAGGGTCGGATCGAGGAACGGGATCTCGCTCGGCTGGTCCGCGGTGTTGCGCGTGATGTCGACTTCGGCCTCGGGTCCCTCGTTGCCCGAGCAGCCCTTGGCCTCCTCGACGAGCGCGTCGACGCGAAGCGCCGCCGCGTCGAGCTTCTCGAGCGCGAACTCGCGGCTCTGCTCGTTCGTGCCCGGGTCGCGGACGACCAGCAGCTCGCTGGTACCGAGGGCCATCACATCGTTGGCGCGGTCTTGCTTGTCGAGCACGCAGGTCGCCCGGACGAGGTCGTCGTCGCTGCGAGCCTCGACCGCGAGCTGGCCGAGCTCCGCCATCGAGGTCTCCATCTTCGCGCGCAGCGAGCTCGCGGCTGGGACCGTCGCCGCGCCCTCATCGAGGAGCTCGTTGGGCAGCTCGGCGAGGACCTCGGTCTCGCTGACGACCGCCGTCGCGGTTGGATCAGCGGCGAGCTCGTCGCCCAAGGCCGGCTCAGCGGGCGCTGGTGCAGGCGGCCCGCCCCACACGGTTTGCGCGAGACCGAAGCTCACGGCCAGCGTGGCGACCAAGGCCAGCCCAAGCGAACGCGAGCAGAATGGACGAGGGCGTTGATGATTGGGCATGAGGTCCTTTGCAAGTTAATGGCCGCTGCGCGTGGATCCGTTGCGCGGAGGTGTGTTTAAAGCTTGCCCTCGCTGGCTCGAGGGATCAAGCGGGGCGCGGGGGCGCTAGCGATCGCTCTAGGAGCCCGTGAAGTTGACGGAGAACGTGACCTCGGATGACTCCTCGGCGCCGTCGGTGACGAACCGCCAGGCTTTGATCTTGGCGATGGTGCAAGACTTCACGGACGCATCGCCGACGGTGTCGGCCTCGATCTTGACGTCGGTCACGCGGCCCGAGGTGTTGATCGTGATGGTGTAGCTCACCGTGCCCTTTAGGCCCGCGTTGGAGCGCAGCGCCTTCTCGTAGCAGGCCTGCAGGCCAGGCATGCGCTGGCGGATCGTGGCGGACACGGCCTTCTTGTCGACGTCACCAAACACGCTGTCGGTCGTGCCCTTGGCGACGCCGCTAACCTTGCGCTCCTTCTTGTCGGTGGTAGCGATCTCGGCCGGGCCGTCGCCGGTCTTGAGGCCGGCGTTGCTGGCCACGGTGCCGGTCGCGTCGATCCCACCGCCGCCGGCGACGAACTCGCCGATCGGGCCGCCGCGGTAGTCGGCGGTCGAGGACATGCCCTGCGCAAACAGTTCGCCGAGGTTGTTCTCGCTGCTCTCGAGCAAGTCGAGGACCGTACCCGGGCCGTCGCCGCCGTAGGTCCCGAGCGCGAGCGCGACCCCGACTCCGCGGGCCTCCTTGAACGCGGCCTCGGACACGTTCGCGGGCTTCTCGAGGTTGGTCTCGGGCTCCTTCTCCTCGGGCTTGTCCTGCTTCTCTTCCTTGTCGACCTGCTCGAGGACGTTCTTCTCCTCGACCTCCTCCTCGGGCTCAGGCTTCTCCTCGTAAAACGCAGCGGGCATGCCCATCTCGCGGAGGAAACGCTCGGCTGGGGGAGCCTGGGTGCGATCGGCGAAGTACACGAACCACACGCCGAGCAGCACCGCGACGCCGATCGCCACGGCGAACGAGCTCGCGTCGAGGCGGTTGGGCCGCAGGTGCGCGAGCGGGTCGACGTACTCGACCGGGAACACCGGCTTGGCGAGGGGACTCGCCGGCTTGGCGGTCTGAAACAAGATCTTGGTCTGGCCGATGAGCAGCTTGCCCTTGGCCTTGGGCCCGAGCTTGACCCTGAGGTTGTCGCCGCGACCGAAGCGCTTGCGCAGCTGATCGATGGTCGCCTTGTTCTTGCCCAGCGCGATCTTGCCGCGGGTCTCGGGCGGGACATCGAGGTAGTAGACGCCCTCGCTCGCGACCCAGTCGAACAGCTTGTGCTGCCGTGGCGCCTGGCCGCCCTTGGGCTTGCGCTTGCGCGGCTTGAGCGGCGCCTCGCGCAAGTCCATCACGCCGGTGACGAAGGGGATCAGGCCCAACAGCCCGATCAACAGGCCGAGCCCGCCTGTGCCCCGCTGGTCACCGCCTTGGAAGGCCTTCATGTCGCCGCGCTTGACCTCGGCGACGTCGACTTCCCCGGCTTGGCGCGTGACCTCGTAGGTGAACAGCCCGCCGCCGCCGAGCATCAAGAGCACGCCGAGGCCGAGCCACAGCGGCGCACGCTTGCGGTAGTCCTTGGGGGTCGCCCAGCCGTCGTAGATCGTCAGCTGCTGCTTGCGTCGACGGCGACGGCCACGGAGCATGGTCGTCCCGGTCACCAGCGGGATCACCCCGAGCAACGCGATCGTCAAGGCGATCGTGCTCGTGGGATCGTCCGTGGTGGTGAGCTCCTGCCCGGTGGCGGCGTCGGGACGCTCGAGGACGGCGTTCTCGTTGACGTGCTGGTTGACCTCGTAGGCGAACAACCCGCCGCCGAGGACGATCATCAACACCCCGATCAACATCGAGATGTTGGGCAGCAGCCGCTCGCGCCGGTCCCCATCAGCCCGGACGCCGGTCTCGAGATCGAGGCTTGGTCCCGCGCTCGCGCCCGAGCCCGAGGCGCGCTCGATCAGGACGTCTCCCGGCTCCGTTTGATGGAGCTCCTCGCACGACTCTCCATCGACGATGACGGCGATGCGCAGGACTTTGGGGGGCTTGGAACCGGACATTGAGCGGGCTTTAGTGGCCTGTGGGGCCTGGAACAGGTCGGAGCATAGCAGCCGAGCGCAGCCTGCCCAATTGTCCGACCATCCAAAGATGCAATGGCCGCGAGAGCCGGGAGCCTTCAAACGAGCTGCCAAACGCAAAAAGCCCGCCAGCGCACGTTGCGCTGCCGGACTTCAGGCCAGCTTGGGCCAAGCGGCTGAGTGTCAGCCCCTCTGAATGATGCAGAAGGAGTACTCGGAGTACTCGAGGCGGCCCGCCGTGTACATCACGTCGACGATGGTCGAGAACTTGAGGTTCTCGTCGCCGATCACGATCAAGTGGCCCTTCCAAGCCTCGCCGCGCTGCTCGTACACCTGCTTGGACTTCTCGGTCTCCTCCTCGAGCTTCTCGAACAGCGGCCGGATCACGTGGCCCTGGACCACGTTGGGATCGAGCTCACCGTCCGTGAGGTTGGCTAGCGGCTTCTCCATGAAGATCAGCTCGCGCGAGGAGATGTAGAGCGGCACGCCCTCTTTGATCGGCATGTCCATGAGCGACATGGGGATCTTCTGCTCGGCGATCGGCATGATCAACACCGGATCGGAGGCGTAGGACTTGAGCAGGTAGATGACGATGATGGCGACGATGTCCATCAAGGAGGTCATGCCGAGGCTGGCCTCCTTCTCCGACTTGTTTCGCCGCTTGGCCTGCTTTAGTTCCTTTTTGAGCTTGAACAGCTCCTCGGGGGTCATGTTGCTCATAGCGACGAATCCTGTGCGTGGCGAAGCCTGGGGTTAGCTCGGGGCCTGCGAGGGGGGTCTCGGCTCAGCCGGCGCCGGCCTCGACGATGGGTTGGAAGAAGTAGCACTCCTCGGGCATGGGCTCGTCTTCCTTGACCGATACGAGCTTGCACTGGGTGCCGCGTGCCGCGTCCATCGTGTTGATCAGCACCTGCATGGGGATGCTGTTCTCGGCCGTGATGGTCACGACGGTCTCGTGGCTGGCGCTCTCTTTGAGCTCCTTCGCCTTGGCCTCGAGTGCAACGTAGTCGTAGCGGCTAAAGTCCGTCATCGGCGCGCCCGACTTGAGCAGGCCGATGCTGGGAGCCGAGCTGTCTTGCGACTTGCCGGCCTCTGCGCCATCTTGCTGCGACGCGTAGGTGACCCGGAAGCCGTCTTCGAGGATGAAGATCTTGAACTTCAGCGGCTTTTCATCCTTCTTCTCTTCCTCCTTTTGATCGGAGGGAGCCGCTGCAAACTTGGGCGGAGACACAGCGATGGCGGCCAGACTTGCGACCTCCATGGCCAGCAGCAGCGCCGGGATGAGCAGGAACATGATGTTCATGACGGGAAGCACGTTGGCCTCCTCGACTTCGATCTCTTCGTTTTTCCTGACGCGTGCCATGTGGGGCTCCTCTATGCCTCGATGGTTGGCGGCCGGAGCCGCGGCTGCAAAGCGTGCTCTGCCAGGGGAGACAGACGCCGGTCGTGGAGAACTGGGGAACCCAGCGCCCCCACGACCGGAGGCTTGCAGCACTCGAACGACTTCTATCAGCTGTGACGAACGCGCGCGGCGAGCAGGTTCTCCAACTTGACCGAGTAGAGCTCGACTTCGTCGGAGATCTTCTTGGCGAGGTTGGAGATGAACACGTGCGACGCGAGCAGCGGGATGGCGACCATCAGACCGAAGCCCGTGGTGTTCATCGCGATGCCGATGCCGCGCGCCAGAGCGGTGGAGCGCTGGTCGGCGGGAGCGTCGGCGACGGCCCGGAAGGCCTCGAGCATGCCGAAGATGGTGCCGAGCAGACCGAGGAGCGTGGCGATGTTGGCGATCGCCGCGATCATCGCGATGCGCTTGTTGATCGCCGGGCCGACCTCGAGCATCGACTCTTCGATGGCGGCCGAGATGTCCGACTCGCTCTTGTTGGCGCGGGTCAGACCGGCCTTGACGACGCGAGCGAGCGCGGCCTTGTCGGCGGCGTTGCAAAGCTTGATGGCGCGATCGATGTTGTTCGCCATCACCAGCTTTTGAATCTGGTTGAAGAACTGTTGTCCGTTAATGTTGAAACGGAAAAACAGGAAGATGAAGCGCTCGACCATGACGGCGAGGCCCAAGATTGCGCAAAGGGCGATAGCGTGCATGAACACACCACCATTTGCGTAGAACGTTGCGAAATCACCCATGACCGGTGTCCTCCTGAGGGGCTGGCGAAAAAAGTTGCCCGAGTGCTGCGTTGCCCGAGGGCTTGGTGAGGTCGCCGTGACGTGGTCGTCAGGCGACGGATTGGACTGAGAGGTTGACGTGCCGTTAGCGCTTTGTGCGCTGACAGCCTAGGGATTAGAACAAAGGATCTTGGACGGACTCAAGTACAAGCGGCGCAAACTGCGCGTCGAGCCGAGCCCAGTCGTAGTCCAGCGCCGAGCGCTTGAACACAAAGAAGGCGCTTGGCTTCTCGAGCTTGCCCTCCACGAAAAAGTCGTCGTCGAGGGAGATCTTCTTGGTACCGCGCGACGATCGGCTCGAATTCGAACTGGAAGCAGGCGGGGTTGCCGGAGCGCTCGCCTTGGAGCTGCCTTCCGGTGTCGGATCCTGTGCGAGTGCCCGGCAAGGAAGCAGCATCGTAGACAAAACCCCAGCGACTGCCAAGACCGAAATAGCGCGCGTTCGTATCAAGACGGTGTGACTCCCGAAAAGCTTGGCTGAAGGTGGCGACGAACCGCGATCTGCGCGGGTGCAGGACTGACTGGCTGACCAGTGTTTCGCGGGCTTCTCGCGCCCATCAGCATGGGCAGCATCAACGTCCGCGTGGGTCCTGGCAAGTTCCGAGGAATTTTGCATATCTTAGGTTTGCCGCTGAGGGCTGGCTGTGAGGCGAGCGCCGCCATCTTAGATCGGAGGTGGGTCCCAGCGATAGTGTTGTCTGTGAATTTCAGCTCACAGTTAAAAGCGGACCCAATCGGTTTGGCGCTCATGACGCTGAATTTTGGGGTGTGGGATCGCATGCGCAGGGGCCGAAGAACGCCTAACATTCCTGGGAGATCTCGCCAAAGCAGCTCATCCACCAGGTTTCTGCGGCTTTGGTTTCTGAGGCTTGGGCTCGCTGGGGGCCTGCGGCTTCTCACTGGGGGCGGCGGGCGGCGGATCCGCGGGTTTCTCGCCTTCGGGCGGGGCTCCGCCCGGTTTTTGTGGCTGGCTCGGCTGGCTCGGCTGGGCGGGCGCGGGGGCGGGCGCATCGGGCTGGGGGTCCTCGCTCGGCTCGGTGCTCGGCTCCGCGCTTGGCTCGCTCGACTTGGCGGCCTCGGCGGTCTTGCGCTTCTGCTCGCGCTCCTTCCGGCGGGCCTCGGCGTCGATGCTCTTGGTCGCCGCCTTGATGTAGAGGTCGGCTTGCGCGACGGACACGAGCTCGTTGCCCATCGCGTCGCTCGAGCCGCGAGACTTCTTGTTGTCGCTGCGCTGGATCGAGGAGCCGCCCTTGCTGACCAGCGCCTTGTACTTGTTGAATTCGGCGATCGCGGCGTTGAGCTTGGCGGTCTCGTCGAGCTTGGCGATCTGCTCGGCGTCGAGGTAGAGCACGCCGAGGTTGAAGTGGACCTCGGCCCAGTCCGGGCGCAGCTTGGCAGCCTCACGGAACGCGGCCTCGGCCTCGACCAGCTTGCCGTTGACTCGCAGCGCCGCGCCCCAGTTGAGCTGGGCCTCGGCGAACTTGGGGTCGAGGCCGACGGCGTACTCGAAGCAGCTCTCGGCGGCGGTCAGCTGGCCCCGCCACATGTACTGGACGCCGAGGTTGTTCCACGCCGAGGCGTTGTGCTCGTCGGTCTCGGCGGCGGACTTGAACGATTCGAAGGCCTCGCCGCGGCCCCCGGCTTGGAGGTAGGCGAAGCCCATGAGGTTGTAGGCCTGGGACTTCTCCTCGGCGGTCAAGACCTTGGCGTCGACCTTGAGGATCGAGCCGGTCACGGACAGCACCAGCTCGTGCTTGCGCTGCTTGTAGAACGCCTCGGCGATCACGAGCATGGCCTCGACGTTTTGCTCGTGATCACGCAGGGCCTCGCGGGCCTCGGTGATCGCCTTGTCGCCCTGCCCGGCGCGCAGCAGCTGCTTGGCCTTGGCGCTCTTGTCCCGCGAGCGCTTCATCTTGGCCTTCTCTTGGTTGGGGTCGCGGTCTTGCGGGAGCGTGGTCGCGGGCTTGGCCGGCTCGACCTTCTTGGCCACGACCTTGCCGTCTTGGGGGGCCGGTTTTTCGGTCTCGTCGGGGACCTTGGCCTCGGGCGAGAGCTCGATGGTGTCGGGGTTCTCGGTCGACTTGTCCTTCGCGCAAGCGAGCGCGAAGGTCGGCACGAGCAGCAGCGCTGCCAAGTAGCTCCGGGTCATCGGCGATCCTCCAGTTTGAGCAGCAGGGCCGGGTCGCGGACCAGCGGGTACTCGCTCGCCCGATAGACGTTGAGCCGCTCGAGCGCCCGCGAGGTCCAGACGTTGTTGATCTTGAACTCCTTGCCCCGCGTGATGCACTCCTCGTAGAGGAGGATGCCCTTCTCGATGAGCGGCTCCATGCTGTCTTGGATCATGATCTTGTAGGCGTAAAACGCGTCGGAGCCCTTGCGCAGGGATGGGGGCGCGGGGGCGTCGATCAGGGTGTTGGCGACGGACTCGAACATGTAGCCGCGCCGGTACATGGCCGCGAGCGTCCACTCGATGTTGCGGTAGCCAAACACCTTGTCGTACTCGGCCGAGACCTTGACCAGGGCGTCGAGCAGCTTGGTGGTCTCGGCCGCGAGCTGCTTGGAGACCGTCGACTTGAGCGTGATCTTCCGGCTGTCCTCAAACGCGTACTCGGCGAGCAGGAACTGGGCCTCGGCCGGGAGCGCGGCCTCGAATGAGCCGACTTGGAGGCCGCGGGCGCTGAACAGATCGATGGTCGCTTGCAGCTCGCGCTCGGCCGCCTTGCGATCCTTGTTGTCGCGGTAGAGCTGGCCGAGCCGCAGGTGGGCCTCGACCTCGCGGACCGCCTGATCGGCCTGGCCGCCGTGATCCTTGAGGTACTTCTTGTAGGCGGCGATGGTCTTCTTGTCGTCGCCGGCCTTCTCGAGCACCTCGGCGGCCCGGTAGATCGCCTCGGCCTTCTCGGTCGAGCTGCCGGCGAGCTTGGCGACGTCGTAGTAGAGCTTGGCCGACTTCTCATAGGCCTGCAGGCTGTCTTGCAGGCTCGCGGCGTTGCGCAGCGCGGTCAGGCGCTTGTCGCTGTTTTGGTAGTCGACGGTGGTCGCGAGCACGAGGTAGTCCTTGACCGCCTCTTCGAACTCGAAGAACCGCGCGTGGTTGAAGCCGCTGCGCAGCAGCGCGTAGTCCGAGAACTCGCTGCACTTGTCGCCGGGCTTGAGCTTGGGCGAGCTGCACGGCTTGTAGGTGGTGTAGACTCGCTCGTAGGTCTTGGACGCGCTCTCGAACCGGCCGATGTTCTCGTAGGCGACCGCGGCGTTGTTGAGGGCGTTGTCGGCCTGCGGGTCGTCGGGCGCTTGGTTGACGAGCGCGACGTAGCGATCGGCGGCGGCCTCGAACTCGCCGGCCTCGAACAGCAAGGTCGCCTCTTGGAAGATCACGGCGTTGCCGATCGAGCGCAGCTTGCCGGCGAACTCGGTCTTCGCGGCCCCCGTCCCGCACGACTTGGACGCGAGCATGTCGACGGTCTTGGCGGTGTTGGCGAGGTCGCCCTGGACCGTGTAGCCGTCGATGATCGCGTAGCCGGCGTTGATCGCGACGTCCTGGCCGCAGTAGCGATCGACGACGCGCTGGAACCGATCGCGGGCCTCGGCAAATTGGTTGTAGCGCTGGCTGAGCTCGCCGGCCTTGTAGATGATCGTGGCCGCGTCCTCGCTGTCGGGGTTGAGCTCCGTGTAGCGGTCGTAGGCGTCTTGCAGGGCGACCACGAGCGGCGGGGGCACGAGCGGCTCGAACGGGCCGGCGTCGGGGTCCTTGGGCATGTCCGGCACGACGTACTTGCCGGCCGCCGCGCGGATGTTGGCGTAGGCCTCGAGCGAGGAGACCACGCCCTCGGACGCGTCGGTCTGGAGCCGGTTGTCGAGGTTGGAGTCGCGGACGATCGCAAACTGCTTGGCGGCGTCGACGAACTGATCCGAGTAGTAGAGCGAGTCCGCGAAGTTGTAGCGGTACTCGTAGGAGCTCGGGGTGTTGGGGAACCGCTCGAGGTAAGCGGAGTAGGCCCGCGCGGCGATCTCGTACTCGAGCTTGGCCTCAGCGCCGCGGCCCTCGGCGCGCAGGGCCTGGGCCCGGGCCTGGTGGTCGACGGCGGTCGCGACCAGGGCGTCCTCGGCCAGCTTGAACGCCCGCTCGATCGCGTCAGGGTCGTTCTCGTTGGCGTAGTACCAGGTCGTGCCGCGCAGGTAGTTGGTCGCAAGGGCGTCGCGGGCGGCGATGATCTGCTTGTCCTCGCGCAGGGCCTTGGACGCCTGGAGGCTCTTGTACTGGATCTCCGGCGCGGCCGCGGCGAGTGGCCAGCGCGCGAGCGCGAGGTTGTAGATCTCGATGGCGTTCTTGAACTCGGTCTCGAACGCGAGCAGGTCGGCGTAGGCGGCGTAGATCTCGGGGACGTGGGGCTCGGCCTTGCGCTCGGCGTAGTCTTGCTCGAGCCGGGCGAGGCCGCTGACCCGATCGCGGCGACCGTTGCCGTCCCAATCGTCCTCGTTGTAGGTCTTGGCCAGCCAGGTGATGGCCTCGCGCCGGTAGGCGGCCTCGTTGTCGTACTTGTCGGTGCCCTTGAGCGAGTCGGCGTAGAGGATCTACTCGTCGAACCGGGCGACGGCGCCGGGGAAGTCGCGCTTGAGATACAGGGTCCAGGCGATGCGGATCAGCGCTGGAGCGTAGAGCGAGCTGCCGGGGTCGCCGAGCGCCTGGGCGAAGGCCTCGAGCGCGGGGTCGAGCTCGTCGACGTCGTAGTGGAGCTCGCCGACGCGCAGCCAGCTCTCGGCCACGTACTCGCTGGTCGCGGTCAGCGGCGTGCAAGTTTGATAGTCACCGGCGCGGAAGCTCGAGGCCGGGACGATGTTGGAGAAGTCCTCGCTCGGGACCGCGAACCGGTTGCTGCACGACAACGCCAAGAACGCCTGGCGGCTCGAGTCGAATTCTTCGCTCTCGTAGAGCAGCACGCCCATCCGGTAGAGCGCGGCGTCGTTGAGCGGGTAGTTGGTGAACCGGGTGACGACGCCGCTGAGCAGCTCGAGCGATCGCTGGTAGTCGACGGTCGGCGAGGGGCTTGGATCGGGGACGTTTTGCTCGCCGGCGTCGCGGCGCTTCTCGAGCGCGAACAGCTCCTCTTGCCAGGCGTCCTCTTGCCGCTGGTAACGCTCGAGCGAGGACTCGAAGTGCAGCTCGGCTAGCCGGAACATGATCTCCGGGGTCCAGCCGGCGTCGTTGGGGTGGAGCTTCAAGAAGTCTTCGTAGCGGGTGATCGCCTTGCTGCGCAGGACCCGAGCTTGGGCCCGGTGATCGCGGATCTCTCGATCGAACTGGCCTTCGAGCTCCTCGCGGCCGGTCTCGGCCTCGATCGCGATCCGATCGCGGAGCGACTCTTCGGTTGCGATCGCGGCGGACTCGAAGCGCGCGAAGATCTCCTCGAGCTCGCCGATCGCCCGGGCTTCCTCTTCGTTGCGCGGGCGCTTGGGCAGCGGGGCCTGGAGCTTGATGGGGTTGCCGCTGCCCTCGACGATGCGGCCGACGCCCGAGCCCGGCTCGCCGGGGCTGCCGCCCGATCCGCTCGATCCGCTCGATCCGGTGAGTTGGGTGGGCTTGGACGCGTCGCCGCCGGGGCGCGAGGCGGACGCGGGCGTCGGCGAGGCGAGCGCGAGGGCCAAGGCCGCGAGGGTCACCGCCGAAGAGACAAACGCGCTGCGTCGGGTGCTGATCACGGCCGCTCCTCCATGTTTTGGTCGAACACCCGGCCGAGCTCGCGCAGCTCACGATCGCGGGCCTGCTCGAGCCGGCGGATCTCCTGGGCCTCGACCTCTTGCACGGCCCACGCGACGTCGAGCAGCCCGACCTCCGAGCGCGTGACGAGGTTGGCGAGCTCGCCGACGACGTCGCGGTAGCTGGCTTGCATGACCTGACCGACCAAGGTCCGAGCTTCGGCCTGCTTGCCGGTGAGCTCGGCTTTGTAGCGATCGAGGTTGACCCGCTCTTCACGAAGGATCTGGATCGCCCGACGCAAGCGGCTGCCGGCGGCCTTGTCGAGGCGGCCGCGGCCTTCGGCGACGCGGGCGCGCATGGACCGGGTCCGGTCCCAGAGCTTTTGGGCGTCGGCGTTGGGGTTGGCGGCTTGGATGGCCGCGAACGCCCGATCGAGGAACGCCGCGTAGTCGTTGACCGCGACCCGCTGGGCCGCCACCCACGGATCGGCGAAGCGCAGGGCGACCTGGACCCGGCCGACGTCGGCCTTCATGGTCGCAACGACGCGCTCGAGCTCGGCGACCTCGTCGCGCAGCTCGGCCGCTTGGGTCAAGAAGCCCTCGGCGCTGATCTGCTGATCTTTGCGGGTGGCATCGTAGTAGCGCTCGGTTGCGATCAGCTGGGCGCGCACGGCCTGGATGGTCAGGTCGAGCTGGTGCAGCTCCTCGGCCCGGGCGCGGAGCCCGGCGCTGACGTCGTCGCGCGAGCTGCCGTCGCCGAGGGGGTTGTCGACGCGCGCGCGCAGGCCCTTGCGCTGGGCCTCGATGTCGGCGAGCCCAGCCCCGGCGACGCCGGCGCGGGCGAAGACCAAGAGCTGCTCGGCGAGGTCGATGATCTCGAGGTCGGCGGCGTCGAGCGAGCTGAGGTGGGCGCCGAGGTCGGCGAACAGGCGCGCGCGCTCCTTGGCCTTGACGGCCTCCTCCATGCGCTCGAGCAGGTTGCGGGTCTCGAACAGCATCTGCTCGACCTCGCCGACTTCGTTGGCGAGATCGGTGGTCTGGACCGCGCGCGGGAGGGTCTCGGCGACGGGCACGGCCTCGACCGGCATCACGGCGCCGAGCGAGAAGTGCTGCATGTCTTCGGCGGCGACCGCCGCGAAGTACTCGGCCGCGTCGCCCTTGCTCTCGAGCGACCGGCCGAGCTGCTTGGACAGGTCGTCGAACTCGCGGCGCAAGGCCAAGAACTCGCCCTCGGCCTCGAGCCAGTCGCGCATCTGGATCTTGACCTTGCCGCGCAGCTGCTTGATCTCGGGGACGATCGGGCTGTCGGGGTCGTAGACCAAGAGCAGGTCGAGGGCCTGGAGCGCGCGGTCGTAGTTGCCGGCGGCGAGCAGGGTCCAGGCGGTCTCGTACATCGCCTCGGGGAAGAACGGCGAGTCTCGGGAGATCCTTCGGTAGGCCCGGACGGCGAGGTCGGTCTCGCGTAGATCGTGGTGGATCCGGGCCTGGGCCATCCACGCGAGCTCGACGATCCGCTTGTCCCGCTCGTTGATCGGCGTGGCCACGGTCAGCTGCTCGAACCGCCCGAGCGCCTGATCGATCTCGCCCTGGGCCAGGGCCACGGTCGCGGCCATGTACGCCGCCCGGACCCGCCACTTGGCCCCGACGCCGCCGACCGAGATCGGGATGTCGGTCGGTGAGACGCTGTCGAGCGAGTCGATCGCGGCCTCGTGTTGGCCCTGAAAATACAGCCAGCGTCCGTAGGCGTAGCGCAGCTCGATCTCGCGATCGCGGACGGGGATCGCGTCGACGGCCACGGCGATGCGCCGCATCATGTCCACTTGGGTCTTGCCGACGGGCGGGGCGATCTCGACGCTCATGCCGATCGCCGAGAGCCGCGCGCGGACCTCGGGGGTGGCCGAGAGCCCGGGTCGGCGGGCGAAGCCGGGCTCGCGGCGCGGGACCGCGAGATCGAACATCCGGGCCATCGAGCGCTGGTGGTAGCGCTTGCCGTCGTTGCTGTTGTCGACGAGGTTGCCGGTGAAGCACTCGATCGCCCAGCGGTCCATCTCGAGCAGGGCCAAGGCCTCGCCGAGGAAGTACAGGGCCTGGCTCGCGGCGTGGCTGCCTGGGTGGTTCTCGAGCAGGTCGAGGAACACGATCGCGGCCCGCTCGACGTCGTGCTCGACGAGCATCAGCTGGCCGGTCACGACCCGCTTGGCGAGCTGCTCCTCGGTCGGCTTGGGGGCCTCGTTGGCGGCCTGCTCGGCGGCGGCGAGGACCGACTCGATCGCCTCGATGCGCTCGACCGCGGCGCTGAGATCGAAGTCCTTCCCGCGTCGTGGCGGCGCAGCCTGGGCGGTGCTCGGCCAGGTGCAGACACCGACCCCGCCGGTCACGAGCGTGAGCGCGATCAGGGCCTCGAGCAGCGCAGCAGCCTTCACTCGCCGTCCTTGGCTGGAGCCGCGGGCGTTTGCGCCGCGGGCTTTTGCGCCGCGGGCTTTTGCGCCGGCGCAGCGCCGTCGGACACCGCGTCACCGGGTTTTTTGGCCGCCGGCTTTTGCTGCGAGGACCGCTTGTTCGAGGTGCTGCTGGGCTTCTTGGCGGCCTTGCGCTGGGCTTGGGGCAAGGGCTTGCCCGACGAATCGAGCGGGATCTCCTGCCAGGCGACGCTCGGCCGATCTTTCATCTCGGTGGTCAGGTTGCCCTTCTCGTAGCCGGAGCTCATCAGCCGGACCGCGCCGTTTTGCGGGGCCGTGAAGTTGTGCGAGCTGCGGCTCTCGAAGGTGTAGCCGTTGAGGTAGCTAAACACCCCGAAGCCCTGGCCTTGGTAGGTCAGCTCGATGGTGATCGTGTGCGGGCCCGGGACGATGTTGCCGTCGAGCACGGTCAGCTCGTCCTCTTGATCGAGGGCGCCGCTGTCATCGCTGCGGGCGTAGATCTGCGCGCCGTCGAGGACCACCGCGAGCTTGGTCAGGCGAAACTGCGAGCCCATCAAGTTGCGATGGACGATGATCACCCGGCTGCCAGCGAGCACGCCGTGGAGCACGGTCTCCTTGAGCACGGACAACCGGGCCTTGCTCCGGAAGATCCGCTCCTTGAGATCGTTGACGTCGCCCTGCAGGCCGTCGATCCGCGCGCCGTAGATCTCGCTCTCGCGCTGGCTGCTGTCGACGCCGATCGGCGTGCTGGTGGGTTGAAACAGATCGTCGTCGTCGGGCTCGGGTTCGGGCGGGGTCTCCGGTGGACCATCGGGGGGGATGGCCTGGCCCGTCGCGGGCGGCGCTTGATCGAGGTCGGCAGCGACGGCCGTGCTCGCCAACGAGAGCATGATCGCGAGCGCGACCATGCAGGCCAAGGCCGCCAACGAGGACCACGCACGAGAGCTCCAGTTGGAACGCGACACCCCGCTACGTTATCAGGGCAAATCGAGGGTCGCCAGCGACCGGATCGGCACTGGTGACAATCCAGCGATCGCTCAATTTTTGCGGTGACGGAAACCGAGGACCGTGGTCATCCACGGGGAACGGAGTCAGACTCGGCCTCGGACTCTCGGTCCTGCTGCTCGCGGTTGCGGACCAAGACCAAGCGACGCCAAAGCGCCTCGAGCAGGGCGTCGGTGCCCTCGCCGGTCGCGGCGCTGATCGGGAACAGCGGGATGTTTCGCTCGCGCAACGCCTTGCGGGTCCGCTTGATCAACGCGGCGCCGTCGTCGGTGTCGATCTTGTTCAGGGCGACGACCCGGGGCCGGCCCTCGAACATCGGGCCGTAGCGCCGCAGCTCGCCTTCGAGGGCGTCGAGATCGGCGAGCACCTCCCGACCAGGGGTTGGATCGGGGGCGAGCAAGTGCAAGAGCACGCGCGTGCGCTCGAGGTGACGCAGGAACTCGTGGCCAAGACCGCGGCCTTCGCTCGCGCCGTCGACGAGCCCGGGGACGTCGGCGATGACCATGCTGCGTTCGTCCGAGAGGGTCACGACCCCGAGCTGGGGGACCAAGGTGGTGAACGGATAGGCGCCGATCTCGGGTCGTGCCCGGGAGATCCGGCTGATCAGCGTGGACTTGCCGACGTTGGGGTAGCCGACGATCCCGACGTCCGCGAGCAGCTTGAGCTCGAGCCGCAGCCACATGCGCTCGCCCTCGGTGCCAGGCTCGGCCCGGTCGGGCGTGCGGTTGGTCGACGATCGGAAGTGGACGTTGCCGCGGCCGCCGTGGCCTCCGGCCGCGACACGCAGGCGCGCGCCCTCGTCATCGAGGTCGCCGATCAGCTCGCCCGGGGTGTAGACGCGCTTGCGCTCGCGCAGCTGGCGACGGGGCCGAACGTGACGTTTTTGCGCGCCGCTCGAGATGGTCTCGCCGCCAGCGACGACCTCCGGCGGGGCCCCGAGCGCGAGCAGCTCGGCGCGGGTCTCCGTCATCTCCGGGGCGTCCGGGTCATCCTCGGACTCGGCGGCCATGTTGATCACCCGATCGTCGACGATCCATGTTCTCCATGCCCTCCTCTTCTTCGTCCGCGGCTTCTTCGATCTCCGCTTCTTCGATCTCGTCATCGTCATCGGCGTCGGCGTCGTCATCGTCATCGTCGAGGACGTGGATGCCGTCGGGCTGGGCGTTGAGCCACGGCGGCGGCTCTCCGGGCTCGGTCGCCTCGCCCTCGTAGTAGACGGCGGTGCCAACTGGCACGCGGAGCACGAGGTCCTCGCCCGCGCGGCCGTTCTTGCTGGCCCCGGCCCCAGGCCGACCGCTCTCGGCGTCGTGGTGCTGCCGGTACTTGAGATCGATCAGCGTCGAGAGCGAGTTGGTCGCGACGACCCAGACGTCGCCGCCGTTGCCTCCATCGCCGCCCGCGGGGCCGCCCTTGGGGACGTGGGCTTCACGGCGCCACGCGACGGCGCCGTTGCCACCGTCGCCGGCGTGAACTTGAATCCGAACGCGGTCGATGAAGCGCATGCGAGACTACATATGCGAACGGCTCTCGCAACCGAAGTCGCGAGAGCCGGAAACCCAGCGCCGTGATGGACGCCTACTCAGCAGCTTCGGCGGCCGCTTGATGCGCTGCCGAGGGCTCGACGGCGACGTACGAGCGCCGTTGGGCTTTGCTGCCTGCTTGGTAGAAGCGGACCACGCCGTCGCAGGTTGCGAAGAGCGTGTAGTCGCGGCCGCAGCCGACCCCGTCGCCGGCCCAAAACGAGGAGCCGACCTGACGGACGATGATGTTACCGGCGCGAACGGTCTGGCCGCCGAACTTCTTCACGCCCCGACATTGGGCGTTGGAGTCGCGGCCGTTCTTGATCGAGCCCTGACCTTTTTTATGTGCCATTGCTGGTCTCCTAAATCTTCGAGATCAGGCCGAGATGCCGGTGATCTCGACCTCGGTGAAGGCCTGACGATGGCCGTTCTTGCGCCGATAGTTCTTGCGCCGGCGGAACTTGTAGATGATGAGCTTCTTGCCGCGGCCGTGGCTCTTGATGAGCCCGCTGACCTTGGCGCCGTCGACGATCGGCGTGCCGATCTTCGCGTCGGCGCCGCGACCGACGAGGAGGATTTCGTTGAACTCGATCGCCGCACCGACCTCGGTGTCGAGCTTCTCGATGCGCAATTTGTCGCCTACGGCGACCCGGTACTGCTTGCCGCCGGTCTTGATGATGGCCTGATCGCTCACTGTGGCAACTCTTCGTGTTGACGATGCGCCCGTCTCGGCGGGGGCTTCGACCCAAGCCCCGGGGCCCAGCGCGATCGTTCGCGCGGGGGAGCGAAGGATATGGATCTGGCGGCGGCGGTCAAGCGCGGCTGCGTGCGGCGAGGCACGAACCGCACGGATGCACAGGCCTGCGCGATCCCGCAGCCCCGCAACCGGGCCGCCGACGCTCGGGATCGCCGATAAATTCGGGGATCGGCGCTGGTTCTCTAGGGTGGGGCCATGCAGCCGCTGCGCCTCACCTCCCACGTTCACTTTGGCTTGGCGCTCGGGATCGCTACCGCGGGCGTCGTGCTCGCGCTCGGCGGATGCGTCACCTCGACGACCGCGCAAGCACCGACCGCCCAGGCACCCAGCGCCAACTCCGCGGCGCTCGAGCAGTTTAGCGAGGACGAGCGCAGCCGGATCCTCGCGGTCCAGACGATCGTCGCCGAGGCCGCGAGCGAGCACCAGCTCGATCCGGCGCTGCTCAACGCGATGATCTGGGTCGAGAGCCGGTTCGACCCCAAGGCCAAGTCGCCGGCGGGGGCCCGCGGGCTCATGCAGTTGATGCCGGCGACGGCCGCGTACTTGGCCAAGCGCATGGGAGAGAGCAGCGCTCGCGCCTACGACCCCGAGTTCAACGTCCGCGCCGGAGCCTTGTACCTCGCCGAGATGATGGCGAAGTTCGGCGATGAACGGCGCGCGGTCGCGGCCTACCAGGCCGGACCTGGCAACGTGAAGAAGTGGGTCGCGGCCGGGCAGGCGTTCCCGAGCTACAGCGAGGCCTACGTCGCCAAGGTCATGGAGGCGCGGGGCCGGTTTGTCGGGCTCGAGACCCATGGCCGACCGAGCCGCACGCGGGTGGCGGCTGTCGAGGTGAGCGCGCCGAGCCAAACCGAGACCTACGCGGTCAATGACGAGGACGACGACGGCCTGATCGTGCCCGATGTCGACACGCTGCCGTCTGCGGCGCAGATCCATGGGCTCGACGAGCCCGAGCCCGAGCTTCATGCGGCGCGCTCGTCGGGGCCGGCGTCGGGGCCGGTGTTCGAGGAGGAGCCGGAGCACGAGCCAGTGTTCGAGGTCCACCCGGAGCTCGACCGCGACCGCGACGCGACGCCGCCCGGCTGGGCGATCGCGACCGCGAAGCCCCCGGTCAAGGTCGCCGCTCGGCCCAGGCCCAGGCCGACGCCGGCTGAGCCGTTCGCCGAGATCGGCCTCGGCGTGCTGCCCGATCTCTAGCAGCCCGTGGCAAAACCCATCGCGGCTCAGAGTGCGGCCTTGGGGCCCGAGGCCAAGGACCGAAACCGCAGTTGTACCGGGCGTACTACAAGGTTTCGGGACACTAGATCTTCGAGCAGGACTCGCCGTCGGGGTGGAGCTCGCAGTCGCGCGCGTAGAACCGCTTGGCCGAGTCGGCGTCGCCGACGTCGGTTGCGACCTTGCCGGCCTCTTCGCACCACGCGGGGTCGGCCATGCACGCGCGCCCGAGGTAGGTGCTCGCGGTCGCTTGGTCCTTGGTCGCGCCGTACTTGCCCTGGGCCAAGATGCTGCCGATGTCGCCGCACTCGCTGATCGAGCCGGCTTGGCATGAACGCTCGAGCCGCGCGAGGCCTGCCCCGGCGTCCTTGGCCACGCCCTCGCCCCGGAACAGGCGGACCGCCGCGAACGTGCAGCCGACCGCTTCGCCAAGGTCACACGCGCGGCTGTAAAACGCGAACGCCCGGGCCAGATCGAAGCTCGGCAGCGACTTGTCCGAGACGATGTCCCCGGCGAGGTCGCAGGCGTAGCCGATCCCGCCCTCACAGCCCTTGTTGACCAGCTCGAGCGCCATGGTGATCTCCTGGGCGTCGTGGTTGGGGTCGTACCAGAGCAGCTCGCCGAGCAGCGTGCACGCCTCGGCGACGCCGGCCTCGCAAGCTTGGCTCAGCGGCGCCTGCGAGGGGCCCGGCGCGCTGCCGCTCGAAGGCGCGAGCAGCCGGCCATGGTTGAAGCACGAGGCCACGTCACCCTTGGCGCATTGGGCCTCGCAGTCGGCCGGGTCCCGGGGGTCGCAAAGCTGCGGCCGATCGGCGCTCGGCCGGGCGCACATGCCCGCGCCGAACACATAGCCGGGCGCGCACGGGTCCTCGATCGCCGCGATCTTGCTGGCCTGCGTGTGCTTGGCTGCGGTCTGGTCGTCGCCGACGATCGGGACCAGGTCGATGCGGACCGGCGCCTGGCACTCCGCTGGCGCCGTCGACGTGCTGGCGGTCGTGGTCATGCAGGCCGCGAGCTCACCCGCGGCGCTCAACGGCGAGCCCGCGCCGAACAGCTCCGCGACCGCAGCAGCTTGACCCTTTGAGCCCTTGGCCAGCGCGAACGCCCCGCGTGAGACCGAGCGGACGAAGTGCGTCGCGCCCTCGCACTCGCCGATCAGCGACGCGGCCGAAAGGTTGGTGATCGTCGTCGAGTGGCGACCCACGAGCACGGTCGCGAGGTCGATGACCCCGCCGCTTTGGATCTCGCTCCCGAACGTGGCCGAGCCAGCCGGGACGTTCGCGTGGACATCGTCGATGGTCTCGAGCTGGACGACCTGCTCGTGGCGGTCCAAGCCCGCGTAGCTATACGAGCCGTCGACCCTGCAACCAGGCAGGATCTCGACGGCCCCGCAGTCGCGCTTGACCACGACCACGCTGGCCTGCATCGCCGCGTCGAGCTCGCCGCGCGCGGCCGGGTCCCAGTCGACGACCAAGGGCTTGATTCGACCGGTCGCCGCGACACAGTCTTGCTCGACCGCGCTCGTGGGATCAGCGGGCGGCTGCGCGTCGGCGCCGGTCTTGGTGCAGCCGACCGGAGCGAGGAGCACGAGCGACGCCAGCGAGGCGATGGAAATTGTTCGACGCGACATACGCCGCCCTTCTATCAACCCCGATATCTAAGCTCAAGCGCGAGCTGCTACGGTGTATGCATGCGTCGCGTCTACGTGCTCTCGAGCCTCGCGCTGATGTTGGCCTGCAAACCGACGATCACCGAGGACCCCGAGCCCGCGCCCCGGCCCGTGAGCGATCCCGCCACCGACCCGCTGATCGAGCAAGAGGCGGTCCGCGACGCGGTCCGGGCCTACGCGGAGGCCCTCAACCACCGCGACGCTTCAGCGGCGATCGAGCTGGTCGTGGCCGACACCTTTCGGCTCCACGAGGACCTGCGCCTCGCGGCCCTAAACGCCACCCGCGACGAGCTCGAGGGCTGGGACCTCCTGAGCGTGATCATGATCTTGCAAAGCCGCTCGGCGCTCACCCGCGCCGAGCTCGAGGCGCTCGACGGCCAGGGCCTGTTCGCCTTGACCGTGAGCGAGGGCCTAGTCGGCGAGGTCGAGCTGTTCAGCCTCGACGAGGTCCGCGTCGACGAGGACGGCGCGCTCGCGCAGGTCCGCGTCGAGGGGGTCCCGGTGGTCTGGCTGCGCAAGGCTACCGACCGCGCCGACCGACCGCCCCGGTGGCGCGTCGACTTCCCGCAGATGATGCAGCAGGGCGGGCTCGCCTATGAGGCGGCGGCGCAAGAGCGGATCGCCGCCTCCGGCAAGGTCCGCACGGCCTACATCCTGCTCGAGCTCGGGACCGAGCAATTCCTCAACCTCGACATCCTCGCCGGCCCGCTCGAGTCCCGGGGCGAAGCCGCGGACGCACCTTGATCCAAGCCGCTGGCGCGACCCGTCGGCGCCGCGAGCGGCGACCAATCAAATCACCAATACGTTGTCACAGCCAACAGCGGGGCGCTTGGCCCAGTTTTTGATCAAGCCGCCGATCACCGCCCGGAGCGAAGTGGTTGCATCCCACGCGACGATCGTTCGAGACTATCCGTGATTGGAGGTGTCGATGACCCCGACCCTTTTCGTCGTAGCAGATCAAAGCCGAGCCCACCTGTACAAGGTCGGCGGAACCAAGCTCAATCCCACCCTCGAGCCCGTTGAGCACCTCGAACATCCCGAGGCGAGGGAGCGCTTGGATCCGTCCGAGTCCAACGCCCACCTGCACGTTGACACCAGCGGCTCCGAGGCCGAAGAGGAGCGCCGGTTCGTCCGCGAGCTGGTCGAGCGCCTGCGCAAAGGCCAGTCGTCCGGCGAGTTTCGCAAGCTCTACATCGCCGCGCCGGCCAACTTCGTAGGGCGCCTGCGCAAGCACTACGGCTCGTCGCTCGGACGCATGGTCGAGCGCGAGATCATCGGCGACTACACGCGCCAAGACGAGCGCACGCTGACCAAGCGCTTCGCCCAGTGGATTGACTGACGCGGCGCGGCCGGGCGCGGCCCTCAACCCATCAGCGCCGCGATGTGCGGCCGAACAAAGTCGGCGAGGTGATGGGCGCCGGCGCTGGTAATGTGAATCCCATCGGCGGTCCGGACCCGCGTCCGGGTCCCGCCAATCCGGACGTGATCGCTATATTGGCCGTCCTCCGCGAGCACGTCCCAGATCGGCACGAACCTCGCGTTTGGCCGGATCGCCGTCTCGGCCGCGTAGATCGTGTTCATGTGAGCGACGCGCTCGCGCAGCCGATCGAGCCGCATCGGCGGCATGCCGATCCAAAACAGGCGCTCGCCTTTGGGGGTCACGGCGTCGGCGAAGGCGTTGACGCGGCGGCGGTATTCGGCGGTCCAGCCGGGCTCCTCGTAGCGGATCCACTGGGGTTTGGCGTCGCGGCCCATGTGCAGGCCCTGGCCGTCGTTGCCGCCGAACATGCACACGACCGCGTCGGGCTTGGCTTCGGCGTGGGCGGCGGCGCCGAGCTTGATCCAGTCGTGAAAGTCGGGGCGCGCGAGGCCGGTCGAGCTCTTGCCCCGGCGGTCGACGACATAGCCGTGCTCGCGCTCGAGGTCCTGGGCGAGGAACAGCCCGAAGCCGCCGGCGATCATGCTGTCACCGATGATCAAGATCTTGGCGCCGGCCGCCTGCGCGCGGCGAGGCGCGAGGCCGAGGAGGACGGGGAGGCCAAGAGCAGCCAAGAAGCGGCGGCGGGTGTGCATGACGCTCGCCAGGCTACGGCAGCGGGGGCTGGCTGGCAAAATCAGTCGACACTGGGTTGAGCGGCGACGATCGCAAAGCACATGGCCTGGGCCGCAGGGCCGTCGTTGCGCAGCTCGATCAGCGGACGATCGTGGCCAGCGCGGGCCTCGGCGGCGACGTGGAAGTGCTGGCGGGCGCGCTGATCGGTGGGTTTGTGAAATTGGTCCTCGCCCGGGAGCCGCAGCTCGACGCCGTCGAGGCTAGGGCCCTCGCGCACGAAGAAGCCGGCGATGTCGTCGTCGTCGCGGAGGCTGTGCAAGGCGATGTCGAGCTGCCCGCGCGGGGGGACCTCGACGCGGAGGCAGCGGTACAAATACGGGGCGCGAAAGGCCATCGACACCCGCGGCCGCGCGTCGACGTCGGTGCAGCCGGCCATCGCGTCCTTGCCCAAGAGCCCCGCGCAGCCCTCGGTGGTCGAGCGGGTGACCGAGTAGGCCCGGGCGTCGATGAGGTCCTTGCGGTAGCGCAGCTTGCGACCGGCGCCGAGCCGCTCGGACCGGCTGTGCGCGGACAACAGCGCGGTCCAGGTCTCGCCCAGCTTGCGCTCCTGCCGGAGGTAGCCGCCCGCGAGGATCGTGGCCAGGGTCAAGAGACCGAGCGCCCAGGAGATCCGAGCGGCGCGCTCGGACTCGAGGCGCACGGCTAGCTGCCGCTCGCGGGTGGAGCCCAAGCCGACTAGGACCAGGCCCACGGTCACGAGGCTGATCCACCAGACGATCCGCTCGCGGGTGGGCGTGCGGTACTCGAGGGTGACGGTGGTCGCCTCGCTGATCAGCAGCTTGGTGCCCGGGACGCCGCCGGCGAGGGTCGTGGGGCTGAGCTCGACGGCGCCCTCGGCCGCGCTCGCGGTCCAGTTGCGATCGGGGCCGATCGGGAGGTCGAGGCGCCCGTGGCCCTCGACGCGGATCCGGACCTCGGTCGCCGCGATCGAGCGCAGCTCGAGGTCGGTGATCGCCCCGGTCGCGACGTAGCGCTTGGCCGACTCGGCCGGCATCAGCCGCGCGAGGGTCCAGTCGCCAAACTCACCGATCGGCTCGAGCTCGTCGGCGAGCCGCTTGTCGTCGGGCGTGCGGGTCAGCGGGCGGTCGTAGATCACGTGGGTGACCCCGAGCAGGCGCAGGGCCGCGGGCGTCCGGCGCTTGACTTGGTGCTTGTAGTTGACCGCCGGGATGTGGCCATCCATGACCAGCCTGGCGTCGGCGTCGGTGATCGAGAACAGCGGGTAGGTGCCGCCGCCCATGCCCCGGCGCAAGAACGCGACGGTCAGCGGGCGCGGCTCGGGCTCGACGCGCAGGGCCTCGCCCTCGGCCCGGAGGGTCGCGAGCAGGGCCTGCTCGCTGGCGGCGTAGGCCGAGCCCTCGAGCACCTCGAGGCCGCCGACCGGGCGCGGGAGCAGGCGGGCGCGATCATCGATGACGCCGACGACGATCGGCGCGAGGCACAAGCTCGCGATCAGCCGCGCGACCCATGGATTGGGCCGCAGCTTGGGCTCGGGCTCGGCACGCTCGACGCTGCGCAGGCGCGCGAACAAGACCGCGGCGCCGATCCCCGTGAACGCGTAGAGCACCGGCTTGAGCGCGATCGAGTAGCGCGGGAACTGGAGGTTCTTGAACGCGCTGAGCACCAGGTCGAGGCGGACCACGGTGATCGACGCTTGCGAGGCCAGGGCCAGCAGCGCGCAGACCAAGCCGACGCCCAGCCACGCGAACGCGCGGCCCCGTCGGATCGCCACGACCAAGCCGACGACCGCGAGCGGCCCCACCCAAGCCCGGTGATCACGAAACAGCTCGCCGGCGAACAGCTTGGCCGCGAGCGCGCCGAGCGGCTCGTAGGGGACCGGCGACCGGGCCATGGACTCGGCGCTGGCCAAGAAGGTGACGACCCCACCGGCGCAGACCAAGCCGGCCACGGCGTGGATCAGCAACCACCAGCGCAGCTGCCCGCCGGGGAGCTTGGGCAGGGTCCCCGTCGCCCACAGCACGATCGGCCAGGCGACCAACGAGACCGCGGCGGTGAGCATGCCAAAGGGGTGGGCCAGGACGCTGCCGCCGAGCAGCAAGCTGGCCAAGCCGAGCGCGCGAAAGCTCGGCCGCCGCAGGGCCGCCCAGGTGGCCGAGAGCGAGGCGACCCACAGGGCGCTCGACAGCAGCTGCGGCCAGACCCCGTGGAACATCAAATAATTCCAGCCGCCCTCGCGGCTGGCCCCGGGGTCGATCAGCCAGGCGATCGCCGCGAACGCCCCGGCCCAGCGGGGATCGAGCAGCTGGCGCTCACCTTGGAGCTCGCGAGCGATGGTCGCCGCCAACCACCACACGGCCCCGAGCGCGAGCGTCCAGATCGCCAGCAGGCCCCAGGCGTAGCTGGTCCGCAGCGAGATCAGATCGAAGCTCAGCAAGTTGGCGGCGCCGGTGACGAGGTAGCCGAGCACCGGATACGAGTCGCCGAACGGGTAGCCGCTGTTGAGCCGCTCGGACCAGCCGATCAGCTCGCCCCGGGGGATCAGCTCGTCGACCAGGATCTTGGTCTGAAACAAGTGGATCCCATGATCGCGCGAGGCCGGCGGGCGGCCGAGGGCGAGGTCGCCGAGCAAGCTCGCGCTCAGGCCCACGACCAAGCTCAGCGGGATCCAGCGAGCGATGCGATCGCGGCGATCGGCGATCGCCGGCACCCGGAGGATCGGCGCGAACAACTTGGGCGCGACCGCGAGGATCAGGCCGACGCCAACCCAGCGACCGAGGGGGCCGCCGAAGCCCAGCGACACGGCCGCGGCGACGACCGCGAGTAGGATCCACGCGCGCTCGGGCAGCCGCTGGGGGCCACGGTCGTCTTGGGTCATGCGCAGCACGAAGCGCTGCGAAGACTACTGGACTGGCGCGCGGCCGCCCAGATCCGAGCGGACGTGCACGCGGCGGCCAACCCGCATATTGGTTCGATGGTGCTACACTGACGGACGTGACCGACGAAGCCAGCCGCATCCTGGCAGCCGCGCTGCAACTGCCGGAGAGCAAGCGGGCTGAGATCGCCGCCATCCTCGCGAGCAGCATCGGCGACGGCGCCTCGCCCGAGGAGATCGAGGCGAGCTGGATCGAGGAAGCGAAGCGACGCGCCGAGGCTATCGACCGAGGCGAGCTCGAGTTGGTCGACTCCGAGGACATGATGGCGAGGCTCCACGCACGGGCCCGCCGCGTGCGTGAGCGACGAGCCGGCTGAGCCACCTGATCAGGCTGATCAGGCTGATCAGGCTGATCAGCCTGATCATGCTGATCAGGCGCGTGCGCTACTCGTTGGCGGCGGAGCTCGAACTCGCGGACGCCGTGGACTGGTACGCATCCCGCGAAGCTGGCGAGCGACTGGTCGACCGCTTTCTTGCGGACGTGGTCAAGGTCGAGAGCCTAGCGGCAGAGCGGCCGCTCGCTTGGCCCGAGGTCGAGCCTGACGTGCGCCGGATCGTCTTCGACCGATTCCCGTTCTCGCTGATCTACCGAATCACGCCTGGTGGGCCGTCGAGCGGGTTACTGGCGCGATCGCTAGAGCGACTCCAACGCTCGCGCTCCTGGAGCCCCGTCAGCGCCCGGAGCAGGGCCGGATCGACCCCCAGCTGCGCACAACGGGCGCGGATCGGCCCGAGCTTCCAATCCGCTGGCGCCCGTTGGCGCCTGCGTACGGCCCGAAGCATCAGGTTCTTGGGCGTGTGCGTGCTCGCGACGAACTCGACCACGGCGACCTCGTAGCCGCAGGCCTCGAGCAGCTCGACGCGCAGCGCGTCGGTCAGCAGATCCCCGTAGCTGCGCCGCAGCAGGCCGTGCTCGAGCACCGCGGGGATCGCTGAGCGGCCGCGCTGGGCCGGGCTGAGGGCGGCGAGCTGGCGGGCGAGCTCGGCTTGGCAGCAGGGCACGCACAAGATCGAGGCGACGCCGGCTTGGATCGCCAGGGCCAGCGCAGCGTCGGTCGCGGTGTCGCAGGCGTGCAAGGAGATCGCCAGATCCGGCGGGCCGCCGAGCTCGGCTTCGATCGCGGCCGGGTCGAGCTGCTCGAGCGGGACCGCTAGGAACCGGGCGTTGTCGCCAAAGCCGATGGTGTCCGCGCGCGCGCGGCTGGTCGCGATCACGTCCTCGCGCAGATCGACGCCGAGCAGCCGCGCCGATCGATCGTCGAGGCGCAGGGCCTCGAGCAGCACGAAGCTCAGGTAGCTGTTGCCGCAGGCGAGATCGACGATGCGCAGGGGCTCGTTGGACTCGCTCGGCTGGCCGAGCACCGGCTGGCACAGCTCGACGAGGTGGTTGACCTGCTTGTACTTCTTGGCGTTGCGAGCGGAGATCGTGCCGTCGGCGTTCATGATCCCGATCGCGCGGAGCAAGTCGGCGCTGCGGTCGGGTCGTAAGCTGCGGTCCTTGCCGCCCATGATCTTGGTGACCGTCTGCTCGTCGAGCGAGCGCTGCTTGACGTGACCGTGGCGGGCGTCGAGCTCGACCCGCTCGCGCTCGTCGAGCACGAAGGTCTGCTTGACCAGGCCGGCCTCGGCGGCCTGCTCGGCGAGGGCGAGCACAGCCTCGAACAGCGCGGCGAAGCCTGGATCGCCGTCGGCGAGCGGGCCCGGGCCTTCGACGACCCGCTCGTCGCGGCTGCCGTCGTCGCGCTGGGGGGTGGTGAACACGGCCCGCTGCCAGCCGCGCGCGAGCTTTCGCTCGAGCTTGGTGCGGGCCCGAAAGAGCTTGGACTTGGGCGTCGACAGAGCGCGGACCGTATCGCTAGTCGCGGCGCGAGTCGATCCCGCGCGCCGTTGACCGCGAGCCACCGCGGTGGTCCGATGCAGCATGCCGATCCGGCCCTTCGCCCTCCGCTCGCTGCTGCTCGCCCCGCTCGTGATCGCCTGCGCGCCGAGCAAGCCAGCGACGCCCTACCCGACGGCGGAGCCGCCCGAGGGCGAGGCCAGCGAAGCCGTCGAGCCCCTCGCGCCCACGGCTGTGCGCTTCCGCGAGCGCGAGCTCGACTTGGCGCCCTTCCTCGAGGGCTTCCCGTATACGCACTTCACGCCCAGCCTCGAGCATGGTCGGCTCTTTTACATCGAGACGGGCGATCGCTACTTGCTGCGCGCGCTCGCCCTGCCCGCGCCGGACCAAGTCGATCAGGCGGTCGCGCCCCTCGAGCTCGGCGCCGGCGAAGCGCTGACCGAGATCGATTGGTCGACCCGGAGCCTGTGGGGCCTGCACATGCACGCCCCCAGCAACGCCCTGTGGCTCCACGCCGACGCCCGCAACGACGAGCAGATGAACCTCTGGCGCCTCGATCTGGCCACGCCGGCAGCCCAGCGCGTCCCCCTGCAGATCACCCACGCCGACTACGTCTACGGGTTCGGCTTCGCTGGCGAGCACAGCCCGACCCCCAACCGGATCGCCTACCTCGCTCGAACCGGCCAGCAGGCGCCCTACCGCACCTGCTTGCGCCTGCTCGACGCTGGCGATCCAAGCGGAGCCAAGGCCGATCGAGAGATCCTATGTGACTCGCCGGCGCTGAGCTTCACCTGGGGCACGCCGCGGTTCTCGCCCGACGCCAAGCAGGTCTATTTCGCGGCCCAGATCGACGGCGATCGCAAGCGCGTGCAGATCGTCGAGGTCGACCTGAGCCGCGAGGTCCCGCAAGCCAAGCCGATCACCGACGTCACCGTCTCGCGCAGCACCCCGCGCCTGCTCGAGGGTTGGGTCGACGATGATCAGCTGCTGTTCGTCGCCGATGACGGCGGCTACGGCGACGTCTACAGCTGGTCGCGGCGGACCCGGAAGACCAAGCGGCTGACCAAGCACAGCCAGGCCCTGCTCGGCGCCAAGGCCCTGCGCGTGGGCGATCGGCTCGCGGCGCTCGTCGCCCACGGGACCCCGGCCGGCAGCACCTTGGAGCTGATCGACGGCAAGTCCGGCGCGGTGCTCGGGACGGCCTCCGTGCCTGGCAAGGTCACGATCGACGACGCCCACGCGGGCCGGGCGATCTGGACGCAAGAGGCGCCCGACAAGGTGTTCGAGGCCAACCTCGCGAGCTTCACCCGGACCGGCGCGGGCGAGGTCGAGCTGCGCAACGACCCGCTGATCCGCCTCGCTGGTCCGCTCGAGGCCTCGTTGGTCCGCTGCGAGCCCGAGGCCGTGCAGATCCCGACCTTCGACGGCCGCTCGCTCCACGCGTTCGTGCTCCGGCCCAAGCAGCCGCTGCCCGCGGGTCAGGCGATCGCCATGGTCCGCTCCTTCTACGGCGGCGCCAACGACTGGAACCGCTACGATCACATCTTGTGCGCGGCCGGGATCACCGTGGTCTCGCCGGCGGTCCGCGGTTCGTCGGGCTTTGGCACGGATTTTCAGGCGCTCAACGATCGCGATCTAGGCGGCGACGAGATCGTCGATCTGTTTTGGGTCGCGCGGTGGGTCGAGCGCGAGCTCGGGATCCCCGGCCCGCGCATCGGCGTCTACGGCCGCAGCCACGGGGGCTACGCGACCATGCGCGCCATGACCTTCCCGCCCGAGACCAACGGTCGCGGCGAGAGCTTTCGGTTTGGCTTTGGCCTGGCCGAGGCAGGGTTCTCGGACATCGTCGCGTTTCATGACGCGACCAACATTCCCGATTGGGTGGTGCTCGAAGCCGGCGATCCAGCGATCCCCGAGGACCTCGCGCGGCTTCGCGATCGCAGCCCCCTGAGCCACGTCGATCGCCTCGACGCGCCCTTGTTCCTGCTCCACGGCGGCAACGATTGGCGCGTGCCCGTCGACGGCTCGCGCTCGTTCGCCGCCGCGGCCGAGGCCGCCGGCAAGCCCGTCACCTACATCGAGGTCGAGGGCCAGGGCCACAACATCGAAGGCCAAGAGCGGATCGTCGCGGCCTGGCAGGCGCGCCTCGACTTCATCGCCCGCGCCTTAGCAGATTAGGCGCGTACGCAAGGACTGATCCAGCTTGGCGATACCCTCGCGCAGGGCCCCCGCGCGGGCGTCCTCGCGGGGCACGTCGAGGTCCATGAGCAGCAGGCCGGTCCCGCCGCCGGTGACCAGGTGCTGGCCCGAGATGTTGATGTTGACCTCGGCGACCACGTGGTTGACCCGCGAGAGCACGCCGGGCACGTCCTTGTGGATGTTGACCAGGCGGCAGCTGCCGGGGCGCAGCTCGGCCGCGTCGATCATCGGCAAGGTCAGGCACGCGGTCGTCCGGCCGACGCTCATGTAGGCCGACAGCGCCTCGCTGACCTCGCGGCCGATGTTGGCCTGGGCCTCTTGGGTGCTGCCGCCGATGTGCGGGGTCAAGATCACGTTGCGCAGGCCCTGCAGCGGGGACTCGAACCGGTCGCCGCCGCCCTTGGGCTCCTTGGGGTAGACGTCGATCGCCGCGCCGCCGACCTGGCCCGAGACGATCGCGTCGCGCAGGGCGTCGAGGTCGACGACGGTGCCGCGCGAGGCGTTGATCAGGTAGGCGCCGCGCTTGAGCTTGGCGATCTGCGACGCGTTGATCATGTTGCGGGTCGCCTCGGTGTCGGGCACGTGGAGCGTGACGAAGTCCGACTCGGCCAGGAGCGTGTCGAGGTCTGAGGCCACGCACGCGTTGCCGAGCGGCAGCTTGTTGACCACGTCGTAGTAGATCACGCGCAGGCCCATGGCCTCGGCCAGCACGCTCAGCTGCGAGCCGATGTGGCCGTAGCCGATGATCCCCAAGGTCTTGCCGCGGACCTCGTGGGCCCCCTCGGCGTCCTTGCGCCACTCGCCTTCGTGGGCCGCCCAGCTCCGCGCGAAGATCTGCCGGGACAAGACCACGATCTCGGCGATGACCAGCTCGGCGACCGAGCGGGTGTTCGAAAACGGCGCGTTGAAAACGGCCACGCCTTGGGCATGGGCGGCCGCGAGCTCGACCTGATCGGTGCCGATACAAAACGCGCCGACCGCAGCCAGGCGCCGGACCGCCTCGAACACCGGCGCGCGCACATTTGTCTTGCTGCGGATCCCGAGCATCACCGGCTCATCGCCGGGGATCGCCACCAACGCGGCGATCAGCTCATCCCCAGCCAGACCTGCGCTGGTCCGGTGAATCGCGATATCGGCCCGCTCGAACGCCTCATCGGCGGACGGGTGGATGCTCTCACTCAACAGCACGTGGGCTCGCGGCACGGCCGGAGTGTGCTCGTTTCGCCCGAGCCCGGCAAGCCGCCTGGGCGGTTGCTCGACCTGCGCCGATCGGCTAGTTCCGAGGCAGGAACGCGTGATGACCACCTCGCCCTCGACCCCCGTCCCCCGCGTTCTCACCGGCGACCGCCCGACCGGCCCGCTCCACATCGGCCACCTGCTCGGCTCCTTGCAAAGCCGGGTCGCGATGCAAGCCAGCCACGAGTGCTTCGTGATCGTCGCCGACTTGCACACGCTCACCACCCGCCCGCAGCGCGAGCACGTCGGTCGGCTGCCGGCCAACGTCCGCGGCGTCGTGCTCGACTTGCTCAGCGCCGGCATCGACCCGCAAAAGTCGACGATCTACCTGCAAAGCGGCGTCCCGGCGGTCTACGACCTAGCGATCTTGTTGCAGATGCTGATCCCCGTCTCGCACCTGCGCTCGCTCGCGAGCTTGGCGCAGATGGCCAAGGTCGCCAAGCTCGACGACGAGCACATGTCGCTAGGCCTGCTCGGCTACCCGGTCTTGCAAGCCGCCGACATCTTGATGGCCCAAGCCGAGCTGATCCCCGTAGGCGCCGACAACCTCGCCCACGTCGAGATCGCCCGCGAGGCCGCCGTCCGCTTCAACGCCATGTACGGCGAGGTCTTCCCCTTGCCCGAGGGCCAATCCTCGCGCGTGCAGATGCTGCCGGGGATCGGCCCCGACGGCCCCTCGGCCAGCAAGATGTCCAAGTCGGCCGGCAACACGATCAACCTCGGTGATGCGCCGGAGGTCGTCGCTGACAAGCTGCGGACGCTCAGCGGCGAGCGCCTGCGTAGCTTCATCGACGCGTTGATCGACGAGCGCGAGCGGGCCGAGGAGTTGGTTGGGGAGCACCAGGCCGGGAAGTTGAGCGACGCGGCCGCGCACGGGTTGTTGATCGAGGCCGCCGAAGGGTTGTTGGCGCCGCTGCGGGAGCGTCGGGCGGCGTTTGAGGGGGATCAGGGGTTGGTTGAGGAGATCTTGGTGGATGGGACGATCCGGGCGCGGGAGGTCGCGTATGGGACGCTCGCGCGGGTCCGGGAGGCGATGGGCTTGGAGGGGCTGTGGAAGGGGCTGCTCGACGTCGCGCACGAGCGCGCGGAAGCTCGCAAGAAGCCGTATTAGGGGAGGCGAGCCACCGGCGCGAGCTCGTACCAGACACCGCGCCCCTGCCCTCGCTTGTGCAAGTATCCGCGCTGGACCAGCGCGCGAAAGTGCAGTTTGAGCGTGTTGCGGCTCGCGCCGGTCAGCTTGATGGCATCGGCCATGGTGACGCGACCGTGCTCGCGCGCAACCTCGACGATTTGCAGGGCCAGCGCGGGGAGCGGAGCGAGCATCAACGTCTCGCGCTCGATCTTGGTCTCCAATCGCCGGACCTGCTCGGCCAGGGCGCGCAGGAAGAACAGCAACCATGGCTGCCAGTTGGGCGCGTCGCTGCGAATCGTCCCCTGGGTCTGCCGAAGCGCTAGATTATAGCCCTGCTTGCTGTGCTCGATGACGCTCTCCAGCGAGCTGTAAGGGACGTACGCATAGCCCGCTTGCAGAAGCATCAAGGTCGTGAGTATCCGGGACAGGCGCCCGTTGCCGTCTTGAAAGGGGTGGATCTCCAAAACCACGACCGTGAACAAAGCAATGACCAGCAGAGGATGCAGTCGCGGGGGCTCGCGCTGCGCTTGGACCCATTCGATCAGTTCGGCCATCAGCCGTGGGGTGTCGAATGGCGTCGCGGTCTGAAACACCACCCCGAGCTCTTGGCCACTTTGGTCAAAGGCGACGACGCTGTTGGTGTTGGTTTTGTATTGACCTCGGTGCCACGCGTCTTTCTCGCTGTGGCGGAGCAGGTTTTTGTGCAGCTGCTTGATGTAGCTCTCCGTGAAGTGAATGTCCCGCCACGACTCGTAGACCAAATCCATCAGCTCGGCGTAGCCCGCGACCTCTTGCTCGTCGCGCGTAGCGAAGGACTTGATCTGCAAGTTGGACAACAAGCGCTCGACCTCGCGGTCCGATAGCCGGCTGCCTTCGATGCGAGTCGATGACCCGACACTCTCGATCGTCGCGATGCGACGCAGCGCAGACAGGCGATCGGGTGCGAGCGCGCCAGTGGCGCGCCATGCTCCCTTGAACTCGTCGAGCCGGGCCACCAGATCCAGGATCTCCGGGGTGATCTCGAGGCTGTCCGTGCGGAACACGCGGGAACCTTACCCAAAAAGACACCCATTTACACCCATTTACCCAAAAAGACACCCATTTACACCCATTTCTACCAGTCCGGCGGGTTGTACGCGTCACCACTGGGCGCGGGGGGCAGTGTTAGCGGCCGTGCAACACCGCCAACGTCGAGTCTAGGTTCAGCTCGTCGATGCGCCGGAGCCGGGCCTCGACCTCGCGCTGGCGGTAGTCGCACTCGAGCAGGCCGTCGAGGTGACGAGCGTAGCGGAGCGCGTGGCGGGCCGAGGCCTGGGCGCGGCGCAGGCGGACGCGGAGCTCGGCGGCGTCGACCGGCGGGGGCATGAGCGGGGGTTGTTGGGGGGCGGCCTGGGGGGCGGCCTGGGGGGTGGCCTGGGGGGTGGCGTAGTAGAGATCGTCGACGGGCGCGAGGCCGGCCGCGTGGCGCAGGCAGGCGAGGCGGTAGTCGAGGTGGAGCAGGTGGGCGTCGTAGCGGCCGTGGACGCTCTGGCGGTTGCGGGGCGGGCGGCGCAGCTCGGCGTGGCTCGGGTGGAGGGGGGCGGCCGGGTCGCCGGCGTGGGGGTCGAGCAGGTCCACGCGCACGGTTGTCTCGCGGAGCTGGTCGGCGACGTCGTCTTGCTGCAGGGGGAGCGCGCGGTCGATGTAGCGGCGCAGTCGAGCCCGCAGCTCGGCGTGGGCTTCGGCTTGGGCGAGGGCGAGCAGCACGTCGACGCACGCCGCGTC